>WLWD01002951.1_pt1 | contig 62201 bp, 35 predicted proteins | sample 6712731 | NCBI WGS metagenome assembly WLWD01 (sample SAMN12718690, study PRJNA576275) | sponge metagenome | isolation source: marine sponge | host: Mycale hentscheli | place: New Zealand: South Island, Marlborough, Capsize Point | collected 2014-11-01
TTCGACTCTTCAATTTCAATTTCAACAGCTTAATTTCAGCTGCCCAAGTATGTGACAATGGCCACCACGAGATCAAGATCAGGTAAGAAATAAAAAAAATTAATTGGCACTCCCATTTTTTGTTACAATATTGGTGCAGCTATGGGTGCTCGGCCGTACCCGTTACGACACCCCTGACAATTATTACTCACCTTAATGTCACAAATGATTAAGTTTTCAAATCCTTTCACTTTGGGATAGTAGAGTAATGAACCAACCCGATAATGAAGAAACCACAGAACATTTTGCAAATCGGTGTCACTAATTCCTAGATTTCCAGCAATTACTTTGCATTCATCCATTGCTATCGTGCGTTTGTTTTTGGATCGCAACACAATGTTAAATATCAACCATGTGCAAGGAATGTGCACTTTACCAAAGTGTTTCTTTATACAGTTTTCAAACTTGGTTTTTGTGATATTGATTTCTTCTCTAGTACCACTCCTGTTGTCCACGGGTAAAGTTATATAATCTTCATTAGCATATTCGATTATACCTTTGCGATAAAATTCAGTCTGCTCTAGTTTTTCGCGGAGTATTTTGTCTCTTTGTTCATACTGTCTCTCTGAAACTTTATCTTTAAATGTTCCCACAAACATAGCTTTAGATGAACAACAATTATCATTATTGTAATTTAAATGAGAGCTTTGTACTGCTGATATATTTTCCTCACTTGTAGCTTCCATGCAAGCTATGCTAGCTAATGTTTGAAATATAACTTCTTCTAACGTTACTATGGAATTTTCTATGTTGGTAGACACTCCTTCTTCATTGGTGGTATATATTTTGTACACCTTATCTAAGGGATCTGTCAGCCTGTTGAAAATAAGATTTAATGATGGCCCCATCAAGAATCGAGACATTAGATCTAAAAACTCAGTCTGACCTCCATGGTCAGTAGTAATCAAATATATGACATCTTCAAGTAAGCATTGTACCTTTTCTGAATTTTCAATGGCTGTTGCTTCTTCGTATGTAGGATAAACTTCAGCAATACTTGTAAAATTGGAGTCTTCTTTCATTTCTACTGTTTCAGTTATATTTTGCAAACTTTGAGCTCCATCTGATGATGAAGTTTCTTCCACAACAAGGTCACTTGAGGTATGTGTTTCTACATTCTCCAAAGATAATTTGATAGTACTTGGATCGTTATTCTCTGATGACTGGAATGATTCGACTTGTAAAGAGGATGTTATATCTGTAACAATAATATTAATATTTAAAGCTCATTTGTAGTCAGAACTAAATGTTCTATGTATGTTTTTTTTTGGTAATTATACAAACAAAAAATAATATAATATTTAGGTTTGGTTTATTAAAATGTAAATTGTACTGGTTGTCTACTGTGAAAATACATTTGTAGTAATTGTTGTTAAATTCTGCTAAATTAACAATTATTATTTAGACCCATAAATGTTAAATTTAGGAACAGAAGTATATCATATCCAAGTATGACTTATGCATTTCTGACCTTACCATTTACAGATTGATATATTATACAATTGAGAAAAGTAGTCTCCCCTACTAGATTCTTCTCATTCCATTGTCCTTTATTCACAAATCCAACACATTTTTTAATGCTCTGAATGAAGAGTTGTTTTCTGTCTGCTACTCCAGTACTTGGTAGTTCATGGTCCATTTTAGCTTCAATAAAGTTAATAAACTCTCCAAGTAGTCGACGTAGAGTGGAACTTTTTCCTGAACGAGGTAAGCCAACAAAATTTAAGCGTCCTACAAAAATATCTACACAAGCTTGATTCTTTATGGCTTCTTCACAGGCATTTTCAATTTCTTTCTCTGTAACTGCAAATATTACAAATTATAGTATTAATAACATCCTGTACATTATCTATTCATGAGATCCCATTGCTATATTGTAACTAGGTATTCTAACTAGGTAAATGTGTACTATTTTTTCTACCTTTAAGCATATATAATGTGCATACTATCTGCCCAAGATTATTACTACGTTTTAGCTTTAAATGAAAAGAATAGCAAATTTGTTGTTAATAATAGGTTAATGTGGTTAGTTACAGCTATAATAAGGATAATAGCTACAGTTATAATGAAATATAATTGTTCATGAGTCTTTTCCTGTTCTTGTTATGTTTTATTTATATATTATATTGTTGTCCATTTACTTTTTTCACTACTACTGTGAATATTTTAAGCCAATGATTTAATGTCTCTGGATGTTGATAATTTATAATGTCTATCTAACACTTTTGCTAGGGTGTAGGTTGTGGCTTTCTATCCAAGCGTAACAACCCGTTTAGTATTCTTAGGCATGTTCTTTAGAAACAGCGTTCTTATGTCTTTTTAGCTAAGTCACTTTTGGGGGACCAGCGGCATGGAGTTATGTAACCACGTTCAAAATAACTTTAACTAGAACTCTGATTCAATTATAACAAAAAATTTTTGTTGATAAATCTCATATAACTTCAACTTTTTACTACAATACTCTACTTAAAATGGTCAAGTAAAAAATACTACATTTATTTGGCAAAGGAAATATAATAGTAATTAAAAAACAAGTCAATGAAAGATGATAATTATAGAGCACTTAGCTTATTCTAGCATCAATACTTTAATATGTTGCGGTAACATTTTTACTGTAGTTTAAATGCAGAAGAAGCAAACATCATATAAGCCATTGATTAATAAATGGCATTCGTGCATCACCTTAGACCCAATTAATTTGTATTTTTAGACACTACATGAACTAATTTGGCAGTCTCTTAAAAGATTAAGTACCATTAATTCATACACTGTTAAAATTGAAGCGTTATAATAACACTTTTGAAGTGTAGATCAAAACTGTAAAATCTTGCAGTGTTAATGCAACACAACACTGAGGCCAGTGTTAATTCTATGTGTATACACTGTAGCATTACAGTAACACTGACATAAGTGTAATTGTGCAAATTGATGTAAAATGACCACATTTTTTTGTTTCTTTAGCATTTATTTACCTGATTTCAAGCCATTATCATTTACTGATTGTACTTTATTAAGGGTGCTGTGACATAGCAACGCGCGCGCACCCGCACGCCCCACAAATAACCACAAATATCCACCGTGCTCGCAATAGTAAAAACTACCGCTAACTCAGCGAGTAATTCAAAGCCTCCCACCCACCAATTGATAAAACTAGCCGAGGGCCCGCCCCAGCTATAAGTTGTAAAGAGCACAGCTGCTTGATATTGTATTCCTTGGCTAACTTTATCAGTATTGTTTCTCCCTACAGCAGACGCTGGCTCCCAGATGTCTCCAAGCTTTGACAGGTAAATAATACCTCACTAATGACTCCATTATTTTATTATTCTTGTGTAAAACTTCTTCTTGATATATCACTCATGATTTTATTATTTTACAGTATTGTGATGACCAGTGATACTTTTTATGAATGTATATGATACTAATTCTATATAAAAAATATTTTGAAATAGCCAGCTAAATATAAATGAATATTTTGTGATGAAGCTAGCTAAGTAAAGATGAATAAACAAATGAAGTGAATAGCTAACTACAGAAAACTGTACATAAACTGAAACTGTAGTTTTCCAGCAGCAAAAATGGTTCACTAATCTATTGTAGGTAATACACACTGAATATGCATCTAGCTAGCTTGATAAAAGCCTTCCCTTACCTGACCATGCCCAGAAAAACACTATTAACAAGACTAAAATAATCTCCTCACACTGGTTTCAGTAGGGATCTTATCATAAGAGGGAGAGGTGGCCAGAAAACCGGTTTTGCTAACCGATAGGCGCCCGAAAGTTAGAGAGCACCAGGAACTCGCTTTCCCGCGGGAATCAATTGAATCTGTTGTGGGTGTGGTTTGAATGCAATCAAGTTTCTGTCAAAAGATCGCAAGGACTAATTTTTAGTCCTGGAGTCTATTTTGTGTTACTTCTCCTCAGAAACTAAGTGTAGAAATGACTCCAAACTTCATACACAGACTCACTACGACCTTAACTACGAAATGTTCGTTGCAAATTTGTTTTGAAAGAATAAATTCGAGCGTGCTGCCTCGAGGACCAAATGAGCACAGTCAACTAGACAAAACAAAGCAGAATTGAGAAAAAGCATAACGAAGGTTTTGAAGACAATCAACAAATGTAGCAATAGACGAAGAATGGGCTTGTCAGCGACGGCACCCGTGGAGGATTTGTGGATTATATACTTGAGGCTGAGGAGCTCGTAACTTGAACGAAACAGGCTCCCAAGGCCCGTTCTTTTTATTTAGTTAGTCCATTAGCAGTACTCTTTAGGATCCACCATTAGTTGGGGCTCTACTAACACCAAGAAAAAAGTTAGTAATCCCTAGCAACCAAAATCCAAAATCCACAGCACCCTTAAAATCAAGTTAAATTTTACAATGAGGGAGCTAATTCCATATTGTATTTTCATTTATAGTTTTTAGCTACTGATTAGAAGTTTACAAACAAACAGTAAGGGAATTAGCTGCAATAGCTAGCAATCTAAATTCTACATTTGACAGTAACTTTGATATATGCTAGCGCACGAAATAGAAGAAATCTAGCCATTGCTCCACCCCAATGTCTAAAACTAAGCTACCCCACGAAATAGAAGAAATCTAGTCATTGCTTCGCCGTAATGTCTAATTTAATGTTGTATTTAAATCCTAGCAGAAGACCATCTCGCCGTAAAAACTTTGGCTAAATTTTTCTGAGAGTTGTTTACAAGTGAGTGCTTACCTTATGCGCGGTATCGTAATTATTGCAATGCGCACAAGTACCCGCTTTTCCCCCCGGAGCGTTTATAAGAATATTCCCGGTCTCCTTTGCTGAAGAGTTCTAAGGTGTTTTTCAAGTGCTGGTCTCGTCTTGGATCTTTCCGAGAACAAGTAAGTTAAAACGTGTATTGATTATTGGAAACAATAGAGTGTTTTGGCTAATGTAAGTGATGCATTTTAATAGAGTTAGCCGTTTAAGTTGAGTTTGAGCATGGAAGAGATAATTTCTTCTTTAGAATTAATGAATTTAGCAAGTATTTCGGTACTTTTTCCGACTATATCTGAGTTATGTCAACAATTATCTACTGCACTCATTATATTTATTTTTTCATGTATAATTTTAGGCTACAAACAAGTGTTGTGGTGAAAAACTAGAGATCCTCTTGGAGATTAACAAAGTAAGATGCATTTGTGAATGTGTTTGTATATTGCTTATTGATTTACGTTTTATTTTTGTGTCCATCTATCTTGAACATGATGGATCATAAATGGAGTGCATATCATGATATTTCTTCTAATCATGTTGAAAGGACAGCTTTAAAAACTCTTTATTTTATTCAAACTATTTTATATTTTTCATTGTCAATCATTATATATCCATAATTTTGAGGTTATGTGAATGAGGTGTGGTCAATATATGCTATTAGCACCATAGAAACATGTTACATAGAGTTATAATAAGCTTGCAGAAGGTGTTAAGTACAACTCTGCTAAAGATGCTTTCCAAACACCTCTAGAGTGTTATATCGTAACCCTTTGTGCAGTGCTGACGAAACATGGCTGGGATATAAATTCCTCCCTCTCGTGGGAATTGTGTTACTGGAACACTTCAATTTTTACAGTGTATATTCACATAATATTGTTAGCTATCAATGGTGACTCGCTTGCTTCACCAGTTTACCAAACAAAAAAACATTTCGTTATGTTTACAAAGATCAAACTGAGGTATAATGTATAGTTATAAATATATTATTCTACCTACACCTTTATAATGCCTAATACATTAAATCATGTCAACAACTTGTAATTATAATATTACCTTTAAGTAGTTTCTTTGCTATTAGTCTATCTTTATTTCTCAACTCTGAAGAATCTACAATTTCAGAAGCTTTCCATTTAATGCAGGAGGCTACTTTTTCTACATGTAAAATGTAATTATGCCTTAGTTAAATTATATTCTACAAATTTCATGAACAATTATTTATTAGTTATAGCTATCACTTCTCTATAGATTCTATTTCCACATTACAAAGTAATAAAAAAAACTCAAATTAACGATGTAAACCCAAAAGAACATTCAAATGATTCATCCCATAAATCTAAACATAACATGTTACATTGAAAAGGAAATTACAAAATTAGTCACAGTTTAAGCTTCTCATGTTAACAGCAGTAAAAACAATGTATAAGGCTACAATGTTAAAAAGGGGTGCTTAAATAATGCCTCGTAAGGTGTTTACCAGGAGGCGCTGTCTGGACACCCTACTTTGAGCCCTTATAACTTCCACACCAATATGTATTACCAAAGCAAATTTATCCAAACACCCCATTTTTAACAGTGTAGAAATTAATCAACTGTGTGTAATAATAAATAAAGTAACACAAGTAAATTATGTGGATTATTATCTCACAAGCATTGAATTCATTCAGTGAATAAAATAATAGATGCCATTGGACTATAGTATGAAATGTTAATTAAATAATCATGTATTTGTAGCTGATATTTTGTTTTGATGATTGACAGTACCTTACTTGATGCCTGTAAAAGCTATAAAAACACTTGTTTGTCTTTTAGAAGGTTTTGTGAGTGGGAAACACAAACAGTTGTGATCTTAAATTGTAAAGACTATTAATAGATTGCCTTTTCTTGAGAAACTGTCAATGTCAAATATGTTTGGACAACTGTTACTACCCAATTATATGATATCAGCTATTTTACTATTCTGGTAACAGGACTCATAAAAAAAATGTATAATGTACTGAAATATGAGAATGAAATTATATTTTCTCTATGTAATGACTAATATATCTGTATTTGTGTAAACAATAATCTGCTGAATAAATATAATAGCTAAATTTTAATGAGGCAATTTTTATAAAACGGAACTACAAATATATAAATTATACTACCACTAAAAATAATTTATTTTTAAAAAAATTGTAAACTCACCAATTCTTAATATTGTAGTATCTGAGAGGTAATGACAGTGCTGCTCATATCCTCCAAATATCACTACTTCAGTGAGTTCAGAAGAAATAACAAATTCAGCTGCACAGTGACCATGTCTAGGATGTGGCAATTTGGCTATCTAAAGTGACAAATATTGAACAAATCAAATGTTTAGTCGATGTTTGAACTTAGTTGTTCAATATGGTTAAAAATGCACTTCAATATTTGTGACAGGCTCTGGCAAAAGAGGGCACTTCACTCAAACCAAAAAAATTGAGTTTTTTATGCTAATAAAAAGATACAATTTATCTCAACTTAGTGCTAAAACTGGAGGGTAAAACCTTCGATGCTCAGAGAAACTGGCAATTGAACTGGGCTATTCAGCAAAGCAATTGAACTAGAAATCGAGAAAACAAATTGAATTTCCACTTTTGGTATAATTAATGTTTCCTTATACTTAATGGCGTACTCCGCATACACAATTAAATCGTACAGCCGCTTTTTAACGGCGACTAACGAAGTTTGCGTAGAGTTCTTTTTAGCTTTCAGAGCGTCTCACAGCCTGTCTTGTCGGAATCCTTGGCTACTCTACTCCATGTAGTGGTAAGCTTTCAACCAGAGGTAAGCTGTAGATTGCATGCACTATTCTCAACGCTATGCCGTTTTCTAGCTGCTTGTTTGAAACTCTGCCCATTCCCCGTTTATTGTACTTCGAGAACGAGAGAGAATAAAAAGTAGCTTGTCTTTCTACAGCACACTTGGGGTCTTTTAAGTTGTTTCGGCATTTGAAATTTGGCGTAGACTTAGAGTAAGGGTCACTACGACTAATTCTGCAAAAAACAAAAATAGGAGAAAGAAAGAATTTTTCCGATGACTATTTACTAATGAGACATCAACAGATTTACAATTATATATTAAATTAGATGGAGGTCTAAAATAAACAACACATCAAGTTTTCCTAACATGGTAGGAGTTGATGTAGTTATAATTTCTTACAATAAAATAGCTATATAGCATTAATTCAAATATTGCATCACAAGTGAATTACAGTCTAATTACATATCAATCTAATTGCAATCTTCAATGAAGGTGAAGACGATTTCAATAAAAATATTTTCCAATATTTTCAAGGTGCAAGTGTTCATTGTCAGAACACTATTCAATGACTGAGTTCAATCCCACATGTGAGCAACTTGTGTGACTCACTCTTTACTTACATATTCATGTATAATAATTGTTAACAATATAAAAAAATCATTTGCTTTCACTAGCTGCTAACAAATTGTTTGCTAATGATACATAATGCAGTCCACAAGCCCGCAGTCCAATCAATGCAGATGCAGTATTCATGCAGTACTCACTTATTTTCATAACAATTTTAGGCTACATTGGGCAAATTTTGAATGTAGCAGCAAAACCCTCTGATAGTAAATTTTGATTTTAGTATGTAATAGAGTAATTATAATACTACTACAGAATGGTATAAAAATCATAGCTATCTGTGTAGTGAAAAAAATTCTACCCAAATTTAACACAGCCATTATTCTAATTCCATTTTAGGAGATCTCAAGAAACACTTTGACCACGAGCTTCCGGAAAGTTTCCCAGATGACATACTTATATTGTTAGAAAGAAGAAGAGCTACTCTATCCAGACAGTGTAAATATAAAACCTCAAAGTGCTGAGAATTTAACCTACACCTTGCAAAAGATAAAGAAAAGTTGTGGTTAAAAATTGTATGTACAATGAAATGTACTCATGTAGTACTTCATGTATGTGCATTAAATGTATTGTTTTTGAATTGCTGGATTGTGGATTGAATGAAATCATTTGATTTCATATATGAAATTGTGTAATATTTATAAAGAGATTAGATAAATAATTTAATTGGCAAGCGAGCGTAGCGAGCGAGACACTTACAGGGGTAACACGACTGAAAATCGGGGATATTTGTTTATATGCTTGGACGTACGTATGTCACTTTGTACTTTGAACTTCTCGTAATTTTGTATTAGTTCGTTGGTCGACCCCGTCCCAAACTGAATCCTCCGCTTTAGCAATCATTACATGTATCATCCTAAAATTTGAATTGTTTACCGCTCTGAATTCTTAGTTAAAACTCAAAAACTTAACGGAGCTCCATTTCTATTCGAGTTAGTGGTGGTGGTAAGTTAATAAGCTATTTGTTATAAGCCCTACTAAACTGTATTTGCTTGAAAATTATTTGTCCACTAGAGTAACTACGAAGGTAAGCCTTGTGTAGGTATGTTCAGTTGTGTGAAAGTATTGTGCCTTTACTTAGCTAAAGAATATCACAAAGAAAAAGTGTAAATAATGTGTTGCTTTTTTTTCAATTCTAACTGTTGCAGGGAGTGGTTACTATGGCATTGAATCTCCTTTACCGTATACACGTAATTTAAACTTGACTTTTTCTTAGTAGCTTGAGTGTTCCAGTTAAAATTAATCGTTTAACTATAGTATAGTTTTAGGCTCGCTCGCCATTTGTGCTCAAGCACACCACTACTAGTATACTTAATTAGATCTATGAAAGTATAACTTAACTTAAACTTTATAATTGGCGAGGGAGCGTTAAGACAATTGATAATTGGGGATGTTTGTTCATGTTTATATATATGTTTGGATGTACGTATATGTCATTTGGTACTTTGACCATCTCGTATTTTCGAGTTAGCTCAGTGTTTGATCCCGTCCCAAACATCACTAAACAGTATCCTCCGGTTTAACGATCATTACCTATATCATCCTAGATATTGAATTGTTTACCACTTTGAATTTTGTTGCGGGTGCAGTTTAAACTCAAAAACTTATAGTGGCGGTGGTAAGTTAATACACTATTTGTCATAGTTATAAGCAATACGCAACAGTATTTACTTGAAAATTCATTGTCCACTAGACTTACCATGAAGGTAAGTCTCGCATAATTATGTTCAGTTATGTGAAATTATTGTGCATTAAAACAATTACTAAGAATATCCCCAAGAAAAAGTGGAAAGAACGTGACTTGTTTTTGTTTCATTTCAAACAGTTGCAGGGAGTGGTTACTATGGCATTGAATGCCTTTACCCTGTAATACGTAATATAAATATAATTAGTAGCTTGAATGTTAGAAGTTAAAACTAAACATTTAACAATGGTGTAGTATTAGGCTCACTCATCATTTGTGCTCAAGCACACCACTAGTTACTAAAATAGAATTGACTGAAATACTCAAAGTTCTTTACATGTGAACTTTTAACCACCAATTATCAATAATAATAATTACTAAGAACTACTCAAGTAATTTTAGTTTAAACAATAAACATTATTTAAAAAAAAAAAATTCCTTATGTGCACCAGTTAAGTTTATTTAGCTATTATTATTTGAGCTATACTATATGATCTTACCTGTTGCCAACTCTGTGCTTGTACATCAAGACACCAAACATCACTTATAGCCATTCCATCATGTCCACCAGCCATTAACAACTGTGGATTGTTGTTGTTATAATCAAGACAAACAGTGGCATGATAACTTCTTGGAGATGGTTGTGTTGCTCCACATACAAGTTTTGTAAAACACTATTAGTGCGAGAATATAATGTACAATCAAACAATTACTCTACAATATATAGAATTAGATGAACTGAAAAACTTCTTCATGCCTAATTAATTATAATAACTATATCCAAAAGTACCAGCTGCACTTTAAAAGCCTATCAATTATGGTAGTAACATGTAATGTATTTTGCTGCCACATCACAATAATATATACAGTGCTTAGAAGAGATTTTTATTTCTCTCAATTCAACTAAAGTAATCAAGCAATCTATGCTTGAATTGATCTGTCCGAATAGAAAAAACAACAACAATGAGCAGTAATTATGATAAGAAAGTGCAATGATAAAAAAAATACTACAAAATAAACAATTTACATTAGTTACACAATTCCAGTTTCATGGTGATGTGTGTATGTTGCTGTCAGGATAGTTTCCTGACAACATGCATCATATATTTGCTATAATAATGTAAGAATAAAAAAGATATTCAGAGTATAAAAGTAAACACAAACATTAGCAATCACTTTAAAACATCAGACATATTTGAGTCAGGAAACTTTGTGTCTTAATCGGATCACTGAAGTGGTCCATTAATAAATTAAAAAAATTATTATTATTCCACCCTATCTTCACAATGATGTTTTGGTACATGACCAGTGAAATAACTCATGATGATATTTCACAGTGTTGCTGTATCTCTCTGCTGAGTGTAATAAGTGGTTCATTCCATACCAGATATCTTCACTACAGTAGTTAGTAGCCCCACCCCTTTAGCAGCTGCTCTAACATAAGTTGAGTAGCTACACTAGAGGAAGGTAGCTGTAAAAACCAAGAAAATAGTCAAGTTCAGCTAGTTGCTATAACTACAAGGGTAATGAGCCTGGCAGTACGGCTAGATATTTCACTCCTTCTGTCTCTTGAAAATAAATTAGCCAGGTCATGAAATATTTCATCGAATCACACTCTGACTCATTTAATAAGTACTATATACTAGATAATGTACTACAACATATACTAATAGAATTTCTCAAGTCTTTTATGCCTCTTTCCTAACATAAACATAAATCTACTCATCCTATGTAAGCAGCTTAAGCTAAAAATAATTGTTTGAGCCTAAGTACAACAATTACCCTGTGCAAGTGTGGCTGCCTAGAGACCTATATAAAATACTACTACATGTCCCTTGTACCTTATACAGTGTGCTCTCTCCCTGTTTTTTTTTAATGCTTAGCAATGGCCAGCTAAAACTTACTAGTCCCCTCAATGAGAACTCATCCAGATCAGTGAGAATTTATACACAAAATTGTAAAAAATATTTACTTATTTTATTTAGTTCCATATAGAATGTTTTAATAAATGGACACTCCAGTAATTACTTGTTATTTTAAATAAGTGGCCAATTTGCCTTACTTCCTATATTCCATGAAATCCCCTCCATCTTAACAAATTCACTAGATAGAAACTTGCAATAAAGTAATAAAAATACTGTTGACAGCCTGTGCTGTATCTATCTTTAGTGTTAACGAAGATAGTGTGTATACTAAATGTTGAGTTGGCGGGACCACAAATGTGGCAAAAGAGGAATGCATTTGGCGAAACCTGAAACCAATTAAGGTCACATGACAGTAGTAGCTCTAATGTGCGAAAACGTCGACGTCCACAGTAAAAACCGGGCGGGTCTAAGGTTAGCATTATTACCGTAAGTTTACTTGTTGAAATGAAAAAGAAGCTATGGCAGTTTCATCCGGGGCTGTATCCAATATATGCCTAGTTATAACTAATCACCCGTAGTTTATCGTTTATACGAGCTTCTAGTTGTGCGCTAAAACTGGCTGAAGGTTGCAGAGGGCGATCTGGAGCTACTAATGTAGCACAAATCTTAGAGAAAAAGAAGCACCGAACCGTGGCTGAACGCCTCCTCAAGTAAGTCTGATTGTTGTGTGCTTAAGCATGTATTTAAACTCTATTCTTACTTTCTTGGTGTGACAAATTTCTGAAGTACTCAACAGTAATGTGAAGAATCCATTACATCACCTACACCTTTAGCTATGGCTACACACATTCCAGTATACTTTCACACTGAATCATTCATATCATTTTATTCATAATTTTACTATATTTTCTATCGACTTGTTAAATTTCAACTTTTTTTAAATTATACAAAAAATTGACAATTAATATAATTTTATAATGACATATACAACATATATATGTTTTCATGATGACATGAAATTGTGGTAGATACATGCAGCAGTTGAATTTGGAGGGTGGTATATAGCATCACCATAACCATAGAGCACTGTACCTATATAGACATGAGGAGTAATGGACAGCGAAAGAATAAATAGTGGCATAAACGGTCTATGATATATTGTATATCTTATTATCTTAGTCAGCAAACAGTAAATTGGCTGAGTTTCTAAATAAATAGGCCCTATTTATACAGGTAAGAAAATCTGAGTAGACAAGCAACCCGTATTACAAACGTACCACACATTGTAGCTTGCTCTTGTTAAGTAGCCTTGAATAATAACAAATTCCTGAGCCTAAAATGAACCAGAATGTCAAGCAGAAGGGTAGAAACGAAGTCTCCAAACTACGACTGCTTTTTGTTTACAAATTGTCTCTGAGGTACTGCGCACGTGGTTGGACCGGTTTGAGCGTGTGACTAAATCCCACTGCGTGCAGCGCGGGAAACGTGTAATTTTATTTATTCCCATAGATTTTTCCATTGAGTTTTGGAACTGCACTTTCCCGCAGGCTCAGAAGTTTCAAAGGAAATTTTCTGGACCGCTTTGGCACGAGCTTTCGAATGGTACAAATCCCAGAAGTGTAGCTACTCCCATTCAAAAGTTATTAAAGATTTTTACCGCGCCAACTCAACTTGGACATACTATAGTCCTACTCTCAGTATGTAATTCATATAAAAACTGAGTCTGCAGCCATGTGCTAATCCTTTTCAAATGTATTTATTTTAAAAACATAAATAGTATGCATTGTACATATGTACTGGCAGATGAATGCTATCATCTGTATTATATTGTATTATTTCTGTACATATCTTGACTAAACTCATATTATAGATAAAATTACAATGATTGAGAGATTACAACAATTCTTACCATCTGTGCCAAGTCTATGAGGTAAGTGTCATTGAGTCCACTAATACCATCCCATCCACCAAACAAGACGACACTTGCAGGACTAATGCAAGTGACTGTAAAACCAGATCTAGGAGAAGGTCTACTTCCAGTGATCAAGGGAGAAGACCATGTACCTAAATAAAAAAATAGCAATGTAATATTTATTTGGATAGTTATTTTAAGATATCTACTTAATGCAGATTTCAAATGTCATTTACATATATTTAGAGCTACTTTATATGTAGTAATTATTATACATGTTATAATTCAAAAGTATCGTATTTATTATTAGTAGCAATTTACCATAGATCAAATTGTGGGGTTGATATTATTGGAATAATAAGAATGACTTACATTATGTTAGTACAAGTACAAAAAATAAATGCCAGATTCTATATAAACACTTTATAAAGCCAAACATTATTAATCTCAATTACTTCAAAGACTTTACCTGATAATATGTATATAATAAATCACAGATATAAATTAAGTATTTAGTTGTACATTTTATAAAAAGTATTACTTCAAACTAATACGACATTTTAAATTATTTACTATTAGAGGAAATGTATTCTTAACCCTCTCGTTCCTGAATTGTTTGTACGCGCACGGAAAAATCTAATCGTCGACCGCGGAATAGAGCATTACAGTTTTATTTTTTTAACTCAATGCTGGCTGGGAAAACCCCATAGCAACCATATATCACGAAATAGACCAAGAGTTTGGGATTCCCCTCATTTTTTGATTGAGAAAATTGAATAATATTTAGGCCCTCTACTAATACTTGAAAAAAAAAAATTTTTTCCCAAAAAAATTCCACTTTTCCCATCAATAATAAAAATAAAAAAAATAGAAATAATATTGTTTGATGTATTTTATACCAATATTATATTAGTTCAACAATAAAATATGTTGTTTGTTGTGTTTGGTGCTGATTGTGATCATGTAGGAGACATCTATGAGTGTCCACAAGGAACATATGCCATCGGACGTCGAGCTCCACTACAAAGCAATTTGATATACACAAAAACACAGACAACAAAGATATTTGTAATACAAACTACAAATTATTCATGATCCTATATAATTGCAACGTTATGATGTATTGTATGCAGTTTCATACAGGATTTTTGTTTGGGAGGGGGGAGGCTCCGAGTGTTTCGCCACACCCATTTTTTGGAACCTACACTACTTTGATGCACATCTTTGCATAAGAGTATACTTCACACTGATGATCAGTGTTCGATCCTATGCACTAGCACTAAATGGCTCAGTTATGATAGGAACATAATGGGATACAATATCAGACTAAAAATAAATGCTTCCAAAATGTTCATTTCTATTCAACTCCCAAAATTCTGGGGGGGGGGGGGGGGAATCCAGGGCTAGCCTCCCACTGTATGAAACCCCTGGTATGTATACTCCCACTGTCCATGACGAGAAACAATCACCCATGTATTGAGAAGTGTAATTTGAAAATGAAAGCAAGTACAAGCACACACGTGGTATTCAACTACCCGCTGGATGGGTGTTCACAGACTGAACGATACCTCAAGGTAAGAGCAGGAACCTCCATACCAATACCAAAAAAAACACAACAACAATGATTTTGTAACATAAAGCTGGCCTCGCTGAATTGGCCCCCCCCCCCCCCAACTGACCACCAAATATCGTAAGTTGAAATGAAATTTCAACTTACTTGGCAGGATGATGTCAAGACCGAAAAGACCCCCGAGACATTTCTCTCCCAGGTGGAATCCGGAGCGCCACATAATTGTTTGTCCACGGTTGCTCTCTGTCATCCACAAATGCACACACACACAAAGAAAAAAGAAAGATACAGGGAATGCAGATTCATAAAAATAAATGTATAATTTAGTCTACATAAATTGATGGTGTACACACACACAAACACACACATGAAATTTCTAAATTACATCGGGAACAGTTAGTTCCCCAAAAAGATCCAGAGTTCCTCCCCAATTAGAATCCGGAAGTGCTGCTGATAACATTTCAACTCCACGCACACAAATATACAGTCGAGCGTGAAGCCCCACTACAACACCACAAAAAACAACAGACAACGGGACCAAACAATGATATGTGTGTCACAATTCTTAAATACATATTACAACTTTTGGGATGTCAGGGGGGGGGGGGGGGAGCAGCCACAAATATCAAAGTCTGTAGTCCTTCACACAAAAGATTATGGAATATCAATGGGTGTGTTGTCCTCTTTCTTCCACTCACCCCCTACCTCATCCACCCGACTCTTCTTCATCGGTGCCCGCCTTCTCCGACCGCGAGGACGTCCAGAACTCGGAGCAGGAGGAGCCACTTCCTCTTCTTCATCACTGGAACCTGCTGCCTCCTCGTCTGTTTCATCATTAAAAGACTCAGGTCCGGCATCTTCTCCTTAGACTCTGCTCCTGTCGCCTCATCTGCGTCCTCTTCACAATCGGGGTCGGTGACTGCATACACATCTGGTCCTAGTAGTACATTGGTAAAAAAAAATTAAATTTTTTTGAAAATTTGAAATTGTTCAAAAAACCACAAGCCACTTTCAAATCTCAAAACTCAATGAAGAAATATATATATATTATAGCTAAACAGCGTTCTCTATCTCAATATAGCTATAAATAAGTCCTTTCCACAACAGAAGCTTGCTAGTTTTCAAGAGAAAGACAAAAGAAAGACAAGCTTACCTCTATCATCTTCTTGACTCCCATTGTCAGTATCAGAGTTGACGGGTCCGGTCCACCAACCCTGATACAGGGCCTCCTATAGCCGTAGATGTCGTCTCCCTCCTCTCCGCTTGATCCTGAGTCGCTAGAGTCAGCATCAAGGAAGTCTAAAACTTCCACAGCACTGTAACTGGTAGACGCCATCTTTCCAAAATGACTTTGAAAAAAATTCAAATTTTGCATAGTTACCTGTATCACACGACACGCTCACTTTTTTCCTATGATGTAATAAGCATTACCTAAGACTGTGCGTAATGGGGAGGCCCCCAGTTGAACTGGCGATTTTATAAAAAAAGGAGAAGACAGTAAGTCAAACCGCAAAGTCTTGGTCGGCAAAGAAGCGGTTGTTTCAATGTGTCATGGAAGGCTACTGGGCTCAAGCAATTTTTCGCTGTTTCTACAAAGCTCTGGAGATGACTGGATCCATAAATGAAGCTGCTGCGAAGAAGGTAACTTTTTTAAAAATTCGACGGAGAACTGATGTTGTTGTTTTTTGCCGAGGAAGAAATAAACACAACTGACTGTGAGGTACTGTCGAAGCAGTCCTGGCTGAAAGCTATTTTAGATGCTTCTCCAATGCATTGGGCACCTGTGTATGCAATCTGAAGGTTCTAGCTATAAAGCAACTATTTTAAAAAATTCGGAGAAGCCGACCGGTTGTCACCCGCTTTAAAGCGGGATCCGGAACGAAAGGGTTGAACACCTCAGCACTTATGCAACTACTAAATGTGTGTCCACTATTTTTAACAAATTGCTTTTATTACTATTGACAAACACAGTCACATATGAATTGCTTTATTATTACTATTTACACTGAACAAGTAATAATTAGTGGTGCCCATTGTGTGAATAAATAGTAAATGAGTCATCCTAGAAGCAATACTAAATACAAGAATACATAATTGGCATGTTTAAACTAATGTCATTTCATTTTATATCTACAAATAAATTCTTACACAAACCAAATTCCTTAGTTAAAAAAATCACTAATATATACTCAATATAATCATAACCTGAGATAAAAAATTATTATAGTTTCTATTTATGTAGGAAAGAAATGATTGAAAAGTCATTAAAGTTCATTGCTAAAGACAGATATTAGCGCTGTAACTTTGAATTTATCACATCTGATTATATCTTAATAATTATTACCGATAAAATATTTACAATGCAAAAGGATAATAGTTCCTCTATGTGAGAAGCCATTAAATTTTATTCACATCTTTACGACAAAGTTAAGTATAGCACAAATATATAAAACCATTGTTTTATAATTATTCAATGATTATTTCAATACTAGTTTACATTAACATTACAAATAACTCTCAAGTTATTGGATTTGTAATACTTTATAAATATACACTGTATTTTAATATGTATAAACTACATTATGTCAAATTAATTGAAATACAATTTATAACTTACCTTGTGAAATATGGTACTTATGAATCTCATTTGTCCAGCCACGACCATCTTGACGAAGTATATTCTCAGTAAATTGTGATCCAGACTGCAGTCCACCTGATGGTATGCCATAACCTTCAATAATAATTAATGAATCATTATAATATATCATTTGACAAGCAGATTTCCTCATGGGTCCACTATCATGTTGTGGTGAGAGTTGTTCCCATGTCATAGATCTGGTATCTAGCTGATGTAATGTAGCCTGGAATGATGTAACATCACGACCACCAAACAAGTAGAAAATATGGTCTGAATAAGCTGTTGCACAGTCATATATTCCAGGAGGTGGAGTACCAAATGTTGGAAGTTCTTTCCAGGATTCTGTAGAACACTCATAGAATTGAATTACGGTTTTCAGTTTTATTTTATTCCCACTAAGGTTATCATTATAACCTCCATAAACATACAGTTGTTCAGAACTTGCCGAGGCAGCAGCAAACACTCGAGGTAAAGGTTCATAGTATTTATGAGGCTGATCTATGATAAAATATTATAATTGTAAAATATAATTTAATATTACAGATACACAAACTATTATAATTTCACTGCACAATTAATGTAAAGGTGTAATTATGTTTTGCTGATTAGTTAATTTACTGAAATAATTTTTATTAATTCAAATGGTTTCTTATGTAATTTGAATTTGTTTTAAGAAATTTAATATTTAGTTTTTAAAGTTATCACTTGTCCTGTATTTGGATGTCACCAATAAATGTTTTAGTTGGTATTTAGCTGTTCTTGGTATTTAGCTGTTTTATAATAATAAGCAAGTAAATACACCATAATTGAAAATATTGTTTGATTACCAATCGTTTGGTCATTTAGGTAACTGTAAACCACAAAATCCAAAAGAAGATGTCAACACCTATATAACACTCTTAAGTGGAATATATTGGTACTTGTAATGAATGAAATCCTAAAATTCAAATATTGTGTGTAATTCATAAAAATAAGAACAACAACAAATACACATCAGGTTAATCATGCTTTAGATAAAATGTTTGAAAAAATGAAGGGAATATTGTTTGTATATTATTAAGATAAGAAAATAATTGTTAATGATGAACCGATTAACAGCGAACTAAAATTGTGATTGCGCCTCACGTAACGCGGCCGCATATCCCATGAGACAATAGGCTGATTCATAGCTTGGTGGGGGGTCGACACAAAACCGGAGCTAAAAGGCAAATGGTAGAAGATTGCCTTTGGGAAGTATTGTCGGCAGATAGAGTACGCTCTAGGCTATTTGAAAAGAGAAAGATCGACGCTGTTAGGCTAAGGCGGGCGGACCATCTCCCCTAGGAAAAAATGCTATTGATTGTTAGCAACAAAACTGTTTTTGTAAATCATATGGCAACTCTTTTCAGAACTGATGGAAGGCTATATTCATAGACGAATTAGTCTGCTAGTGGATCAAGTATGTGGTGAAGCCCACCACATTATCAGCAGCAGTGCCTACAGACATCAGCGTGGCAGAACAACAGTATTATTAATTATATTCATAGCTAGCTTATTGACATTCTTATTAATGCACACATTACATCATCCTTAGTTCTATATCATCTTATCCATGACGCATGCGTGGCAGGTTTCCTATATTATGGCTTGTCACACGTGTACCCTCTCAGTTGTCGTTCATTAGCCTTGACCTTAATTCCGGATCCTTGAGTAGAGGTTTGAAACCCTCAATTTTGGGAGGTTGGAAAGCTTTGAACAGCTTTGGGATAGCTAAGACAACTCAGGTGGCAGCCTACTTGATCTGCTTCCCCTACGCACCACCACAAAGTAGGTTAGTAAGAATTAGAGCTTCATATTATCACCCTATATAGGTTAACTTAGTTTATGATGGTAAGGTTTTTAGGGTGTGGTTTATTTGGAAATTTATAGTTGCAGCTATACAAGCATAGTAGGTAAGGGCATAAAAAGATGCAATACACAAACAAAGTGAAAGCATAGTAATAAATAGCTGAGGTAAATGTTACATTCTAGAATGCCATCTTGCAAAACAGTCATCAGCAGTGTCCAGGTGGCATAACCATATACCACACTCTCTGCATGCCCATGTGGTGTCAGTTCTTTTCTTTCTCTCTTTACACTACAAGCATCTTCCCCTCTTCCTCTGTTCATTCATGTAGGGGAAATGAGCCATCGATAGCTTCTTCTGCTTTCTACAACCCACGGTTGCCTGTGAACAGTAGTCACCAATAAGTTCATTTGCCAGTTGACATCTGAAAGCCTTCATTTTTAATTTTTAATTGGGATGACCATAGTGGTAGACAATAAAAGCAATTGTAATCGCCACATCAAATAGAAAGTTATATATTTATAGACCTTCCGACATTTCATCCTCACATGATAGTAACCCTTCAGCTGATCCCCTTTATCAACTCCTCCCACATTCTCGTTATAAATTATAATTGCTACAGGACAGGTGATGGATTCTCTGGTCTCATCTTTCGTACTTCACATCACCTATCACACAGGAGCCGTTTGGAATTTAAAAAGTTGTCAAAAAAAGACATGATGGTATTAGTTGGAAATCTTGGGTAAAGTATTTCACTATTCTACTGCCTAAATTGTGTTCTGTTGTATTTCCTTTTTGGCCTGTGTACACCTGCAATCTGCAAAAATAGCCATTGGAACTGTCTGCAAAAACCCAAACCTTGAACCCTCTCTTTGTTGGTTTTATAGGCAGATATTGTTTCATTGTAGATCGGCCCTGAAATTTGATCGTTGCCTCGTCCACAGACAAATCCTGCCCTGGTGTGTAGACAACCGAAAATCTTGTCTCGAGATATTCAAGAACAGGGCGAACTTTTGCCAGGCGGTCATATTGTGGTGAGCCTCTTGGTGCTATAGTGGTATTATCTACAAAGTGGAGATAGCGACTAATTTCCATGAATCGATCTCGAGAGATGTGATCAGCGACTGGAGCATAATGATACACAGAATTTCATTTCCAATAATCTTCTAAAGCAGGAAGTGAGTTGATTCCCATGAGAATCGTAAAGCCAAAGTAGGCTTCCAGGTTTGTGTGTTGATGGGGTTCCATTTTTCTACTTTTTCTTTATCCATAACTTCCATCGTATACGGGTTGGATTGCTCCACTATCATCTCAATCAAGTCTGATGTAAAGAACAGCCTGAAGCTCTCACTTGGACTGTCTGGGACTGGAACATGAAGACCAGCAGCAGATTGTCTGGTAAAGGGTTATAAGGTGGGTTCTTGAGTGTGATAGACCACTTTGTTGTCACTTTAGATGGGCTAGAGGGCAGGCTTGTTGACAAGGGAGATGGAATATTGAGGGAGGTGGAAGTAGCTATAGTAGAAACTGGCTCAATAGAGTCATTGATATTGAGTGCTGGAGAATTTGCTACTGTCTCACCTATAAGAGAATATTATTTTAAATTTATTATTATTATTATTATTATTTATTATTATTATATTGTACCTGTCCAGGCCAGTGCTGAACAAGGCTCAGACCCCTGAAGCAACAAACTTATTTACGCATGAACATATCAATATCATTCACGCACGCACTTTCACGTAATCTTGTTTATTTTCATCTCTTTAGTTACCCGTTTTTCATGTTGTTCTAGTAGTTACAAAAAAAACTGTTCATAACTGTTTAACTGCTCAGAATTCTTATAGTTAGCTAGGCTAGTCTAGCTAGTTATTTGGTGTTCCCGTGACACTATAACTACTGGTGGTCCTTCGTCAATTCCTCCTATTACTCCGTTACTGCTAAAATCTGCCAATTAACAAGGTGATCGGAGTTACGCCCGTTCAGTACCTGTACGAAATTGCGGTATATATTCATCACTGTCAGAGACAGCAACTTCATCTGAGTCATTGACCATATCCTCACTACCAGAGTCATCACTAGCCTCAGCACAACTGTCACAGCTATAGTCGAAGTCCTCGTCACTGCCCTCTTGAACCGGTTCATAAACATCACCGAAGTCGTCTTCATTCTGATGCAGAAGAGAATGTACCTCACTTGCATACAGCTTTCTACTTGTCATGTTTAAAGCACTTAGCTAAAATCACAATATTTGTTGTTTAAAAATATATATTCTTACTTTATATTACTATTGAATATACAATATATTTCCCTCTTATTTATTATTACAGTATTATTCAAACTAAATTTACTCAACTATTTCTAAAGGTAACCTATACATTTTATAAGGTTATAATAAACTTACACCAGTCAACAATACTCTCTAACTAACAGCAGTAGCTTTCCAGGCTCCATGATGCAGCTACTCGTCGGGGATTAGTAGGCGCTCTTTTTTTATGCGTGTACGCGTCAATCGCGGTTATCGATTTCTCCAATTTAGCCGCGTGTACGCATTAATCCGTTAAAATCTTATTGTTTAACTGACTTTAGTCAGAACTATAAAATATTTAAAGTGGGAAATTTACTACTAAAATTGTGCTCCTACATGTTCCAATGTTTCTAAGTTACGAATCTGCACCAATGTTGTACATGTCAAGTACAACCATTTTTATAATTCTATTTAAAGCTCCGATGAACACTTAGATTTCAATTGAAATAATAATAAAATTATAATAAAGAAAAATGGAAACTTTATCCATATGATTGATTTCCTAACAAGTGGCTGTAGTTGTGGTTCACTACATTTAACATCACACTGGATAGAGGTTAATTTACCTTTATTATAGGGGCCAGGATTGGCTTCTACATCTCCACTTAGTAATAGTAGTTTCTGTTTTAGTGAAGTAGTTCTGGAATAAATTTCTTTTAAGATATTTATTGAACTATTCCAAATGAACCAGATCAATGGTAGAGATAGCAACTCTACCGTATTATTTGTCTTTAGTGGCTTTATTACAATACGGAGTTTGAAATATTGAGTTTTAGTTTTCCTTCTGAAAATCCAGATCATTGTGAAGGCTATTAGCAGATACTGAGTATTTGAGAAACATTGAGATTGATTGATATATGAACAACGAGTCTCCCAGAGCGTTGATCTGTATAGTCTTCTGTTGCTACTTTCCCAGTGTGGAGCTGGATAACGATGGCGACCCATGCTGTATCTGTAAAATTAATAACAAGAAAATATTTTTTTAATATGATTACTAATACTTTAAAAGCATAATCCTAAACAATCACAAGCTACTCTATTCTATTGTCTATTTGTAGTTGTTAGAAAAATGATATAGTCATACAATACGGAATAATTTATTAATTTCATTTTCGTGATTTTATCCTCCTCTTCCTTTATTCCCACTGAGTAGTCTGTAGTCCGTACATTGTCTTCTTATCATGTTGCTGGAAAAATTATATTTTTTTCCAAATTCTCAGGACACACTTAACTCATATTATAAAAACTTATATTTTGAGAGAGGCAGATAGTGTCATCATTTAAAGCCAGATAAAATAATGATAAATAATAACCTAAAGCTACTCTATTCTTTAGTCTAATTGTAGTCGTTAGAAAAAGATATAGTCAGCCAGTACAGAATAATTTATTTATTTCATTTGTGATTTTCTACTCCTGTTTCCTTATTCCCACTGTAAAATTAAAGCACTAAAGGGGCGAACCCTCAGTGCTATTACACAAGAGATGAAACACACTTCACTGGTATTTTCAACAGGAAACTCCAATTTAACCACTTGGTAAAAACTTCCAGAGACTATAAAGTAAATCTATTTTGACAGTTGAGTTGTTCGAATGCAGATAGCAATAATTTTTCGAGGACTCTAACGAACAATTCAAATTCAGATCTGCTTGAGTGTGACGGAGTGTACGAGTGATTTTTTTTTAGATAACACTGTTCAGGACAACCACGAGAGCAGCCCTGAACAAGCAAGAACTCGTCACTCCAATAGAACTCTATTATCACCTTACCAAACAATATTACATACATAATGCATATATAACCACTGTATCTTGTATCATCATCACTGCATAAATGTGATGTAGTAATGTAGCATCACTTTAATTGAGTTAGGCAAGACTTGGGTCAATCTGGTCCTTTGAAGCTCGAGGAAGTTAAGCCCTTCGAACATTGGTCCTTCGAGCCGGATCACTTCACATCACAAAGAAGGAAGACGACCAGCCAGGCTCTACCACTAACGACTTCCGCACGTCTACAATTACGCGTTCATCACGACTCCGAAGTCCAGAACGCCCCGTGTCCAGGACTGGACAGAATCCCTAAAGAACACTCGATCGCACTAACTAAACATAGCTATCCATGAACATTCATTCACTACCTTACCCAATCACCTATATTATGTATAATGATATTCATGTCACAACCACAGACTTCCCGTCTGAGGTCTATGCTATGTAATGTGTGCTTGTATAATTAATAACGTTGTTCACCTCTGTAAACCAAGCAAGACATCTCTTGGCGTGCGCGCTTTTCTGCGGTACAGACAAGACTGCAAGCTTAACGGCCAGCGGTTGCGTATGTACATTCGCAGGCGCCATTATAAGTGAACGCCTGGTCCTTCGGAAGCCTCTAAGGTAAAGAAGTGATTATCCACAAGGCTAAACCACCCTTTTTCCACAGCCTTGTTCATGGTCCTTCGAGCCGGATAGACTTACTTCGTTTATCTGGCGACCTTGAAGCAGACATCTCTCTCCGACGAAAAGCAACACAACTTCTCATCCAACACCGAGAAGTAAACGACCTCGTTAACACCTCATCGACACCTACGAATTTCTCCACCTCGACTTCTACGCTCCAGCTCATCAGCTCAGCCACTTCTTTGTTTTTCATCTCGTCACCACAGCCTTGGCAAGACAGACAAAGCAGATTGTTCCAGACGACGAGATGGCAGAAGAAGATAACAAAAGCGTTGAGCAGCTCACGGTTGAAGCTTTGAAACGCAAAAGAAGAGCCTGCCGCGGGGTCATCACTCGACTCCAAAAGAAAGCAGCCCAACTGACTGCAGAACCTCTTGGCTCCCTCCAGTGCTACGCAGTAGAGCTACTCAAGAGCCAAGTCAAACAGGCACTTGAGAAGCATGACTACATCCAACAGGACATCGAGCAACAACTTGAGGAGGATCAAGCAGCTTTGGCAGCTGAGACGGATGAAAGATTCGACAGGGATGAAGCTCATGCCGGACTACTACAGGAGATCCACACACTTAGCAAGATTCTCCAAGTCTAGCAGGACGGTCAAAGCCTCCTACGCGACGCAGACTCCCTCAATACCTTAACAGACTGCAGCCACCCATCCTTCCTCAAGGACTTCGACAAGTTCAAAGAAGAAGCCAAACACTTTGATCGAGAAGCCGCAACCTTCAGGGACCACGAAGAGATAGCCTCACTCCAGAAGAATGTCTGGGAAACCATCACTCTCTTCAGAATCAAGATGGAGAAAGCCCCTCTTCCCACTCCTACGACAGAGACTCTCCCTTCCACAATGAGTGCTACCCCTCCAATGGCTCGAGCTGCCCCAATTCACATCGAACTTCCTAAGTTTAGCGGAGATCCTCTTTCTTGGAGGAAATTCCAGAACATGTTCGAGGCAGCCATCAAAACCAGAGCTGCTGGATTCACCCAATTTGACAAGAGATGCCTCCTGTTGGAGTCCATCCAGGTCAAGGAGGGAAAGGACATCATCAATCATGCCCCTGAAGAGGAAGCAATCGACAAACTTCTCGACAGGTTGAAACAACGTTTCGGTCGACCTCAAGTAGTAGTACCTCTATTGATCAAGCGACTGGACCAGCCACAGGTCTTCCACAGATCTTACGAGGGAATACTGAAAATGCAGTCACAAATCTTTCAAGGATTCGACGCCCTCCAGCCTTTCGTGGCCGACTCTCTCTCCTCATACCTGATGTATAGGACTACTTCTGCGTTCTCTTAGTCTCTGAAGGAGGAGTGGAACAGCGCTGTCACAAAGAAGGAGGCAAGAGCAACCTTTGAAGGACTGCGTGCCTACATGGAGCAACGATTTCTACAGATGTCACCAACTGCTAACCCTACTCCTGCAGCTTCGACGTCAACTGCGCCTGCCGCATCTCCAACAACTCCAGCTTCTCAGGCCAAGCCCAAGAAGCCAACCAAGTGTCCTCTCTGCGACGACAAGCACCATATTGGGCAATGCTCAACGTTTACAGCATACGACTGTGACAAGAGCAATAAAGTAGCCAAGGACAAGCAGCTCTGTCTCAATTGTCTTTCTTCAGGCCACAACAACAAGAATTGCCCCTCAAAGAATACGTGCCGTACTTGTAAGCAGAGGCATCATACTCTGTTACACCGAGGTTCCACGACGGATTCGCCTCCCACCACTACTACTAACGTCGTCTCATCCTTGGCCACCTCCGCCACAACGTCTGAGTCTTCACCCCAACTCACTCCAGCTTTCCTCAACACAATCATTGTGGAAATTCGGAATGGGGATAAGGTCGTCAGAGCTCGAGCAGTCCTGGACTCGGGAGCCGGCATCTCTATGATCAGCAGCTCTCTTGCTTCAGCCCTCAACCTCGACAAGCACCCGCAAGCACTCAACCTCAGCGGAAGCTTCGGTCAAGGCCACAGCTCCTATTGTGTGGTCACACCACTCAACTCAATCGATGGGGAGTTCACAACACGGCCCATCACATTCTCAGTGATGCCTAAGCTGAAGCCTCTTCCCATCCCCTCCAACTGTAAGGAGATCCTAGCTCTACCTTCCGTGCAAAGCCTCAACCTCTCTGATCCTGAACTAGGCGGCAAGGTGGACATGTTCATTGGGAACATGGAGATCGAGGGTGTCACCTTTCCCGGCTCCATAAAGTTCGACGGCCTCAAGGCTATCAACACACCCTTTGGATGGACTATAGCAGGACCGATGTCTGGCTCAACAGCAACTTCATCTCTCATCACTTCTGTCGACCCCCTCAAGGATGACCTAGCCAGACTGTGGGAGCTGGACCAAGTCCCGGACACTACATCTGCCGCTCAACCCAATGAGATCGTCGAAGAATTCCATCAGAATTATTCCAGAGTAGAAAGCCGTTTCATGGTCAAGCTACCACATCGCTTTCCTCCCACAGAGCTGGGACAAACTCGCAAGAGTTTGACAACCAACCACACTTCTATCTGCCAGTACACGGCGTGTTTAAGGAGTCATCAAGCACCACCAAGCTCAGACCCGTATTCGATGCTTCGGCTCGCTCTTCCAATGGCATCAGCCTGAACGATACTCTGCATCTAAGACCCTGCCTTTATCCTGCCCTGACAGATGTTCTGATTCGTTTCCGAAACCACCGAGTAGGGATGTCAGCAGACATCTCGAAAATGTTTCGAGAAGTCCTTCTCCATCCAGACGAGCGGGACTTACACCGGTTCCTGATGCGAGATGAAGACGGCAGCATTCAAGATTGTAGGATGAGGAGATTGACGTTTGGGGTCACTTGCTCACCCTTCCTAGCTTCACAAGTTCTGAGAACAATTGCCAGTCTCTCTCTCGAAGACCACCCTACTGCAGCCCACCACATCTATCGGGACTTCTACGTTGACGACTTCATTTCCGGGGCCGGGTCCGTGGAGGAAGCTTCCGAGCTACAGAAGACAGTCCGCCATCTGCTAGCCTCTGCTGGAATGAACCTGAGGAAGTGGCGGACAAACTCCGCCGCTCTTAGGGAAACAATTCCTGAGGACATCCAAGAAGCTGGGCCACTCACGATACCTACACCTGCGAACACACCCAAGGCGCTCGGGATTCATTGGGACGTTGACGAAGATGTGCTACACATTGCTACTCCCTAGGAACCTGACAACTCTGGCAAAGTCACCAAGAGAAGAATCACCTCAAGCACAGCCGGTGTTTTCGACGTCCTGGGGTTGTTCTCGCCCGCCATTATATCGGCAAAGATTCTCATTCAAGATCTCTGGAAGATGGGAATTGGCTGGGACGACGAAGTACCTCCAGACATTTCTACCAGATGGACAGACTGGCTGGCCAGCCTTCCAGCCATCACCACACATACCATCCCGAGGCAGCTCTCCAAATCAGACTTAGCTGCACAGTTCGAGGCTCTTCATGGGTTTGCTGACGCGTCACAACTCGCCTATGGAGCGGCATTCTACATCAGACGAGTGCACTCGGATGGCAATACCACCATCACCCTTGTCACTGCCAAGGCTCGTGTTCAACCTGTCAAGGCATTGACAATACCCAGAGCTGAGCTCACAGCAGCTCACCTCCTGGCACGGCTACTAGCTCACGTTGCTGGACTTCTCAATATTCCTTCAACTAACTGGTATGCCTGGACGGATAGCGAAATCGTGCTCCACTGGCTCTACAAAGCTGAGGATCAACTACCACAATTCGTAGCAAACCGAGTCCGATCCATCAAGAGCATCATCACTCCGAGCAAGTGGCATCACGTCTCCTCAAAGGACAACCCCGCTGACGTCGCCAGCAGAGGCATGCTAGCCTCTCAACTCGTACGACACGATCTTTGGTGGCATGGGCCTCCTTGGCTTCAACTTCCTCCCTCTGAATGGCCAGTCAAGCCACTCAGGAAGAAGCCACCAGACACGCAAGATGTTCCCTGCCTGTCAGTCATATGTGTACGTGACAGGCAGGCGAACGACTTCATTACTGAACTCTGGGAGCGATTTTCATCCTTCCACACCCTCTCTCGAGTAGTTGCTTGGATTACTCGGTTCTTCTTCAACTCGAAGTCACCACCTCCTGACAGGAAGCTGACTCCTGTCCTCCAGACTGTAGAAGTTCGGACTGCACGTCTCCAGCTCATGCTTCTGTCCCAGCAGGAATGCTATGATGATGTCTTCTCGCTCATTCATCACGGCAAACCTGCACCCCGAGGACATCCATTGAGGCATCTCACTCTCCAGCTCTCTGAAGACGGACTCATCACTGTCAGCAGCAGAGTCAGACTGAAGAAGGACCCGACTCAGCCAGTTCAACTCATTCTTCTCTCTGCCAAGTCGAGACTTACCAAGCTGCTAGTCTCTACCCTTCATCGGTCGTACAGTCATGCAGGCATCGCGGCTATGACTTCCATCCTGGGGCATACTTATTACATCCCGGGACTCAGGAATCTGCTGAAGGCCATCTCCAGAGCCTGTCCACAATGCCAGAGAACTTACGCCCGACCCCTCACCCAACAGATGGGACTTCTCCCAGCCGCAAGAACGACTCCTGCCCCACCATTCACTCTCACTGGAATCGATTTCGCTGGTCCAGTCGTTCTGAGAAGAGGTCACACACGGAAACCTGTGCTGGAGAAGGGCTATGTTGCGGTCTTCGTCTGCTTAACCACGAAATGTGTTCATCTGGACATCTGCCCCTCTCTATCCACTGAAGATTTCCTGGCTACACTCCGTCGTTTCGTCGCCAGAAGAGGTGTTCCTAAAGAGATCTACTCCGACAATGGGACGAATTTTGTTGGCACAAGAGAGCATATTCGAGAACTTCAAAGATTGATGGCCTCCAACACTACTCAACGTGAACTCTCCCACTTCACTTCTGACCAAGACATCAAGTGGCATATGATACCTCCCAGGACTCCACACTTCGGTGGTCTTTGGGAGGCTGCTGTCAAGTCGATGAAGACCCTACTCCACAAGAATGTAGCGCCTCACCCCCTCCGGTTTGATGAAATCTACACTCTTCTAACCGAGGTTGAGGCCATTCTAAACTCTCGACCGTTAGTGCCTCTCCACTCTGATGATGTAACAGAAGCAGCCTGCCTAACTCCAGGACACTTTCTCATTGGTCGTCCAATCAAGGCACTGCCATCGGCTGCCGATACCAAGAGCAAGACCTCATCCCTCAAGAGATGGAATCTGGTGCAAAGACTGACGTCGGAAATCTGGAAGCAGTGGCTCGGGACGTACCTTGCCTCCTGCGCCGCCAGAACCAAGTGGATATCTCTACATAACCCACCCAAGCCTGGTGATATTGTATTTCTCAAGAATGAAACCCTACCCTCTGTTAGGAGCTGGCCTTTAGCAAGAGTCGTCAGAATTTTTCCAGGAGATGATGGCCAAGTGAGGACTGTAGAAGTGCAGTGCGGCGGCAAGCTGTATGTACGACCGACTGTGCGACTCATCCCACTCCTCCTTGAAGATGTCACATCCAATCCAACTTCCCCCCCCGGAGGTCGACCACGCCTCACCGGAAGCAGCCACGCCTGCCAACCACTCCTCAACGGAAGCAGCCTCACCTGCAAACCACGCCTCAGACGTGGACGAGGACAAGACCAAAGACAATCCTCAAGCCCTCCCCCCTCCCCCGGGAGGATGTCCAGGACTGGACAGAATCCCTAAAGAACACTTGATCGCACTAACTAAACATAGCTATCCATGAACATTCATTCACTACCTTACCCAATCACCTATATTATGTATAATGATATTCATGTCACAACCACAGACTTCCCGTCTGAGGTCTATGCTATGTAATGTGTGCTTGTATAATTAATAACGTTGTTCACCTCTGTAAACCAAGTAAGACATCTCTTGGCGTGCGCGCTTTTCTGCGGTACAGACAAGACTGCAAGCTTAACGGCCAGCGGTTGCGTAGGTACATTCGCAGGCGCCATTATAAGTGAACGCCTGGTCCTTCGGAAGCCCCTAATGTAAAGAAGTGATTATCCACAAGGCTAAACCACCCTTTTTCCACAGCCTTGTTCACCCCGCCTATATCCCAGATCTCCCGCCAAAGTTGAAGTCCGGACGCAACACCAATGTTTGCCAATTACCACCAGAATTTTCAGTTTTGTCACGCATGGACTTGGAGTCTTTCTCGGGTCTAGAACATAAAATTCTTAAGATTTCACTTGTCAAAAGATTCACCTTTTGCCTCAAACCCGAGGAACTCCTGGTCTTACAAATGACAGAATTGGAGAAAATTGAGGCACTAGGCAGCCTGGACGTGATCAAGGCCAAACGTGCCCACCGACGAGGTCGTATAACACGCCTCCGAGGTAGGATAGAAGCCCTCATTTCGGAACCTCTACGCAATCTTCAGCTGGAGGAACTTGAAGCAGTGAACTGAACTAGACAGAGAAATAAAGTTTCACGTTGCTCTACAATCTCGCTTTGAGACGCTACTTGAGGAAAACAATACAGTTCCCCAAACAGAGCTAGATAGCGAGTATGAAACAGCAACCTACCTCAGTGATCAGCACTGTCAGCTCACTCAGAGCCTCAAGAGCAGGATCAAGCATTGTGGACAGTATTATAGAGCACTCTACCTTCAAGATGAGACGGAAGAAATTCTTCGAAACAGACACCCTGTTCGGCACTACAGATTAAGATGAGCTCATCAAGAGCATTGCATCTTATCTCCAAGACTCTATGTCTCTTGCAGACAACAAGGATTTCGCTGTTATACGTCGGAAGGTGAAGGATTGCCGTGATCAACTCCAAACAGCCAAGCACAGAAGCAGCAAGTCCTCTTCTGCCAGCATATCAACTCCCCCACCGGTAGCTGATCCCATTGGGTCTCTTCTCAAAGTTGACCTCCCCTCCTTTTCTGGAGAGCCCACTCAGTGGCGCAGTTTCATCACCATATTCCAGTCCATTATGGACAAACATGGAAGACACTTAACTGATCCAGAAAAATGCTCCCTCCTCATGAAGCATGTCAAGCTAGAGGATGCCAAAAGAACCGTACTTCGGAAAAGTCAGCAAGAAGACGGCTTCAAGGGTGCGGACCAGGAGTTTGAGGATACATTTGGAAGTCCGAGCATCGTATATTGTTACGTTGTGGAACGACTACTCAAGGAAGAAGCCTACAATTACAATTAAGATAGTATCCGTCGATTACGCGAACGTGGACTGCAAGGCCTACAAGACGTGGAAGCCATTGAGGCATCTACGCTCTCCCAGTTTCTGGTTGTCCTGTCAGCCGGACTTTCTCCAACAAACTCAAGGAGGAGTGGGCAAGAAGGAAGAACCCTGATGTTCCTATTCCTACCTTCGAAGACATGATGAAGACTCTGGGAAAGTTGGAGAACGACGTGGATGTACCGGCCCATGCCACGAAGTTGTCATCTGCCGACAAACCCAAGACTTCAACCTCCAAGACGTCAACCTCTGACTCTGTCCAGAAGAAGAACTCTACTACCAAATCTCAGTCTAGAACTCAGTACACTCTTTGCCATGAGTTTCATGCACTCTATCGATGCCCAGTATTTACGTCCTATGATGTTGAGAAACGGTGGAAACATGTCAAGGAACAGAAAAGTTGCACCAACTGTCTCCTGTTCTCGCACACCCATAGCAGCCGCCCATCTTCCTATAATTGCAAACATTGCCAAGGTCGGCACAACACTCTTTTGCATCGGGAAGAAACTCCAACCAAAACTACCAATGGCCTCATTGCCACTTCGTCATCTACCCCTACAACACCAGAAGCCGAAGCAATTCAGCCCAGACATCACCTTCCTCAACACAGCCATGGTCACTGCAATCAACGGCTCAAGATCCTGCATGGCTCGCATAGCCATCGACACTGGAGCAATATCCTCGCTCATTTCTGAAGCCCTCGCTTCGGTGAAAAGACATCCCCATCGACTCGCCATAGAGGAGCATGCGGCAATGGAGTGAGCAAGCACTATGTCCAAGTGACCTTCCAATCAAATGTGGACTCTAACAGAAGCACGACCGTCAGACTGTCAGTGATTCCTAAGCTTCCGTCCGCCCATCCTCCACTCAGGAAGGAGGATATAGCTGCCAATCCACATGTCAGGGACTTACCATTGGCTGACCCCGACTTTGGTGGCCCACTAGATGCTCTCATCGGGGGGCATGGACAGCTGGAAGTGCTTCACGGGTTCTTTCAAATATCACCCAGAGCCTGACTCATATCTCCAACCATCTTTGGCTGGACAATTGCGGGTCAGCAAGACTACACACCTCCTACGTCCGTCCTGAAGGTTCACCTGAAGGAGGATTCACTACAGCAAGCTCTTCAGAAGCTATGGGAACTCGATCAACTCCCAGACACTCCTAAACTCGATCTTGCCGACGAAGCTGTTGTACATTACTTCGAGGACTCCCAATCAATTCAATCAGATGGACGGTACGTAGTTCGCCTCCCAAGGAAAACTGATGCTCCTGAATTAGGCACTTCACGGCACATTGCTCACCGAAGATTTCTTCATAATGATGAAAGGAAAGGAAAGCTGCAAGACTTCAATCTGGCTATGCAAGAATACCTCAACCTTCAGCATGCAGAGCTTGTACCCAATGATGAACTTGATCTTCCATCTTATTACTTGCCTGTGCACGGGGTTTTCAAGGAGACCTCATCGACCACAAAACACCGTCCTATCTTCGACGCCTCTGCACGATCCAGCAATGGCACATCACTCAATGACACCTTGGAGACTGGACCCAATTTATATCCCCTTCTCACTGACGTCCTAATTCGTTTCCGTGTGCATAAGATAGGTTTCTCTTCGGACATCTCCAAAATGTTCCGGGAAATAGTGCTGCACAAGGACGAGAGGGATTCACACAGATTTCTCATCAGATGTCCAGACAACCAGATTCGAGATCATCGTATGTTACGACTCACCTTTGGAGTCAAGTCTTCACCGTTCCTGGCTACAAAGGTGATCCAACATCTCGTTCAGAAACACAAGTCTACTCATCCTCTGGCAAGCTCAACAATCCTCAATGATTTTTATGTGGATGACTACCTTGCTGGAGCCTCCACTGTTCAAGAAGCTCAACAAATTTGAGAGCAACTCTGCGAACTTCTCAAGATTGCAGGCATGAACCTCTGCAAATGGAGAACAAGTAGTGCAGAGTTCCGTGATTCCATTCCTGTCGAACACATCGAGGCCGAGGACTTGCAACTCCCCACCTCCAAAGATACTCCCAAAGCACTTGGGATACATTGGGAAGTCAGCAGTGATGTCCTACGCATTTCCGTTCCTACTCTCAAGCTCGAACCTGATAGCAAGACCACCAAGAGACAAATCGCATCATTATCAGCAAAAGTCTTTGATGTTCTAGGACTTTTTGCTCCATTCGTCATACAGGCCAAGATGCTCCTTCAACGTCTTTGGCAACTTCAGCTCTCTTGGGACCAAGCAGTTCCGGATGATGCTCAACAGACCTGGCAAGAATAAATAGACGATTTACCACTCATTGCCAGCCACTCCATCTCCAGGAGATGCACCCTCAATGGCAAGACGGTACAGTATACGTCTTTACATGGTTTTTCGGATGCCTCTAATCGAGCTTACGGTGCAGCCGTCTACCTACGCCAAGTCCGTGAAGATACCTGTTTCGGTCTCGCTCGTATTTGCTAAAGCTAGAGTCTCACCTCTCAAGACCATCACGATTCCACGAGCTGCACTTTTAGCAGCTCACATGCTGGCCAAAGTACTCACATATGTTGTGAATCTACTACATGTTCCAAAAGATCATCTCTACGCCTGGACAGACTCCACTATAGTCCTGTGTTGGCTGTCAAAGTCCCTCAAGACTTTTGTTTCACACAGAATTACTGCCATCAAAGAACTCCTCCCTGGCAAGTATTGGCGACATGATTATCCTCAGATGAATTCATGGCAGCCCTGAAACGATTTTGTGCCAGACGTGGATGCCCCTCCAAGATCTTCTCAGACAACGGCTCCAATTTTGTAGGAGCCTACAACGAGATTGAGGAACTCAGAAACCTCACCACTCAATCGAAACTAGCAATCTCCCACTTCTGCTCGCAGTCAAACATTGAATGGAGCTTCATACCTCCAAGGACACCACACTTTGGCGGCATCTGGGAGACCAGCGTCAAATCAATAAAAACACTCCTCCTAAAGCTGGTCACTCCCCATCCAATAAAGTTTGATGAGCTCTCAACAATGTTAACAAAGATAGAAGCTAGGCCACTGACTCCTCTCAACTCCACAGATGTCGACGACCAATTGGTACTCACTCATGGTCACTTCATCATTGGCCGACCTCTAGCAGCACCTCCGTCGAAACCCGCCAGCCAAGCCAAGCAGTCTTCACTCAGACGATGGCATCTGGTTCAACATCTAACCCAAGACTTATGGACAGCCTGGCAGTCAACCTACCTCCAGTGCTTACAAGCGAGGCAGAAGTGGAAGTCTTCAAGGCAGGCAATGCAGTATACCTTAGAGATGACTCCTTCGCATACAGAAGATGGCCCCTCGCCAGAATTACAAACATCTATCCTGGAGATGACGGCATCGTCAGAGCAGTGGACGTGAGATGCAATGGAAAAACCTATCGCAGAGCAGCTCACCAGCTGATCCCGCTACTCATGGCGGATCAGCCCCTTCCCCCCCTCCCCCCCCCAGCATGTTCAGGACAGCCACGAGAGCAGCCCTGAACAAGCAAGAACTCGTCACTCCAATAGAACTCTATTATCACCTTACCGAACAATATTACATACATAATGATATTCATATATAACCACTGTATCTTGTATCATCATCACTGCATAAATGTAATGTAGTAATGTATGCAAATTGTGATCCGAGTTAACCCTAATAAGATCACAACCATGCGTTACGCCTATACAAGATTCTTTGGTAGGGTCTACAACGACGGCATAGTATCCGTCTTCCCTGCCCTAGACTTGTGCGGCGCATCACTTTAATTGAGTTAGGCAAAACTTGGGTCAATCTGGTCCTTTGAAGCTCGAGGAAGTTACGCCCCTCGAACAAACACAGCAGTAGGTAACGTGATGAACTAGGAGAGTGATGTTCTCTTCAACAGATCTCATTGGACTGACTGCAAAGTAAGATTCTTAATTTGCTCCTTCAAGTAGCTAGCGACTACCTCAATTCTACTTAGTTTCTCCACATTTATCTTTAACAATAGCGTTATTGGAAGCATTTGACCATTTTGTTGAAATATTCAGTATGATTGACAGATGACAGATTTTCAGCTGAATATTTAGTTTATGCATTGTAGAGTTGGAATCTTCAAGCTTATCTTACAAAAGCTAGTGTGATGACAATCAGTATACAATAAAGTGTCTACCATAATGGATAACGATTTTCCCAATACTTCTCACTTATTTTCAGGCCACAAAAGCTTACTTTAAAAATATAAATATTATTTGTTAGTTGATGCTTCTTTGTTCTTACATCAGATACTTTAGAAGATACAATGGGTGTATTTAAAGGCCACAAACATTTGGCTCCTTCCAATAGTATATACTCTAATTGTTGATGACTTAATGAAAGATTGGTCACCTTGAGCTACAATTAATGAAGCTAGATTTTTAGCTGAATCAGCAACTGCACTACCAGCTTTTCAGTTTATTACTTGCCTTGCACACAGAGTAGTTGCGATGGCTGTCCCCATGTTAATTAAGAGACAACTGCTAACATTTCCCCCTCTTAAGGTGGAAGTCGTCCTCGATTGACTAAAACAAAACAATAAAATAAAATTATACATCTGACTGCTGTTCAACAAGAATGAATTATTTATTCATCATTCGACTTCTGTCGAGTAACAGGTCCTGTGTACAATGAGGATGGGAGTTGAGTCGGACAATCATCTCATTGTCGAGTCCGCCACTCATCTTGTGTTGTACCAACCCGCTGTCTCCTATATCTCCTGGCCCGCCCCTTTCCACCAGCCCAAACCTCATTACCCTGCTCAGCATAACACCTCCTAACCCTAGAAAGAGCTACAAAGATGCACTCATCTTCAGGCCTATCTACCAGAACCACCTCAGCATTGGTAGGCGTGACACCAAGCACTTGATACGGACCATGAAACGCTCAAGCTAGCTAGCGTTCAGGAACTTGTGATTCACTCAGCATATACACCATCACCCGCTCTCCTAGTTTCAAATTTGATTCCTGTTTATCCTTATCATAGGACTTCAAGCCTGCACGTCGTAGTCTCTCAAAAACTTCTCTCAAGTGCTCCAAGTGTTCCTCTAGATGCTTGGAGACGATCAATATCATCCAAATACACAAAGCAATCATTCCATTCCATGCCAGCAGTACTTTCGGAAGCGTGAGTTCTCCTTGCCCGGCGATCCTTCCGAAGTCCCCAAGAGCTTCAAAGGCAGCAAGACTCAATCAACATGAAACCAACGTCCTCGCACAGTCATGAGGGTAGCCACCTCCAGTGCCTACACCTCTTGCTCAGCTTGTTCCGCTGCACACTCTCTTAGTCGGTGTCCTCGGTTATGATGGTGCCAAACGCCTACAAGTAATCAGAGAAGGGAAGAGATGTACCAATTGCCTCTCCTCCGCTCACCTGTGCAGACAGTGCACGTCAGCATACAACTGCCGCAAGCTCAGTCGACGGCATCATACGCTGCTCCATCTTGACTCTGCCCCTTCAGCATCATCGAAATCTTCCCCTTCAGCATCATCAAACTCGGCCCCTTCAGCATCATCGAACTCGGCCCATTCAGCATCGTCTAACTCGACTCCTTCAGCACAGTCTAACTCGACTACTCCAGCATCATCCAACTTGACCACAACAGAAGCTCTACCAGCAACAATCGCCTCATCAGCCAAGTCCCGACACACTGAGCCATCGTCTACTGGACTGCGTCCTGGATTACTAAACACAGCCGTCGTGGACATACACAATGGACCACGCACCAGACGTGTTCGCATTGCCTTAGATCCAGGAGCTGCAGTCTCTCTGATGACGGAGAGCCTGGCTTCCAGCCTCAGGCTTGCTAGACATCCCCAATGGATAAAACTCGATGGACTGATGGGCGATGGTCGATCAAAGCATTATGTTCAAGCTACACTTCACTCCATGTTTTCTAATGAGCAAGTCACCTGTCAGTTTGGAGTGGTGTCCACGATACCGTGTGCTACTCCACCTACACATCCTCAACGCATCTTAGATGATCCCTGCGTCAGAGACAAAGCACCTTTGGCTGATTGTGCTCTCGGTGGCCACTTGGATATCCTGATCGGAGCACTCGATGTCATCCAGTGCATCAAGGGACCTGCAGTGTACTCAAAAGCCTCTGCCATATCAGCCACGCCAACCGTGTTTGGATGGACCATTGTCGCACCTCTAGACAATGAGCAATCACAACCAATACTCAAGGTCCAAGTGAAGGATGACCCACTCCACCAGTCACTGCAGCAATTGTGGGAGTTGGACAAGCTTCCCAATGAGCCAACACTAACCTCTGAGGATGCTCAAGCACTCGAACACTTCAATGACACACACTCAATCCGCCAGGATGAACGATACGTTGCGAAGTTGCCTCACACTCAGGATCCTCCTCAACTCGGACATTCCCGTCCTACAGCTCTCCGACGATTTCACCAAAATGAACGTTCATTGGAGACAAAGGGTAAGCTGGGACAATTCCAAGAGGTTCTTCAGAAATATGTCACCTTGAACCACGCCGAACAAGTTCCACGAGCAGATCTCAAATCTTCAATCTCTTACTACATGCCCATACAAGGTGTTTGTAAGGAATCGTCTACCACCACGAAACTTTGTGCAGTGTTCAATGCTTCGGCTCGCACTTCAACAGGATCATCGCTCAATGACTGCCTCTTAACCGGTCCGAACCTGTATCCCAAGCTAGCTGACATTCTGATCCGCTTCCGTGGTCATCGAGTCGCCTTCAGCGCAGACATCTCAAAGATGTTTCGCGAGATTGTCTTGCATCAGGAAGAACAAGACTATCATCGTTTCCTCCACAAGGATGAGTCAGGACAAATTCGGAATCACCGCATGAAAAGACTCACCTTTGGCGTACGATCTTCACCATTTATCGCTACACAGGTCATACAGCACTTGGAAGAAACTCACCTTTAAACTCATCCTAAAGCTGCCATCACGATCTTGCACGAGTTTTACGTAGATGATTGCCTCTCCGGTGCTCCCACAAAAGCTGAAGCTGACCAGATGCGTCGACAACTCTGCCACCTCCTCAGTCTGGCTGGAGTGAACCTCCGTAAATGGCGCAGCAACTCAGTAGAGTTTCGCAATACCATTCCATCAGATCTGCTCGAGACCGCCGACCTCCAGTTGCCATCTCCTCTCTCATCTTCAAAGACTCTGGGCATGTATTGGGACGTCGCACACGACTCATTCCATGTAGCAGTGCCCCAAGGTTGAGAGCAGTGCAGTTACCAAGCGTGTTGTGGCCTCAGTCTCAGCCAAAGTATATGATGTGTTGGGTCTGTTCTCACCAGCCGTCATTCCCTCCAAAATTGTGCTGCAAGACATTGGGAAGCTCTACTTGGATTGGAACACTCCTGTTCCTGAGGGCATCACACAGCACTGGTTATCATGGATCGCAGGACTACCCCTGATTGCACAGCATCCCATTTCCAGGAGACTCATCTCTCATGACCAGCCGATACAATCCAAGACTCTGCACGGATTCTCGGAAGCATCACAAGTTGCTTATGGTGCTGCTGCCTACCTCCGCACAGTACACGTGGATACCTCAGTCTCAGTCACCCTCATATACTCTAAGGCAAGAATGGCTCCGCCCTCGACTACTACTATTCCCAGACTCGAGTTGGTGGCTGCTCATTTGCTCTCCAAGTTGCTAGTTTACATTGCTGGACATCTGGAGATCGACATGGCTCAAGTTTATGCCTGGACAGATTCCTCGATAGTTCTGTGTTGGCTCCGCAAGTCTTCGAGTTCTCTCAAGACATTTGTTGCTCACCGAGTTTCAGTCATTCAGCAGCATCTTCCTACTTCACAATGGAGACATGTCAGCTCCAGGGACAATCCCGCCGACCTTCTAAGCTGAGGAACCACACCACAACTTCTCATCGATTCTCAACTCTGGTGGCACGGCCCTCCACGGCTCAAAGATCCTCCAGCTCAATGGCCTCGCTCTCAGCTTCAGATACCAAGTTCCATTCCTGAAGTCAAGGCTGCTATCAACATTGTCTCTGCAGACAAGACCTCCAATCCCCTGTGGAAACTATACTCATCGTTTCACCACCTCACTTGAGTTGTGGCCTGGATTCAACGCTTCCTTCATAATTCCAGATCTCCAAGATCTTCTCGAGCTACCTCTCTAGTACTGATTCCTGATGAAGTCTCCTCCTCCAAGATTTTGCTTCTCAGACTTTCACAACGTGAAGTTTACACGGATGTCTTTGACTACATCTCCTCTGGCCGTTCTCTGCCCAAGCATCATCCTCTTCACAAGTTTGATGTTTTGGTGGATCCCTCCAAGCTCCTAAGAGTCAGTGGACGAGTGCGCCAGGAGCAGAACTCCAAGCAGCCGAGATCTCTCATTCCCTTCTCTCTAAAGTCACCCCTCACTCAACTTCTCATTTCCTCTCTTCACCCAACTTACTCTCATTCTGGTGTTCCCACGTTGTTGTGTCTACTTGCGGGTACCTATCACATACCGGGGCTAAAAAACGTCCTGAAGCTGGTTTCCCGATGGTGTGCAGTCTGCTAGAAGGCTCTCGCAAGACCTCTAGCGCAGAAGATGGGTCTGCTACCTGCATCAAGGACCACTCCATCTCCACCCTTCTACGTCACAGGGATAGACTTTGCTGGTCCGCTACAGATCAAGCTTGGTCACACGCGACGTCCTGTCATCCGAAAGGCCTATGTATGTGCCTTCATTTGTTTTGCGACCAAGGCCGTGCACTTTGAGCCTTGCTCAGACCTGTCAACGTTAGAGTTCATGGCAGCTCTTTCCAGATTTCGTGCTCGCAGAGGGACTCCTAAACACATTCACAGTGACAATGGAACCAATTTCCAGGGATCCAGAAACGAGATCAAAGAACTTCAGAAGTTGATGACTTCCACAGACACCCAAGAAGCCCTCTCTCACTTTGATCCAACATCCGATGTCCAGTGGCACTTCATTCCACCCAGGGCTCCTCATTTCGGAGGACTTTGGGAAGCCGGAGTGAAGGCCATGAAAGTTCTACTCAAAAAGATAGTTGGACCTCACATCCTCACCTTCCAGGAGCTGAACACAGTTCTCACAGAAGCTGAAGCCACACTGAATTCACGGCCTCTTACTCCTCTGTCATCAACAGATGTGGACGATGATCTCGCACTCACAGCCGGACACTTCCTGATAAGACGTCCTCTGAAGGCTCCTACAACCGAAGATTGTGACCCCAGCTGCAAGATTTCCACACTTCGCAGGTGGAACTTAGTCCAGCGTCTTCAACAAGACCTCTGGGTCACATGGAGCACAAGAATTTTTCCAGTCTCTGCATTCACGAAGCCGATGGAATCGTACCACATACAATTTCCAAGTAGGCGAGCTGGCCCCTCGCACGAGTCATTCGGACATTCCCAGGAGACGACGGTCTCGTCAGGACGGTGGAGATGCGTTGCCAAGGGAAGATCTACAAAAGATCAACTGACAGACTGGTCCTCATAGTCGAAGAGCACCAGCTCTCTCCCGCCCCCAGGATGTCGAAGCCTCCGTCCGACCAGGACAAAAGCTGCAGTCAGGGACTTCGTGACCACGCCCTCAAGACCACACCTACTTCCAGACTTTGTACTTAGAAACTTCATTCACTTGCATGCACTTTGTTATCGACCCTTACCAAATCTCATTCACATTAATATTATTCATACCCACTCAAACCCAATGCATGTATCATCGTGCGTCATACATAAGTACTGTACTTGATTCCTTACTTATAACTTTTCATAAAGGCAATAGTATTTGCTTGAGTTGTGTGCGCTCTCACTTCCTGACTCATTCCAGCTCTACAACGACGGCAGAGTATCCGTCTTGCTGAGTCTGAGCAGGTTAGCGTGCTAGCAGCTCGCCATAAGTGGAGAAACTGTCTGCGTGTCACTTTCGAGGTTGAGTAGGCGGGGCTAGCTTTCATCACCCTTTGCTTCCGCCTATTCCCTATCCGGACCTGACCTTAGCGCGGGATTTATGCCCCCGTGTTCAACTGCATTAACTCAGAACATAGCTGACATTGTATTCGGCCTAGTGTTGTTCAAGTGAGTGCATGGGATACTAAATGCTAGAAGAGAGGATACTACTGATAGTATCTATCCTCTGTTCTAGTATAGTATCCTCCCTTCTGGTGACTTTCAGCTTTTGGTTATGAGTAGTTCATTGCATGCTTTGCACACTTACACACAGTTCACAACTAATGACAATCACCACCAAATAAGGAAGTGAGAAAGAAACTAACAGAAATCATTCATATAATGAACAATAAAATAAATGGTATGTTCTTCTGGTCCGTTTAAATGTTTTGACACTGTTTACCTCACCACTTCTAGTAGAAAGATTGTTTGCGTTGATAACAAAACTATTTTCATGGTATTTTTTCCTCATTTTGCATCCTACATATATGACCATATTTCTGTATCCAGTATGCTCCACTACAAGCTCATCATCAATGTCAATTGAATACAAATTTACTAGCAAGTACCCCGCCACATAGTGGCGCTTGATGTATTGCAAAGTAAGAATGCAGTAGCACAAGTTATCTTGTTCAGTTATCATTCTCTACCATTGGTTTAAGGTTACATACAGTAGGGGTCAAAAAAAAGTTCCCATTGAGTCGTTTTAAGGACTTTATAAAGTCTGTACGGAAGACTTTTTAACACGATTTTTTTTTTGCAACTTTTAGCCGACTTTTTTGGCAATTTTTTTTTTGTAGCAGACCTTTTACTGCAACTTTTTTCTCTAGTGACCGGCTGACTTTTTTACAGTTAGGGGCAGAACCCTTCTAGAGCACTTCAGTTATTGTGGTTAAACAAGTACAGGACAGCACCTGCTTGATGTGTAGCAGCTGTAAAATCAGATTAAAACTAGGCTGCTAATGGTTTTTAAAAAAAATAAACGGACTTTAAAAACCGATTTAAAAGTCGGTTCAGCAGCTGGTGACTTGTGTAGTTGGCATTGGTTGATAAAAAGTCAGTTAAAAAGTCTCCTTACCCTAGAGACTATTTTTCTGTTAGTCGCTAAAAAATCTGGTCGCTATGGGAACTTTTTTTTGACCCCTACTGTAGGTTTCCCTCTCCTACTCTCTTTTTCTCTGAACCATCTGAGCTTTTCTTCTACCCCACCTCTCCTATCTTCAGCTCTTCTTCTTGAGTCATGCAACCCCTTTTACTTTGTCTATCTCTCCTGCTTCTGAATTTTTGTCCTACTTTGAGAAATTTTTGTCTTCTATTTCACTTTAGCCTTTATTTTGAAAACTAATCGTCGATTCCACCCGCTTTTTAGTTATAATTAATTGCTCGCCTTTTTGCTGTCTCTTCCCTTCCATTTTAAACCTATACCGCCTTACCTCGCCGTTTCCATCAGTTACGATTAATCGCCTTTTACCTACTCTTCGGTATTTTCGCCTTCTTTTCTTCCATCGTCTATTGTACCTGCTTTTTAGAAGTAACAAGCACATTTTACTAACTGCGACGACACTCTACCTAACACAACGGGACAACACTTTACCGAACTGTACAAAGCTCATGAATTATTCATGAATACACACACCGTCGTCGTCGTCATTACTGACACGCAAGCGTATTATTATATAGATGACATTCTTACATGCTTTTATATTTCATCATCTTATAGGATGACCAAACCTTGATTTGAACGCTAAGCAAGACTGGAGATTGATTGTAAAGAGATAAGTTAGTGTCAGAGCCTCCACACTTCAACAGCGTGTTTATCCTCTGTGACTTACGGCCCTGCCTTATGTAACGCCCATTTAAGGCAAGATTTGAAAACTTGTACTTTCATTCACATACACATTTATTTAAATTTAAGGGTGCTGCGACAACGCCCACGCACATATTCACAATAATTGGATTTTGGTTGCTAGGGATTACTAACTTTTTTCTTGGTGTTTGTAGAGCTCCAACTAAGGGTGGCTCCTAAAGAGTACTGCTAATGGCCTAACTAAATAAAAAGAACGGGCCTTGGGAGCCTGTTTCGTTCAAGTTACGAGCTCCTCAGCCTCAAGTATATAATCCACAACTCCTCCGTGGGTGCCGTCGCTGACGAGCCCATTCTTCGTCTACTGCTACATATGTTGATTGTCTTCAAAACCTTCGTTGTACTTTTTCTCAATTCTGCTTTGTTTTTTCTAGTTGACTGTGCTGATTTGATCCTCGCGGCAGCGCGCCAGAATTTTTTTCTTTCAAAAAAAATTGGAACGAACATTTTGTAGCTAAGGTCATAGTCAGCCTGTGTACGAAATTTGGAGTCATTTCTACTCGTAGTTTCTGAGAAGAAACACAAAATAGACTCCAGGACTAAAAATTAGTCCACGCGATCTTTTGGCAGAGACTTGATTACTTTCAACCACACCCACAACAGATTCAATTAATTCCCGCGGGAAAGTGAGTTCCAGGTGCTCTATAACTTTCGGGCGCCTACCGGTTAGCAAACCAGTTATCTGGCCGCCTTTCCTTCTCGATGATAAGCCCTACTGAAACGAGTGTGAGGAGATTATTGTAGTCTTGTTAAATAGTGTTTTTCTCGGCATGGTCAGGTAAGGGAAGCCTTTATCAAGCTAGCTAGATGCATATTCAGTGTGTGTATGTACCTATAATAGATTAATGAACCATTTTTGCTGCTGGAAAACTCTACAGTTTCAGTTTGTGTACAGTTAGTTTTCTGTACTTAGCAATTCACTTCATTTGTTTATTCATCCTTACTTAGCTAGTAGCTACATCACAAAATATTCATCTATATTTAGCTGGCTATTTCAAAATATTTTTTATATAAAATAAGTATCATTATTATTATATACATTCATAAAAATTATCACTGGTCATCACAATACTGTAAAATAAAAAAATCATGAGTGATATATCAGGAAGAAGTTTTGGACAAGAATAAAAAATTAAAATAATGGAGTCATTAGTGCGGTATTATTTACCTATCAAAGCTTGGATACAATCTGGGAGCCAGTGTCTGCTCTAGGGAGAAACAATACTGATGAAGTAAGCCAAGAAATACAATATCAAACAGCTGCGCTCTTTACAACTTATAGCGGGGGCGGGGCCTCGGTTAGTTTTATCAATTGGTAGGCGGGAAGCTTTGAATTACCCGCGCAAGCTAAGTTAGCGGTTGTTTTTACTATTGCGAGCATGGCGGATTTTTGTGGTTATTTGTGGTGCATGCGGGTGCGCGCGCGTTGCTATGTCGCAGCACCCTTAAAGTTATTCTTAGTTTGGTAACCTAATGCTATGTATCACATTTTCATTCTGTAGCAGTTTTGTAAGTGAATGATGCCTTTTAGAGCAATAGTATTGACTGTAAATTTGGGTAGTGCATCCCACGGCTAGACTCAGGACATCAATTACAAAAAAGCAGACAAAAAAACAACATTAATTACAAGGAAGCAACGATAACATGATAGTTTTTAAAGAGTCTACTTATCCAAGTTAGTGTAAGTAGCATTTTGTAATCCTGTCTAAGCTGAATTTCACAACCATATGTTAGTGAAAAAAACAACATAATTTAATGTAAGGTACTGGTGACAATAGGCAGTTGTTGCCGATGACTGATTAAAAATTGTGAAATACCATTACTTCCAACAGAAAATACATATTTCATGGAAAAAAAATTAGAGAGAAAGGGACACTTTATTTTGCACCAAGTTTGTAGAAAAGTGGAAGCATTCGTGAGCTTTATGCAATCAACAACTACTGGTGTATCTGCAAAAAAGTGTCTTCGCCGATTATGCAATTTAAAGTAAACAGATACAAAGTTCATCAATTTCCAGGACAAATTATACAACAATCATCATCCTAGCAAAAACTAGTACTGAGGGAAAAAACTCATGGTCTAGCTAGTGTATTATCACACTTACCTCAAATTTAGCCTTAGTCTTACAGGCTAGATCTTCATCTCCCTTCTTGCCACTTACCGCATGAAAGAGTGTGTCTGGGGACACCTACAGTACTTCCCAGTTTAATTGGAATGCAACTGTTGACACATGGACAAGTAGTGTAATTTAATCACAAACTAATTGATGTCTACATTAACTGACAGCTAGGAAGTCTTTGCTTGCTTAAAACGATTATGAAGAGCTTGTTTGAGTAGGATTATAGAGTTAGAGCTGTGAGTGGAGAGCGTGTTCTGAGAGGACCTTTAACTGTGTGTGAGTTTGCAGCTTGTGAATTTGGAGAGTGCAATTCATAATACAATATCTTGCTGCTCTTTCATGTTTTATGTGCAGCTTTATACTCCATATGAATCAGTTTGTAGGGCTTATTTCAGATTTCAGTCATGACCACTTCCGGTGCAGTGAAGTTTTAATACCCAATTATTTCATATAGTGAGTTTGAGGTTAGTCATGTGACTGGTACAACCTACAGAAAATCCTGTAGCAAATCTGAAAACTTTTAAGGCTGTTCCCAGACAATTTCTAGGCAAGCAGTATTGTAAAATTATATGACCCACATGATCACTGTAGCTTTTGTGGACTGACACAGAAGCGATAACAAATTAAAAGATATGCACAAGTCTCTTTTATTATATGCATACTAAATAACCCTCCAAGCAAATAATTAAGTGTCATTACTTTAGCTCATGAGCTATAAACATAATTTTGGACATACAATCTTCCAATTTGAAAGTTTAAAACTATGCATTAGTCACTTCAAGTGCAAGCTAGTTCTATCCCTACTATTCTTAACTGGGTAAACTCACTTGAGCCAGGTGGAGTCAGACAACGTGCGAAGAAACTCTAGAGATGGTGGAATCAGAGGATTGTCCAAGGTGGCTAAGTAACTCAGCCCCACCCTTCTCTTCCCTTATTCTCACTGAGTAGTCTGCAATTTGTACAATGTCCTATCTTATCATCTTGTTAAAATAGGCTAGCGAAATCATTTTTTTACTCAAATGTGTCTGTTGTGAATGGTGACTACATTGTAAAATGAAGCACTAAATGGGAAAACCCTCAGCACTATTATACACTAGCTCGCTAGCTATTACAAAATCATTCACAGACGACAATAATAATTATTGGCATCTCACTATGTCGATATGTAGCTCCTGTGCAATGAAAACATTAGACATAAATGTAGTCTTCATGGAAGAAGCTGAACTCTCAATGCTAACTCTTTAATGCATTGCAGCAACTTAGCGTACAAATGCTGGGAAACAATGTCACATACAAGTCATGAGCATCATAACAGAAGACTAAACAATAAACAAAAAAAAACAGCATACAAGGTGAGTATTTAACAAACATGAAAATGGAAGCAGCTATAGTCATGAGTTTGATGGTGCAGACCCATAATACTGCAAAAATGACCCAGGATCCTACATTAAATGCAGAAGTATCAGATTTCAACACTTAAGGCGATTATCATAGAAATGTCACAGTGAGAGTGCTAGCATTAATGTGGTAACTGTTCAATGATATTCATAGTTAATTGTTCTATATTTATAATGCCAATAATAAAGTAGCATTTTGATTACAATTTAGTGAAGAGATTGTAAGCTTATTATTATACATTTCACTATTAATTCTATTCATAATTGTGTGGTCATCACTATAGCACCATGAATGGAAAAAAAATATTGCAGCACTCTAATACATCATTAGTGGTAAATACTATTGTAGTAGTAATGTAATCATAGGCTGCTACGTGTTTGTGCATAGTTTACTTATCACAGCACTTAATGCGATACGTGGTTAGCCATTTAGACCGAGCACTTGCTAACCTAATAGGGTTAAAAAGAGAAAGATTATTTGCTTGAAAAATACATTGAAACCAGTGAGAAGGAAAAAATGACAACAATAATACACTGCAAATATGTCAGTAGCCCCAGATAATGCTCTGCCTACTTGAGGCAGAATGACTAGTGACTAGTGACTATCAGAGCACAACAAGTCAAAACTGCGGGTTGTGTTTAGAGCTCACTAGATTACAAGTATATAAAATAAAGCTCAAGAAACAGAGATGTAGCAAGAGCAGGGCCAATTATAACTCCAAGCCTTTAGACAGGCATTTTGTCAGGCCACAACTTATTTGATCTGACAATAGTCTCCAATGGTCGGACATATGTATTTAATGTATTTATTTTAATTTCTTTGTAGTAAAAGCAAATTTATTTTGGAAAAACTCTGATGGTTCACCAAAAAGAAAATATGATACAAAGAAAAAAGAAAAGGAAATTCAGGGTTACTTTTAATGTTGTAGTGGTTATGTTAACAAGGAAGCTTTTATGATACACAAAAAAAAATCCCCCAAAAAAAAAAAAAGATACTCAGAGTTAATTGCAAAGTTATAATGGTATGTCAAAACACTCGTCCCAGTCGCCAAGGATAAACGTTTCTCTCTCTCTCTCTTCATTATCTGCTGGACTAGCAGCAGCAACATCTGATGAAGATGGCCTGGGCCGATACTCTCTCCGCTCACTCTGACTTGGCCTGCGAGTTGTAGTGCAATCCTTCCACTAAATGTCGATGGCAGAATCAACATCAAAGTTCTGAAGAGATGGACCCTCAACACATATATCTAGAAGACTTTGCACAGTGTTAGTATCGAGACTGGACCTCAGCTTGGTCTTGACAACCTTTAATCGAGAAAAGATTTGCTCCACTCTACTTGTTGTAAAGGGCAAGCTGAAAAGAAGCTCACTCAACAAACGGATATTAGGCCATCTCTCAGAATCAGGGCATGTGTGTAGCTTAAACCAGATGTTTCGATAACCCATTGTACCAAGTGGCAAGTACTTTCTCGCAAAATCAACAACATCTTCGAGTTCATCTTGCACAGACGCAACACACATTCCCTTAGCTTCAAGAGGGGCACAAAACAAGGAGATAATGTATTCCACAGCATCTAGTAAGGACGACAAAGACTAGTCCTCACCACTCTCCTCAGGATCAGCAACATTGGATTCATTTTTCTGAACCCAGCATTGTGTGTCCAAAAAAATCAAGACACAGCGAAGAAATCTTAAATCGGACCACTCAAGTCACCCTTTGATGTTCTCTTCTAATGTATGTAAATCTGCAAGTGCATCAGCTTTACACCCACTAAGAACAGTTTCAAAGTTTGGTGTCACAGGAACACCTTGGTATTCATTGTGGTCATTGATCCTGGTCTGCACCAACTGCAAGGAGGGCCATTCCTTGGGATCCTTGTCAGACATGTACTTCAGTGACTTTATAGTTTTAAGTATGCTTTGGATACTATACACAATGTCAATACTATCGTACTGAAGGGTCAAACTAAGAATTGATGCCGGCTTAAGAACTTCAATAAACAATGCTGTGCTTATCAACACCTTAGGCTCTTTCCATTTCCTAAGGTAGCCTTTCAATTTGGCCTGATCATCAGGTTTGACAGTATTATCACTAGCCAATGAAGTTAGGTGGGCACTTAGTTGCTTGGCAACCAAAACCACGTACACGTGCTCATTAGGTCTGTGGCTTTCTATAAATATATGGTTGCTAGGGAGTTTATGAAAATGTTTGAAAGTTATATAACAAATTGTAACGTGGGTTTACTTGGTCATAATACCTGTAAAAATTAAAAAACGGTGAAAGGGTTAAGGTTCTCTGTAATGCTGTCTAGTTCCCGACACTTCTTGGGAGAATTCATAAAGATAATATAACCGTAATAGCATTTCTTGAATTAAAGTGAACAGTGGACTGCGAAAAGCATTCTTGCAAGCTAATTCTAATCTATGTGCGTAGCACCATGACCAGTGAAGCCAAGGCAAAGTACGCTGCATCATTCCCTTTAACCCACCGTCTGCTACATTCACAGCTGCACCGTCAGAACCACCACCAACTAGAACAGGCATACCGGACACTCCAAGCACAGATTCCACATTCACACTTTCAATACCCATGGATTTCAAACCCTCACGAACACACTCATAAAGACCGGCAGCATTACCTCTTGTTGGATTGCTCACTGATATAAAGCGAGTGCAGACATTTAATTCTTCTGTTCGATTATTTTTGGTACAATACACTATAACTATGAGCTCATCCTCTTGATTATTAGAATCGGTGGTGCCATCAATAAGAAAACTAAAAAAATTTATATTCGAAGTGGAGATAGAATTAAGGAAAGATTGTCGCAGGCTTTTAGCTATATATGTAGTAAATACTTTAGCTGAGTCAGGAGTATTATAAGCAGTACCTAAATCAGCCCCTAGATGAGCTTGAAGTTCCAGCAGTGGTGGATATTTAGCGAAAGGTAAGCTTTGTTTAGCCATCATATAACATATATTGAACTTTAGCTTCAGCCTACCCAATGCTATATCATCCAAGCTAGCCACACAACGGCCAAGAGGGCTACTAAGTACTGCAGACTCACCATTTTCTTTAGCCATATCAGCACGCAGTTTGGACATGGCAGTAAGATGCACATCACTCCGCGCATGGTCCAACATATTGCTAAGCTTGAGGTTAGCAGACCCTTTGATCCAGGAGTTGGAGAAATTTCTTAAAGCACAGACAAGCCTCATATTTTCTGCAGACCTCACAATATACATTTCGACGTGTAGCTTATCCCTGCTTAGAACACAACGCAGCCAGGACAAAGTCTGATGTTGCCGTTCGTGTTTCCTCTGCCACTTATCAAATGTAGCCTTCATAAACTTCCTTCGCTTGTTGGAAGAGCTGCCCAAGGAAGAAATAGAGCTACCGTCGGAGGAATCCGTTGCAGAGGTAAAAGCCAGTAGTGCAGCAGACCGTTTTCTAGCAACCATTGTTTTTGTTTGCTAACGTCAGCGTACCGCATGCGCATGCGTTTATATTATGCTTCATCAGCAATTACTTTTGTGCGCGTTCTTTCAGTTGTGAACTGGACCTACTTCTGGTGCTGCTGCGCTGTGAGTTATGGACTACCATTGTGGGAGACCATTCATCAAGTTGGGTGGACAACAGGCGTATATGCTAGGACTTTTGTCCGTTGACCGACTGCAATAATTGGCCCTGCAAGAGGATTATGACAATCCAGTTATAATAGGCAGGGCCATAAGAAGCAAATTTGAAATGATGTGGTCAATAATGTCACATCCACTCTTAATTATTTTCTTTATAGTATGAAAGAAATTTTTTGTACAGAAATGAATCCTGTATTTCCGCTGACCAGAAAGTTCAACAGATAAAAGAATAGATTGAAATGTTCTCACCTAAAGGTGAAGATAAAAGAATATTGGGGAAAAAAATTGAAATCTCATAGAAAAGCAATAAGGAGAACCAAATAGTTATGCTAATTGCACCGTAGCTTCAATATATTGATAGGATTTATTGCATTACAGGAACAGACATTCTTATAATGCAATTTGTTAACATGTGCTACAGCTACTTAAACTTATGAGTGTGGTCTATGTACAATAATGGCAAGGTCATGGACTGCTGGCCATCCCAGCTCCTATGGACTTGTAGTAGGATTGAATTTTATGAAGTTCATAATAATATTGGACTTTCAATTATTTATCAATGAAACCGACCAACTTTCCCTCGATTGGCTCTAGCTTTTAGTATTTGTAATTCCTAAGTTACGTCACCATCCCTTGCTATAATAACCCCATCTCTACTCAGCATAGATTGGGCTAATATATTAATCATATTTGTTTTGTAATTACCTATTAACTCTGATATCAGCCACACCCACACTTCAAGCGAAAATGACTATGAACAATTCAGCCAAACTGTATTGCAACTCAGAATATTCCAGATAGATACTTGCTTTTAATTACGTCTAGACACAACAAAAATAAAATAAAATTTAAGTATAGCTGTTTACTGATTTTGATAAATATTTATAGTAGTTTTATAATATAACATACATGCAATGAAGAAGTCACTGGATCAAACTCTTGGCTAAACTAAGTGCTAAACAGGCTTATAAAGCATTGTCAGATTAAATAATACTTGGGTGCTTTATTATATGTTACTAGAATAAATAGAGCTGAGTGTTTACAATTAATCTACTTCAACTGAGTCTAAGTCACTAGACAACCAACTTCTAGGCTAAAACTATTATTGAGAAAAAACATTTCATATTTCTGTTAAATTGGAATGAAATCAGTAAAAAAATTCTCACGACCTAAAGATAAATTTAAACTTTCAGCTTGATTTAAAGAAGGCTGTTTACTTTGACTAACTTGCTTGAACTGATGGTAAAGAGCTTTCTTGAGCAATGTTTGTGAGAAATTGAAGCTGTCAGTGATGTGCTTAAAGCTGTCTGTGATGAGCCATGAGTGTGCAAAAAAAAAGGGGGAGAACCTTCCGGTGCTCTTATACATTTTTCATGAGACTTCATATCCAGTATAACAGTTTTCAAGACTTCCGCCAAGCTGACTGGCTGATGTGGATTTATAGTGCAATTGTTAAAAATCAGTGATTAATGTAATACTTTGAGGTGAGGTATGCGTTGGCATAATTTGAATGTAGAGTTATATTGCTCAATTGTTAAAAATCAGTGATTAATGTAATACTTTGAGGTAAGGTATGTATTGGCATAATTTGATTGACTCTAGCTACAGACAATGCAGTACAGAACTCCCCATATATTATTCCGAGGCAAGGAGTATTGCAAAGGTTGTGGCTCCTGAGACTACTGTACAATAATGTGCCAACCAAACCACCAGTTAATACTAGAAGCCATAATAAATTAGATATGGCACAATTCTTCTTTTTTAACTTTGCATACAACAACAACCAGCCACAATCTTGCATAAGCTAGTCTACTTTAGCTCAAGAACTATTAAAAATTAAGGCTAAAGATCTTCAGAATTTTAAAGTTTAAAACTATGTATTGGAGCACTCAAGTAAATCTAATGTGAACTATAATAAACTAGTGCTATAGCATCACTCAGTTAACTTGGCAAACTCACTCGAGACGACAGAGTCGGAGGAGGCACGAGGAAGACACTAAGGAGGACAGACCTGCAGCTCACGCACTCAGCTCCAGCCCTAGTCTGGCGTAGACGACCCTTTACCTTCCTTATATTAGTGGGCGGGGGAAGGAAGGTGCACTAGGTCTGGGTGTAACTTCGATTTGTTGGACCCTAGACTTAAAAAATAATTACGCGCGATTGAAAAAATAATTACGCGCGATTGGAAACCTTCCCGTTACCAGGACTACGCGCTCCGTACCTTCTAAAAGCTAGCTCGCTCAACAAAAGTTGAAGGTCCGGCCGCGTGGGAAAAAGAGGTTTAATGGAGTTCAACTTTGAGGATTGTGTATCGGGAATATGATGGATGACTATAATATCATGGAGGATGGTGGATGACAGCGCTGAGGCCTTGACTGGTATCGAAATGGAAACTGAGGTGGAGATGCAAGGTGTAGGGGATGAGAGCTGTAGTGAAAGCAGCTGCAAGAAATTGAGCCACAACCTAAAAAAACTCCAGGAAGAAATTTACTAAGGCACAAGTAATACATTAAGAAGAAAATAAGAATTTTGTGTCTGACAGGGACCCTATTTTTTAACAATAAATGTAACTGAGTGTGATGTTTTCATATTTGCTTCATGAAAGTATTAACTTTTCTTTCCTCCTCTCAAATATATGCTTGTTGAAACAAATTGTTGTTTTTTTATCCTATGATTCGTTTCATATATATTTCCCCTGAAAGAAATTTAAGAAAACGTATTGACTGAATTTATTACTCGGCAACTCTTCACGTGTAGATACTAAGTATATTAATGAATGTTATTAATCAATTAACCCATTGGAATCCTGTTGTCGTGACCATAGAAGAATTCTAATGTATGTTCATACCACTATTTTTTTATTGTTGAATCCAGTCTAGCCTGTTGCCAATTAGCTACCACATGTTACACTTGTCAAATTAGGTAGTATGGTATGCAATGATCTGTTTCTACTGTCATAGGTTGATAGTTTAAATGCTCATTTTGAACGTGGCATAACAGGGACGTCCAAGGAGATGATGCCATTAATCACTGTTGCTGCTACTGATGTTGGTCTCAGCATTGCTCAGGTTAAAGTAAGTGTTGTTTGCTCATGTATACATTGGGATGATTTGTGTAACATTTTTGTTAATAGCAATGGGTGAAGAAGAGAAGCTATCGCAGGAAGTATGCTAAACCAAGATAAAGTCACAGTTTATAGACGACGCCTATTAACTCCTTGGCAACGATTTCTAAAGGAGTATGGACAATCAGAAGGTAAATAATTTATATCATCTGTATAAATCGAAACATTGAATCAAATGGAAGCTACGAGCTGTAGTCACATTAACACTAATGAGCATGTTTTCGTGTTTATTGTCATTTTACTCTTACAATCTCATAATACTATTTTAGCATTCTGTGCTTATTTTTATGTAATGCAATCCTTAATGAATGTGTGACCATCTACAAGAAAACTCTAGCACAGTGCATTGTCAGGAAAATAAATTATGTAGTTCTTATAGCAGAGCTTCATACAGAGCAGAGGGGAGATGACCCTGGAATAACCCCACCCCCCCCCCCCCCCAAAAGAAATCTGAATTTTTAATTATAATTATAAATGGTAACTCAGAGAAAAAAAAAAATTTTTTAATCAAAAATGTAAATCAAAGCACAATTCTTCTATTTTTTTTGTTTGTTTGTTTGTTTGAAATCCCTAGAACTTTATCAATTTTTACAGCTGAAAGCTCAGGGCCTCAATGGCAATTCTCATGAGCCGACCAAAGCTTTGGTCAGTGATACTGTTGTGTATATAGGTTTTAATGAGCTTCACATAGCTGGAAGATCTTTCAACTGATGTTGTTACAACTGGAAGGACTAGGATTAAATTCAAAAGTTTAAATGTTTCTGAAAAAATCCCTGTATACCTCTGAAGTGAACAGTAGACAAAGCAGCTCATATTATCTTTAACCCCCCTCTCTGTGGCCTATTTAGCCACACGCTATCCTAGGTAGGAATAAAGTTCCTGCCCTCTCCCCCCCCCCCCCCCCCCCCCCCCCCCCCAGAAGAATATCCTGTATGAAGCCCTGTAATGTTTTCAATAAGCCCACAAATTTGAATGGTTATAGGCCACATTTGTCAGTAATGGTTGAAGCTACGGTTATACAGCTTGAAGAGCTCAGTATCTGAAAGTAAAAAATAATTAATGGGACCCTGTGTTCTCATTTTTCTTGTTGATGTATACATTATACAGCATTCAGTTAATTTGTTGCATACTACTTTCTACAGCAGGGAGTCAAAAAAAAGTTTCGAATTCCGTTCCGTAGAACAGCCGTCGCACAATTAATAAACGGGGAAAAAACGGTACGCCGTTTGTTGAAAAACGGCCGTTCCGTTCGACCGCGTTACCGTTTTAATCTTTCTCGTTCACCGTATGTCTCGCTCAAAGAAATATAAAAAATCGTTTATCCAATAAAACGTTCCGATTTTTTGTTTACAGGCTCCAGAGGCGGAGCTTTTCGGGTTAAAAAAAAATTGAAGCCGTCGTATTCTAAGTTGTCTCGTGGAGAATTGTTAGTTCGACCACCGCACAGTATCGACATTTTCTCGATGTTAGGGCCTTCTCGGGTTTAGATTTTTTACTACTGGAGGTCCATCAGTAGCTAACAGAAGATCTACGAAGTGCGGACCACGTTATAGCTCTGTGCCCGTCGGAACTTCAGTCTGCAGCTTTATTGAAGCAAGTTAAAATTTTACGAGCTTTTTTGCACTATCCCCGTAGCATTTAATGGTCGATACAAGGCCTTAGCTTGCTGATATAGCTATAGAAGAGTTTCTAGCTAGAAAATATCTGTGAATCGACGGATATGCTTCACCGTTTTTTACCGTTTTAGTAAACGGTGTCGGCCGTTTAGTCAAAACGGTACGGAATGCAACGATAAAAACTACGGTTAAAAAACTACCGTTTTAGGGCCGTACTACGGAACGGAATTCGAAACTTTTTTTTGACTCCTACTGTACTTCTGCTAATATTCCTTTCTGTATGAGATACCATACACGTTGCACCAAATGAATGGAACCAACAATGTTAATGCACAATTTGCACTGAATGTTGTGTAGTATTAGTACTCTTCAATCAGAGTAGTGGTAAAGAAACTTGGATAAAGTTGTCGTGATGAAACAATTTTTTTTTCTCTTTGTAATCTGTCATAGAAGTCTAGTTTGCCATCTAATTCCACGGCACATTTGGAGGCCTGGACCGTGTTACTCAAACTCTACTATGTCTAATAAAGCACTAAAGGTGTAAACCCTCAGCGCTACCATACACTAGCTAGCTATTACAAAATATCTCAGACCAAAAGAATTTATTGGATTTTCTTTTAAGGTATTATTATAGCTGTAGCAATATAAACAGTACATGTAAACACTATCTTCATAAGAGAAGAAGCTAAAAAGGCCAGCTACACTCAGCATAATGCAAAAACTACTGTGGGCTGCAAGAAATTATTTGCTCATGTGATTAAGACGTGACGCTAGGGGGAGTTACCCACAAAAGCTAGTACCTACACGGAGCTGAATGCTTAGTGTTTTGTCAAAAAAATCAGCCTGAAATTTTAAAAAGGAGCACAATGAAAGGTCTTAAATTGTGGTTCTGAGTAAGTTCATACCTAAATCAATGATTAATGTCAGAAATCAGAGTGTGACTGACAAACAGACAGGATGACTACTAACCCTCTTCATGCACACTGAGGGTTAATAACTGATACGATTTGTTCTGACAACATCATGGAGGGAGTGAAACAAAGTACTGTCTAGGAGTTTTTCAAGGTGGGAGGGGAAAGAAGTTTAGCTAGGGTATCACCTGAGATTATACAAATTGGAAAGGAAACAGAAAGTATTGGAATTTTATATCTATCAAGGACCCTGTTATTTTAAACGATAAATTCAACAAAGTGTATTGTTTTGATATTTGCTTCATGAAAGTGAGGGTTTTGAAAAGAAAAAAAATTCTTTTCTCCTTTCCCCTCAAATAGCTAAAAGATTGTATAAATACAAAAAATTAATCCTGTTTCATATATACAATTCTCAATGGTATTTTTTTTATGTATTGACTGAAAATTATTATTTAGCGCCCTTCAAGTGTGGTTGCTACGTAAGTACAATTCATGATTGTTATCCATCATCCCATTGGTTCCTGTCTGGGACCATAGAAGAGTCCTAATGGATGTTTATGCTTAAATATTTCAAACTTTTCTTAGTGGGTGAATAGCCATGCTAGCCCATTGTGTTGTAACCACATGAGTTGTACACAGAAATGGGGAATCCAGTAAAACTTTCATTTTTGCACATAATTTTATTTCTCTGGATACCAAACCGACGTCACTATTGCACACAGGGATAATTTTAGCTGACGGGAGGGATATAATTGCCATCTGTTGTCAGTCTTAGTAACTACATATATGTTTACTACTTCCCGAGTGTCATACTTTTTTTTTTGGCTGTGGGTGTGAGACACTGCTGTACTTAGCCACACCCATTCTTATAACCCACACTACTGTGATGCACACGCTTATATGAAAGTGTATTAAATTCACACTGATCAGTGTTTGGTCACATGCATGATTTTATAATCTTACCAGGGATTCAAGGAGTTTTTGCTTTAGGGGGGGCGGGGAGAGAGCAAGCATACTGACGTAAATCAAGGACTGTTGTGTCGATGTATGCATGTGTATCTAAGATTTTTTTGCTGGCTATGATGTTACCTCTTTAATTCCATCTTACGGATGGAAGTGTAGAATGATTTATAACAGTAACTATTTTCATCATTGTTCCTTGTACACACTCCACCAAGATTTAATTGGTGGGTAGTATTTAGAATGGCTAGGCAGTTTAGTCAGGCTGGCTAGGCTAGCTGCACGCATGTATTGGGTGCAACCATGTCACGTGATTAGTGCCCCTCCCTTTAGTGTTTTGGGGATGCCCGGGGCCCCACACTCCAGCCTGTTCTTTAGACAACTTAGATGACGCTGACAGCTTAACTGTGCTTATTATTGTCTGAGCCACGAGGTCTCCGTTTGGCACCTGCACTGTGCTCAACCCCTGCCTGACACCCTCATTAACCCTGTTAACTATGTTGAACTCTATAAGCGTAAGCGGCTTCCAAACAAGTCTATTTTGTATATGCGTGTGTAGCCAAAGTTCAATTGTCAATGGTTTTGTGCCCCAGTGATTTTGTATGTATATTGTAACAGTAGCAGTACCACTGGCTAGATGATGTTACCAATAGGTAGCTGGAATTGTTTTGTATAAAGTTACACACACACACACACACACACACAAACTCACGCACGAACGCACGCACACACACACACACACACACACACACACACACACACTGGTTCTAGGGTGCTTGGATTGAGAAGTTGTATTGTAATGTATTGCCTTTCTTTCAATTTGTTTCGTATTGATTAAAATGTCATTTTATTTTATTAATCTTTTTTTTTTTTTCAGGTGGTAAGGAAGCAAGGAAGCAAGGAAGCAAGGAAGCGGGTTCTTTAATAAAGAAGCTAGTTTATTTTACAGCAGGTTGGATTCAAGCGAGAAGGCAAGATTCACTTACAGTGATGATACTTGTGTAGTTGTAATGAATCCTAGAGAGGTGAAAAGGCAAAAATTAGTGAGTTTATTTTAATTAACCCAGAAGTGCGAGAAGGTTAAAGCACTCGCTTTGTCAGTCAATCAGTTTGTCGCATAGCAACAAATTTAGAAAATAACTGCCTGTCATAATCACAGTAGACGTAAGAAAATATTGAGGTTGTATTGAACACTACCAGCTGTTTCATCACCTCCTATTCCAGCACTTTACATAGCAAAAAGTAAACCTACTTCTAGTTGTAAGAAATTCTTTGCTTTTCTTAGATGTAGTATTTCAATTACCAATACAAAATACTTTTGAATTGCATCACAAATACAGTAGGTAAAGTGTTACGTGGGAAAATAAATTACACCTGACAAAACATTAGTTCTTCAAATGTTTTGTCCTTTTGAAGAAACTTTGAGACACAAGTATGCCCTTTATTCGTATACATTCAGTTAGTTTAACAGCAACTTTTCACAATAGGAGGTGGAGCTTTAGTTATTACAATAATGATGCCAGCGTGGACCAATCAACACTTGATTCTGTACTTTCCAGAGCTAAACAATAGAATGAATCTGTCCAATAGAAATATGTTTCAGGAGATCTTTTATTTTCTACTTTCTACTAATACAAAATCTTGCATTCCTACATTTTAATTAAAAAAAATACTAATACAAATACTCCAAAAATGTAATTAAATACAGCATAAATACAAATACTCATGTGTGTGACCCCAATCCTGACATGATGATCCTTACCCGTCTCATAAACCTTTCCTACTGTAATACATCGCATTAGTGTGTGGTCACACTCTTGAAATGGTAGCCTCTAACATTAGATGCAGTATGGGATTGATATTGGACATATATATTACATTTTGTTCTTAAACTCCACTCCAAAATATTTGTTATAATTTATACTGTAAGTCTTCATCTTGTTATTTATATTGATGATGTTGATAGTATTATTGTAAAATTTCTTGTTTAATGTATGTAGCTAACCCTGCACCAATTGTCGATGATACACCTCCAGAATCATCTGGTCATAAATCTTCCTGTTCAGATGTTTGCCAGTCACCACAGCCATTGACAGGTTTAAAGAATTCTTCAGTACAGCGTAAGTCAAAGACTCTGGGGTCAACTCAAACACAGGCAGTCTCCGGTCAGTCTGCTCGACCTGTACTAGTCACCGGTCGTTCTGTTTCAGTCTCCAGTTGTACAGTACCAGTCTCCGGTCAGTCTGCTCAACCTGTGCCAGTATCTGGTCTTTCTGTACCAGTCTCCGGTCAGTCTGCTCGACCTGTACCAGTCTCCAGTTGTACCGTATCAGTCTCCGATCAGTCTGCTCGATCAGTCTCCAGTTGTACCGTATCAGTCTCCGGTCAGCCTGCTCGACCAGTCTCCAGTTGTACCATATCAGTCTCCGGTCAGTCTGCTCAACCTGTACCAGTCTCCAATTGTACCGTATCAGTCTCCGGTCAGTCTGCTCGACCTGTACCAGTCTCTGGTCAGTCTGCTCGACCTGTACCAGTCTCCAATTGTACCGTATCAGTCTCCAGTCAGTCTGCTCGACCTGTACCAGTCTCTGGTCAGTCTGCTCGACCTGTACCAGTCAGCAGTTGTACAGTACCAGTCTCCGGTCAGTCTGCTCGACCTGTACCAGTCCCAATTGTACCGTATCAGTCCCGGTCAGTCTGCTCGACTGTACCAGTCTCCAATTGTACCGTATCAGTCTCCAGTCAGTCTGCTCGACCTGTACCAGTCTCTGGTCAGTCTGCTCGACCTGTACCAGTCAGCAGTTGTACAGTACCAGTCTCCGGTCAGTCTGCTCGACCTGTACCAGTCTCCAATTGTACCGTATCAGTCTCCGGTCACTCTGCTCGACCTGTACCAGTCTCTGGTCAGTCTGCTCGACCTGTACCAGTCAGCAGTTGTACAGTACCAGTCTCCGGTCAGTCTGCTCGACCTGTACCAGTCTCCAATTGTACCGTATCAGTCTCCGGTCAGTCTGCTCGACCTGTACCAGTCTCCAATTGTACAGTACCAGTCTCCGGTCAGTCTGCTCGACCTGTACCAGTCTCTGGTCAGTCTGCTCGACCTGTACCAGTCTCCAGTTGTACAGTACCAGTCTTCGGTCAGTCTGCTCGACCAGTCTCCAGTTGTACTGTATCAGTCTCCGGTCAGTCTGCTCGACCTGTACCAGTCTCCAGTTGTACCATATCAGTCTCCGGTCAGTCTGCTTGACCAGTCTCCAGTTGTACCGTACCAGTCTCCGGTCAGTCTGCTTGACCAGTCTCCAGTTGTACCGTACCAGTCTCCGGTCAGTCTCCTCGACCAGTCTCCAGCTGTACCGTATCAGTCTCCGGTCAGTCTGCTCGACCTGTACCAGTCTCCAGTTGTACCGCATCAGTTGTACCATTTCAGTCTCCAGTTGTACCATTTCAGTCTCCGGTCAGTCTGCTTGACCTGTACCAGTCTCCAATTGTACCGTATCAGTCTCCGGTCAGTCTGCTCGACCTGTACCAGTCTCCAGTTGTACTGTATCAGTCTCCGGTCAGTCTGCTCGACCTGTACATGTCTCCAGTTGTACCATTTCAGTCTCCGGTCAGTCTGCTCGACCTGTACCAGTCTCCAGTTGTACCATTTCAGTCTCCGGTCAGTCTGCTCGACCTGTACCAGTCTCCAATTGTACCGTATCAGTCTCTGGTCAGTCTGCTCGACCTGTACCAGTCTCCAATTGTACCGTATCAGTCTCTGGTCAGTCTGTTCAACCTGTACCAGTCTCCAGTTGTACAGTACCAGTCTCCGGTCAGTCTGCTCGACCAGTCTCCAGTTGTACCGTATCAGTCTCCGGTCAGTTTGCTCGACCTGTACCAGTCTCCAGTTGTACCGTATCAGTCTCCGGTCAGTCTGCTCGACCTGTACCAGTTTCCAGTTATACCGTATCAGTCTTCGGTCAGTCTGCTCGTCCTGTACACGTCTCCAGTTGTACTGTACCAGTCTCCAGTTGTACCGTATCAGTGTCCAGTCATTCTGCTCGACCTGTACACGTCTCCAGTTGTACTGTACCAGTCTCCAATTGTACCGTATCAGTCTCTGGTCAGTCTGCTCGACCTGTACCAGTCTCCAATTGTACCGTATCAGTCTCTGGTCAGTCTGTTCAACCTGTACCAGTCTCCAGTTGTACAGTACCAGTCTCCGGTCAGTCTGCTCGACCAGTCTCCAGCTGTACCGTATCAGTCTCCGGTCAGTCTGCTCGACCTGTACCAGTCTCCAGTTGTACCGTATCAGTCTCCGGTCAGTTTGCTCGACCTGTACCAGTCTCCAGTTGTACCGTATCAGTCTCCGGTCAGTTTGCTCGACCTGTACCAGTCTCCAGTTGTACCATTTCAGTCTCCGGTCAGTCTGTTCGACCTGTACCAGTCTCCAGCTGTACCGTATCAGTCTCCGATCAGTCTGTTCGACCTGTATCAGTCTCCAGTTGTACAGTACCAGTCTCCGGTCAGTCTGCTCGACCAGTCTCCAGTTGTACCGTATCAGTCTCCGGTCAGTCTGCTCGACCTGTACCAGTCTCCAGTTGTACAGTACCAGTCTCTCGTTGTACCGTATCAGTCTCCGGTCAGTCTGCTCGACCAGTCTCCAGTTGTACCGTATCAGTCTCTGGTCAGTCTGCTCGACCTGTACCAGTTTCTAGTTGTACCGTATCAGTCTCCGGTCAGACTGCTCGACCTGTACCAGTCTCCAGTTGTACCGTATCAGTCTCTGGTCAGTCTGCTCGACCTGTACCAGTCTCCAGTTGTACCGTATCAGTCTCTGGTCAGTCTGCTCGACCTGTACCAGTCTCCAGTTGTACCGTATCAGTCTCTGGTCAGTCTGCTCGACCTGTACCAGTCTCCAGTTGTACAGTACCAGTCT
>WLWD01001835.1_pt1 | contig 62144 bp, 56 predicted proteins | sample 6712731 | NCBI WGS metagenome assembly WLWD01 (sample SAMN12718690, study PRJNA576275) | sponge metagenome | isolation source: marine sponge | host: Mycale hentscheli | place: New Zealand: South Island, Marlborough, Capsize Point | collected 2014-11-01
GTAAGAGAGACATCTACAAGTAAGAGAGACATCTACAAGTAAGAGAGACATCTACAAGTAAGAGAGACATCTACAAGTAAGAGACATCTACAAGTAAGAGAGACATCTACAAGTAAGAGAGCCATCTACAAGTAAGAGAGACGTCTACAAGTAAGAGAGACGTCTACAAGTAAGAGAGACGTCTACAAGTAAGAGAGACGTCTACAAGTAAGAGAGACGTCTACAAGTAAGAGAGACGTCTACAAGTAAGAGAGACGTCTACAAGTAAGAGAGACGTCTACAAGTAAGAGAGACGTCTACAAGTAAGAGAGACGTCTACAAGTAAGAGACACGTCTACAAGTAAGAGACACGTCTACAAGTAAGAGAGACGTCTACAAGTAAGAGAGACGTCTACAAGTAAGAGAGACGTCTACAAGTAAGAGAGACGTCTACAAGTAAGAGACGTCTACAAGTAAGAGAGACGTCTACAAGTAAGAGAGACGTCTACAAGTAAGAGAGACGTCTACAAGTAAGAGACGTCTACAAGTAAGAGAGACGTCTACAAGTAAGAGAGACGTCTACAAGTAAGAGAGACGTCTACAAGTAAGAGAGACGTCTACAAGTAAGAGAGACGTCTACAAGTAAGAGAGACGTCTACAAGTAAGAGAGACGTCTACAAGTAAGAGAGACGTCTACAAGTAAGAGAGACATCTACAAGTAAGAGACATCTACAAGTAAGAGAGACGTCTACAAGTAAGAGAGACGTCTACAAGTAAGAGAGACATCTACAAGTAAGAGAGCCATCTACAAGTAAGAGAGACATCTACAAGTAAGAGAGACATCTACAAGTAAGAGAGACATCTACAAGTAAGAGAGACATCTACAAGTAAGAGAGACATCTACAAGTAAGAGAGACATCTACAAGTAAGAGAGACATCTACAAGTAAGAGAGACGTCTACAAGTAAGAGAGACGTCTACAAGTAAGAGAGACGTCTACAAGTAAGAGAGACGTCTACAAGTAAGAGAGACTCTACAAGTAAGAGAGACATCTACAAGTAAGAGACATCTACAAGTAAGAGAGACATCTACAAGTAAGAGAGACATCTACAAGTAAGAGAGACATCTACAAGTAAGAGAGACATCTACAAGTAAGAGAGACATCTACAAGTAAGAGACATCTACAAGTAAGAGAGACACAAGTAAGAGAGACGTACAAGTAAGAGAGACGTCTACAAGTAAGAGAGACTCTACAAGTAAGAGAGACACAAGTAAGAGACATCTACAAGTAAGAGAGACATCTACAAGTAAGAGAGACATCTACAAGTAAGAGAGACATCTACAAGTAAGAGAGACATCTACAAGTAAGAGAGACATCTACAAGTAAGAGACATCTACAAGTAAGAGAGACATCTACAAGTAAGAGACATCTACAAGTAAGAGAGACATCTACAAGTAAGAGACACGTCTACAAGTAAGAATCTCTCACAAATGACACTACTTCACTGCATTGTTAGATTAAAGTTGTACTCAGCCCTATGAGAAAACCAACCACTTGTGAAAAAAATTGAAAATTGAGATTTTAGTCTTAAACAAGAGAGAATTTTATGCTGAGCGCGGTGATACCTCATTTTGAACATTCCGTTGCTCACGGGAGAAGATACGGCCTAAAACGCTTCAAGGTGTTTTGATATACCGTCCAACGATATATTGAGTTTTAACGCCGCAATTGAAAATTGGAGCCGTCCGCATACGGTCCGTGTTACTACAGCTCAGCATTTTTGCCGGTAAATTATTGACACGTGGATAAAGACGAGTTTGTTTGCATAGCTAGCTACCGGGGAGGAGAACGAGTACACAGCGGTGTTCTAGGTAAGCAGAAGGGTTTAGAATAAGAGTAAATGTAAGGGAGTAAAAGTTTGTCCTGTATGGCTATAAGCTCTACCTTACTTCCTATTCGAGTCGGAAGTATCAGCCTAGCACACAGCGATAAGGTCAAGAATACCTTCAGTCCCAGCGTTCACAAGGTCGCTGTCCATTCCCAAAAAAGGTAAGAGCTCTTATCTTTCAGTCAATGTCAAGTTCTGCATGCCGGGCGCGGGAGTATCTATAGTGACCAGCGGGAATTATTCCACAGGACTCCGTACGCGGACTCGCGGTAAATAGAGTCAGTTTTTGCTTTTAAGTTTTGTGCCTTAAAAGTCCGTCCAATTGAACTAAAATTTGGTAGGTAGATAGATCCAAGGCATTTGTTTAAGAAAATGAAAGAAAAAAAAATTGAACAAAATCGGACTTTTTGACTTTCAGGACCCGCCCGCAATTTTGAATTAATTTTACAAGTGGTCGGTTTTCTCATAGCGGGTCACAATTAATAATGCATTCTGACATCTATAATCGAACACCACATGGTGAGAAATCTACTTCTTGATTGATGAAACAACACATGTTACTTGCCTCTCATCTGTAGTAGGGCAAAGCTCTCTCTCTCTCTCTCTCTCCCTATTCCTTAGCAATGTCTTTATTAAGACATGAATGTACTCCTACTAGCTAGCTCACTGCCACTGGTAGAGTTGACTATTGTGTGTTACCACAGTTCACTCAATGGATTGCTACCCCGACCTGTTTGAAACCTACATGTGGTAGTCAGCCCCTCCCACTGGCTGTCCTTCCATGGCGATGACCTGATCACCAACAGTGAGCCCTTGAACACTGCACGCTGTGCTGCCTGGCAACAACTTCTGCACCAGTAGCCTGGAGGCTCCGCCCACCACCTGCAAACACAAGGGATTAATAAATACTTCAATTGCACAGGGCAGCTTCTACACTAGTAAAACTGAATATGTCCACAACATCATCCACAAACATCCGGGAATACATCAAGTTATAGTACAATTGCCATCACATTGTCTTGCAGTGAGAAGATATGGTACATATCATCACAAGATAAGGATGTGGTGATCTTTACCTAATGCACACACAGTATATTCACCTTCTGAACTAGAATGAGTCCAAAGCCTCTGTCTCCTCTGGGGATGGTGACGACTCTGGCTCCGTGAGGGAAGTTGTTGTCAGACCAGCTGCGCGGCTGAGGCACCTCATTATGCCGAGTGGTCGGATGAATACTCACACAATTGCCGTGTCCTTCCACGGACTGCTCTTCTCTAGAAATGAGCGGTGATCCAGACATCTTCCTCACTACCTCCCCCTTTCTAGATCTCGACGAAGGCTTATTCGCGACATTTGATGTTCCTGAATTCTGTTTGCTCTTGCTTCTGAGCTTTCTCTTCTGGATTGGAGAGGAAGAAGAGCTGTTGGGTTTGGGGGATTTGGAGTACTGCTGTCTGAGTTGCTGAGAGTTCTCCAAGTTCCTCCAACTCACAGTCAGCAAGTCTTCCTGAGACTCCGTGCTACTCCCAATGGTCTCACACAGAGTCTGCTGAAAACTGCTGGATGAATCTGAACCTGGTTCTGTGCCACGCCTCTTGATTTTACGTGAACTAGGCTGCGGTGGAGGTGTGGGACTTGTCCTGTCTATGGAGATAGTGCCATTGGCAAGTATACTGGGCGTGGCTGCAGTGCCCCTCCCACTATGCAGGCTGGCGTGAAGCGCCTCCAAGGCCAGCTGGAAGTCGTCTGATTCCGTGGGTGGATGGTTGAGGTCCAACATGTAGTTGTAAGACGGGAGATTGAAGCCAGGATGATTATCAAACGACTCCATCAAAAACTCTATAAACAATAGATAACAGCAGCAATAGGATTGTTGTCTCTATAAACAATAGATAACAGCAGCAATAGGATTGTTGTCCCTTTACCAGGTGATCATAATCTTGCTGGTGTATTCAAATTGAGTCATGACCTCCCCAATACAAACACACACACACACACATACATACATATACACACACACACATACATACACACACACATACAAACACACACACGCACATACATACATACACACACACATACATACACACACACATACATACACACACACACACACATATTGACCACTTACCTTTGCTGAGAGCCAGTGGTGCATCTTGCTGTGATGGAGTCCAATGTCTAGGCAGACCAGAGCATGAGACTGGTAAGAGGTACTGACTGAGGAGATAGTGTAGCTGGGCTGGATGAAGGACTGGAAACTCCGCACACATGTCATGCCAGTTCAACTGCATGCACGCACGCACACAAACCATCATCACAGAGTATCAACAGACAGAGCTACTGCTGGATTGCTTGGCTAATCTCAGAAACCAGACTGTAGCCCCACCCCCTAATTCACCATTGGTAGCAATCAAAATTTCAGCTAAAATTTTAAAGTCAAATTTCTCATATTTAAATTTGTCAGAACTCACTTGGAGTAGTTTTTCAGTGGGTGTGGCAAGTAAATCAATAGCACCGGAGAATCTCGCCAAATACCGCAGCACTGCATCTTTAAAGCCAACCTGACAAGCCCACCCTTCAAAAAGGTCGAGGTTTCCTCTCAAGATGCATCCACTGTAGTGCTGGAAGAGACCCAGTTCACTGCCTTGATCCAGTAATGCATTAAACATGGCCGCATTCACGAAGAAGAAGATATTGGCAAAGAACTGAGATATGACCTGAATGAAAACAACATGGACACAAAGAGAGGCAAGGTATGTGTGATATGAGGGTTGATGTGATGAGAGAGGCAAGGTATGTGTGATATGAGGGTTGATGTGATGAGAGAGGCAAGGTATGTGTAATATGAGGGTTGATGTGATGAGAGAGGCAAGGTATGTGTGATATGAGGGTTGATGTGATGAGAGAGGCAAGGTATGTGTGATATGAGGGTTGATATGGTGAGAGAGGCAAGGTATGTGTGATATGAGGGTTGATGTGATGAGAGAGGCAAGGTATGTGTGATATGAGGGTTGATATGATGAGGGAGGCAAGGTATGTGTGATATGAGGGTTGATGTGATGAGAGAGGCAAGGTATGTGTGATATGAGGGTTGATGTGATGAGAGAGGCAAGGTATGTGTGATATGAGGGTTGATGTGATGAGAGAGGCAAGGTATGTGTGATATGAGGGTTGATGTGATGAGAGAGGCAAGGTATGTGTGATATGAGGGTTGATATGGTGAGAGAGGCAAGGTATGTGTGATATGAGGCGTGATGCTGATGAGGGAGGCAAAGGTATGGTGATATGAGGGAGGATGTGATGAGAGAGGAAAGGTATAAGGTAGGTGGGCAGCCGAGAGGCGGCGGGTCGGGCGGAGGGGTAAGCAGAGAGGCATCCCACGGTGCATGGGGGCAGATGAGGGTGAAGGGTGAGAAAAGGGGAGACTGAGGCATCAAACCTTGGTATGTGGGATATGAGGGGTGGATATGGGGAGCAGAGAGGCAAGGTCATGCATTCCCCCCCCATTTTCCTTTTTCTTCTTCCTAGGTGAGAGGAGGGGTGACTCGAGCGATTGACGAGAGGAAATTGTGAGGGGATTGCCGCGGGGAGAGCAGGGTTGAGAAGAGGAGGAGAGAGGATAAGCGGTCATGTGCGGATAGGAGGCGGTGATATGGTGAGAGAGGATAAGGTGGTATGGGGGATATAGAGGAGTCCACTAACGGCGGGAGATGGATGATGGATGAGAGAGGAAAAGGGGATGTGGGATAGGAGGGTTTGATATGGGTGAGAGACGGAAAAAGGATGGGTTGAGTAGGAGGGTTTGCACTATGTGAGAAGAGGAAAGTGGTCTCTTATGTGTGATATGAGGGTTGCTATGGTGAGAGAGGCTTGTGCTTGGGTATGCACAGATCAGCTGAGAGATCTGTCATGAACCTTGAACCTGTCTGACTGAAGGCATATTATTTGTTTATTTAAAACTGGTAGCCATTGGTATGTGGATATCTGTGGATTCTTTCTGTTTGTTCACCATATTGTTACTGCAACATTCTTTTGGTAACATTCTTTTGGTAAGCTAAAGGAATTGAAAACATTCAAAAGATGTACATCAACTTCCATAGCAAACCAATCCTCTCCCATCATGAGGTGCAACACTCACTCTAGACACTCTGCGCTTGTTTATAATCACACTTCAGACGTCTTTCAACAAATCCCTTATCCCATGCAGCAATACACAGGCCATAATCCACATGGCCTGGGGGCGTGGCACTGCTATGTACTGTATTTACCTCTAAATGAATGTTCTGTTCTGTCATCATGTCCAGAAGTGCCTGAAGGAATTCCACAGCCTGGCCGATGACAATTGGGTTGTGGGAGGAGCCAGGCTTCGACCCCTCCCCTTCATGATCGACACAACTCTCCAACATAAGTGGTAAGGATTGATACAATACCTGAAAAAAACAAAACAAACACACACACACACACAGCTATGTGACACGATTGTTCCTGCAGTAAGCAGAAATCCACCCACTTCTGATCGTGCAAATGACACACGTGCGGTATGTGTATGTATGTACGTATGTATGTATGTATGTATGTATGTACGTATGTATGTATGTATGTATGCATGTATGTAAGTATGTATGTACGTATGTATGTATGCATGTATGTAAGTATGTATGTACGTATGTATGCATGTATGTATGTAAGTATGTATGTATGTATGCATGTATGTAAGTATGTATGTAAGTATGTATGTATGCATGTATGTAAGTATGTATGTATGCATGTATGTAAGTATGTATGTATGCATGTATGTATGTATTTATGTATGTATGTGTGTATGGTACTTGCCCTAGTCTGTCGATCTCACCACTCTACCGTCTCTTTGCCTCGTCTTTGTCCCGTCCATCTTACCTTACTTATGGGATAGAATGCTTGTTGATAGACGTAGACTAGAATGCTGTAGAGTGTTTCCATCGGCTTCTCCTCGTCCTCTTCCTTCCCTAGATTGCTGCTGCTCTTCTCGTTGTCCCTCCTTGAACACGTGCTACTGTTTCCAAGGGATGTCTGGTGCAACTCAAGGAAGTTGTAAAACTCCAGAGTGTTGGCCAGCCAGTAGAAGACAGGCTCGAGTAGAGGAAACAACTCCTTCTTCTGTAGAAGGGGCTTCTGGAGCCTGAAACACACGCACACACACATACACACATGCACAAACACACATATACATACACACATTATAAAACCATGTGAAAACACTAGCCATTAACAACTTACCCCTCCATACTTGGTTGCCATGTTGACAGCATGTTGGTGCATTCCTGCATATTCACACACATAAACACACGCACACACACATCTAATACAAATGATGGGATGAGGTGCAAAAGGTGAAAGTACATAAACTAGAGCCAAAATAGCTCAGTCTGAGCTTTAATGGAGTGTTTCTCTGGCCCACCTAGCAACCTGCATTCATTGACATCACACCCACACACATGGCATATATAGCTCGTGTGAAACAAGCCAGGCTGGTGGATGGAACCATTCCATTTAGCTGATGTCAGCAGTTATTCCCAGTGAAGCACGAGGATATGACCTTGCTACTCTAAACTGAATCAAATATGAAAGTTCCAGAGATTCAAGTTACATGACTCTGTGATTATTTAGCTACACGCATTTAAACATTCTTCTGTTCTGATAGCTGAGACAAGATAGCTGAGACAAGATAGCTGAGACAAGATAGCTGAGACAAGATAGCTGAGACAAGATAGCTGAGACAAGATAGCTGAGACAAGATAGCTGAGACAAGATAGCTGAGACAAGATAGCTGAGACAAGATAATTGAGACAAGATAGCTGAGACAAGATAGCTGAGACAAGATAGCTGAGACAAGATAGCTGAGACAAGATAGCTGAGACAAGATAGCTGAGACAAGATAGCTGAGACAAGATAATTGAGACAAGATAGCTGAGACAAGATGAGACAAGATAGCTGAGACAAGATAGCTGAGACAAGATAGCTGAGACAAGATAGCTGAGACAAGATAGCTGAGATAATGGTGACTGCAAGCAGTAGTTGTACACAACCAACTAAAGTGACAGAGCAACTCACCCACACGACTTCTTGGATTCTGTCTGTTGTCTTCTGGATGAAGCGTGCCACTGCTGGAGGTCCACTGGTCATGCTGCAGTATTCAGTGCACATTGCCAGTAAGTAGGCTGGGGCCAGCTTACATGGGGACCGTCTCACGCTTGCTGCAGCACCCTCGACACTCTCGGATATGACATGCCTCAGAAGCTTGTCCTCTTCTGAGGGTTTGAATGAAAATACGAGTTTTCTGTCCTTTGGAAGAGGTACGGACTTTGCTTTGCTTAGAGGTTTGTGACCTGACTTCAGTTTCTCTACTCTAGTCTTGCAAGAGTTGCGAGGTGAGTGTGCGTCTCCTCTCTTCCTGTTCTTGAGATCTGGTGATGGAGAAATTGCTTTCATTTCCTCATCAGACAATCCCGTCGACACAGGAATACGAGTGACGGTAGCCGTGGTTGGTGTCTGGAGGGAGGCGGAGTCTCGTACGAGCATTGTTGTTTCCGCCACCACATCTGCACATGTGCTGCTGGTCACTGTCAGTTGCTGTGGTTCTTGCAAAGTGTTCACTCGACACTTCAAGTGCTCCATGGACGGGCTGTTAGTCCTGGAAGATCCATGTTTAGAAGTCTGCACCACAAGTTGTTTCCTACCACCACCAGAACTGTCATTTCCCACGCCAGAGGAACCGTCATTTCCCACGCCAGAGGAAGGCTTCATGTCTTTTCTTGTAGCTCTATCCGTAGCTTCTACGATTGTTTCCCTGGAGCTGCTGCTCTTTCTTCCCTCCTGATCTCTGACCTCTACAGCAGGGAATTCAGCTCTGTTTGGAGAGCATGCGTGCGGTGTCCAGGAGTAGCTATCACAGTCTGTACTGGATGGAGTGAGGCTCGCAGAGTAGTCTTGGAACATGAACAGGTATGACTTGCCCAGGGCCACCAGATCTCCGTGTCTCAGCAACACAGTGCCCGTGACTGAGACTCCATTGTGAAGGACCAGGAGGTCTGACTGGCCCACCATGAGACTGTACTCAGGATGATATGAGCTGGTGGATGATTCGGCCACGACCAGCGTCTCCTCCAGCTGCTTCTGAAACTCATATTCCCTGCAAATGGAGCACAGGGTCTTCTGCTGCTTCTCTTCTCCATTTGAGACCAGATGTATCTTACCCTTAGAGATGTCTTGCCCAGTGGCTCCAGATGATGGTGACAGAAGTATTTCCGTCACATCTTCGTTGAGTCTGTTCAGGAGAGATTCTCGGTGCGGGTTGAGCAGACGCAGGCTTAACAGGAAAGCTGAATCCAAGTCTCCTGGGTAAAAAGTGGGCGGGGCTTGTGCCTCTCCGCTGGTGGCAGCAGCTGCATTCTCGGACTGCTCTGAGCTGATGGAGGATTTGTTGGAACTAGATTGCCCGGGGACTTTCTGGAGTTCCACGCCACTGTCTGGCGACGAGTATCCAAGCTTGGAGAAATTGGGAGGATAGTTCACATTCATTGTGATGGGGATCTCAGAGTCTTCGTGACTGTCATCCGCGTGGTTGCCACGACTACCACGAATCCCACTCTTGGAGCTGAATATCTTCCTGAATCCCTTACTTCCGTCCTCGCGTCTGTCTGTCTCCAAGTCATCCTCCACTGGATTGAGGATGCTGATGGCTGTCTCTGGGTCAGCGCTGTCCACTGAAGATGGATGCTGCAAGATACGGTTCCTCTTAGCTCTTTTCCGATGAACGGTATCGCCAAATATCCCACCTCGCTCAAGCTCCTCCTCTTCCTCATCATCTTCATCTTCATCTCTGTTAGTGTGTATATCGGGGGTGGGTGTGGCTTCATCAGTTCTTTCCATAATGTCCACTGAGTGTGACTTCTCATGAAAGTGTGTCCTGGTGCGTCCATGCTGCTTGTCCAGTCTTGAGCGAAGTTCGAACCTTCTTGTGAAGCCGTCCTGTGCAGCGAGGTAGAACTGCATCTTGTAAGGATTCTCTTCCATATTCAGTTCCCGTGAGTAACACACAACAAACTCCTCCACTGTAGCGCGGCGCTGCACTAGGGGACTGGCGTTCAGGATGTTCAGGTTCGGGAGTGTGGATGTGGTGTTGGCCACGCCCTTCTTCCTGCCACTGCTCGTGTTACTGCCGCGTGCTTTGCTATATTTGAGGTCAGTCTTGAGCGTGCCCGGCACATCTTGCCACTTCCCGATGACGTCAAACAGAGCATAGTTACTTGGGTCGCTGTTTTTCATGTTGTACCGCTCCAGCGCCTGAGCTATCAGCTCCTTAGTGGAGGCCTTCTCCGACACCAAGACGCTCTTGTAAACCTGCGGCTGTTTACCTTCCACAAAGTAAATGTGCATCACTGTACTGAGGGTGAAGGTTCGCTCCAAGTTTCCATGAGGAGAACCCGAACTCTCCGCAGCAAAATTGATGGGCGTGTCATCGTCTTCATCGTAGTCTTCCAAATAGTCCTCCTCGTCCCGCTCATCGTTGCTGTCTTGTATCCCAGAGTTGCCCGGTGAGTCACTGCCAGGGGGGACAGGCTTGGATTTCTTCCTCCCTCGCAGGGATCGACTGAAGAAATTGGACATGGTGGAGGTTTTAGAGCGGCTGGTTTTAGAACTAGAGCTTGGACTAGACGAACCATTCTGTATGGAGAGCTGGAGACGAGCCAGGGAAGAAGGCGTGGCTGAAGGAGAGGGTGCTCCGTTATGAAGAGTCTTTTTCTTCCTCTGCTTTGGCGTGAGCGATGAAGTTGATTTAGATTTGCCACTCTTACTGGACGAGATGCTGACGCCACTGCCCAAACTAGTCATACTGGTATGGTGATCTGGCTGGGACAAGTTACGACCATACTCAGAAGAGAAGTCCAGCCCACCTGGCCTGCCCCCTCTGCTGGTCCGATGAGGAGTGAGGGGAATCCCCGTGGTGGGGAGCGAACATTTGAAGAGAAACTTAGGAGAGGCAAGTCCACGGGAGGAACAGTCCAAGACAATGTCCAGAGGCTTCTCTGTCCCTTCTAAATCTCTCTCCACTAAAACAACATCACACAAAATATATCAACTAAGACAAAAGAACTTCATCTATAAAACATATTCTCACAGGAAAATATCCCACCCTGCACAGTTAATGCCTCATATTTTAAGGGAGGAGCTAGGATACAACAGATTTGTAACATACTGTACTATTATCAACACATTAAAACAGTAAACAGCTAGCCCTTACTCTTGCCCTGGATGAGGGAGACAGAAGAGGGCTGAGTCCCGTCAATGGCTGCCATCTGATACTCATGAGGGAGGAACGTAGTTATGAGGTCGGGCAGAAGGTCACTCACCGTGGACTTGCTCTGCACTGCCAGGTTCTCTGTGAAGGTGTCCAGTCCATCAGAATAGTGGAACTTCAGAAGACCAGAACAAACTTCTTCCTGGAGCCAGTGAAAGATGAAAGAATATTGACAAGAAGGAATGAGGAAACAGAAAGAGAGGGAGGAGAGAGAGAGGAGAGAGAGGGAGAGGGAGGAATCTGTAATAATATTCTTATAACCTCAAGCTATAATATTTTCTTCTAAGATATACAGCAAACCGTCTTATTCCTAAATCTTTAAATTTCATCTTATTTCACTGGGTACTGAAATAATCTGAGATATTTTCTGGAAGCAGAGAGATAGGCACATAGCTAGGAGCTAATAAATATTTAGAGAGAGACAGCTAATGCTCAGAGCTGAGGATGTCTCTACCAACCTGCTACCCACCAGGACTCATGAAGTAGCTGAGGATGTCTCTACCAACCTGCTACCCACCAGACTCATGAAGTAGCTGAGGATGTCTCTACCAACCTGCTACCCACCAGGACTCATGAAGTAGCTGAGGATGTCTCTACCAACCTGCTACCCACCAGACTCATGAAGTAGCTGAGGATGTCTCTACCAACCTGCTACCCACCAGGACTCATGAAGTAGCTGAGGATGTCTCTACCAACCTGCTACCCACCAGACTCATGAAGTAGCTGAGGATGTCTCTACCAACCTGCTACCCACCAGGACTCATGAAGTAGCTGAGGATGTCTCTACCAACCTGCTACCCACCAGACTCATGAAGTAGCTGAGGATGTCTCTACCAACCTGCTACCCACCAGGACTCATGAAGTAGCTGAGGATGTCTCTACCAACCTGCTACCCACCAGACTCATGAAGTAGCTGAGGATGTCTCTACCAACCTGCTACCCACCAGGACTCATGAAGTAGCTGAGGATGTCTCTACCAACCTGCTACCCACCAGACTCATGAAGTAGCTGAGGATGTCTCTACCAACCTGCTACCCACCAGGACTCATGAAGTAGCTGAGGATGTCTCTACCAACCTGCTACCCACCAGACTCATGAAGTAGCTGAGGATGTCTCTACCAACCTGCTACCCACCAGACTCATGAAGTAGCGATTACGCTCTCTCTCGCTCTCTCTCTCGTGTTGTTCAACAAACTTGATGTGTTTGTGGCATCAACAGAACATGCAATATCTTCCCTTCAGTGCTTCACACTGACAAGAGAGAGTGATTATATCTCCTGCAAGAAGTTGTCATGTTTGACAGCAAACATACACCCTCAGTAGCATTAGAGACAACTGCCAGCTTTGAGGAAGGAAGATGATGCCAGTGTTTACACACTAACCAGCTACATTACCTCTCACCAAGTCTTATGAAGACTTGGAGTATGTTTTTTTTTGTTGTTTTTTTTGTTGACTGTAGGATGAACCCGAGTGGAACTGACAGATAAACACACACACACAAACAAACACAAACCATCCACCACACATCCTCTATGTATGAACTCCTTGGATGCCTGAACTTCATTCAACGCACACAAACACGCAATCTTTTTTGCTACACATTTTTCTCTTGCCACGCCCTAAAGTGAGAAACATAATAAAAATAAATTCTTGAAAAGTTTCCATGAGTTTTGAATTCTCAAGGTTGAGGAAGTTCTCAAGGTTTCATAAGCTCTCAAGGCTGAGGAAGTTCTCAAGGTTTCATAAGCTCTCAAGGTTTCATAAGCTCTCAAGGCTGAGGAAGTTCTCAAGGTTTCATAAGCTCTCAAGGTTGAGGAAGTTCTCAAGGTTTCATAAGCTCTCAAGGCTGAGGAAGTTCTCAAGGTTTCATAAGCTCTCAAGGCTGAGGAAGTTCTCAAGGTTTCATAAGCTCTCAAGGTTTCATAAGCTCTCAAGGCCGTGTAAGTTCTCAAGGCTGCAGGAGAAAGTTCTCTCACTGATGGAAATGGGTTTCTCAATGCCAACGTCTAATATCATTAGTGGTGCTATGAATTCACAAAGAATAAGTGGACTTGGCAGAGGAAGATGCCACAGTAATAGCATTAACTCACATACCAACTAACGCCTACTCCTCTAGTCACACAGGACATACGCACACACAAACTGATGCATCAGAATGCAGTGCAACAAATACTACTATTTACTTTCACTAATCTCCATTCTCATTCCACATACTTCATTCATCCATTAACCTAATACCCGGTACCAAATCATTATTCTCTTGTTTAGCTCCTACCATTTTCAAACCATTTCGTGTTAATTTCCATACCGATTCTGAGTTTATTTCCATTCCCAAAACAACGCTGTCTTCAAGGTCTCTGTCTTCAGACTTGAGCCAGCGACTGGTGCAGCTGCTTGGTCGACTGTACCCATGGGCGGATGGAAAGTACGGGTGAAGTTCTTCCAGACTCATGTCTAAGGACGGATAACTCCTCAGTCTCAAACGGTTAGTGCATCCACTCGGAGAATAACTGCCCAAACGAAGTCTGTCTTTCTTGCCGTGAAGTAATGGACTGTTACCCATCATTGAACAGACACAAACACCATGACAACAGGAAGGATTGAAGCTAGGTGTTGCACACTCAGAGTAAGCTACTTCTCAAGAGAAGCTGAAACGACTGCAACTAAAAGAGTCCCAGCTCTCTGAAATGATTTTAACCAGTGAGTTGGCAGCTTATAGCAGCTGCACCGACAGAGTTGGGAGGTGACAAGTTGTATATTTAGTAAGACACTTGGCAGAAGAACAACTTGAAGTTGTAGGTTGATATTGAGAGTTAGGTAAGAATTGGCAAGGAAGACTGCCCTGGTTAAGGAGGTGTTGACCAACTGACTTGAATGTCTGATCCCTCACCAATGAAGGGGGAGGTTGTCCTATCCTTTTGAGTCCCTTCCGTTTGGCAGAACTCGATAGTTAGCATACAGGAATTACCACAATCCAAGCCAAATGAAAAACAAATAAACTAACACAAATTCTGCTGGGAGACAATTAGACGAATAGCAGCTGGCCTCAGAATTTAGACCACTGAGTGCACTGAATGAACTGACTGACTAACTGACTGACTACAGCAAGAGACTGTGTCAAGCTAGTTGAAGTGTGTTGTATTTATGTGCAGATCTGCCGGTCTGTCTGTCTGTGTGGTAAGGTCAGTGTTCCAAGCCAGCGGCCCAGAATGCTGGACTTAGCAATGGATCATGAACACGGATATGCACTCTTAATTAATACAAAGGAATTCACTGGACAAATTCTAACACATGCTCATTATTACTAATAGTACTACTAGTAGTAATCATAATAGCAATATAACAACAATAACAGTAATAACCATAACAATAACAACAACAATAATAAATAACAATAGCAGCAACAACAACAACAATAATAACTAATATAATAGCTTCCAAGCCTCTCAGTGTGTGTTCCACTTCTTTGGCTGTATTCCAACAAACATCCACACAAACAAACTCTCCAGTCATGAATATGTGGCTAGTCTCAAACATACAAACACATGCACAAACTATGCTGTACCTCAAATTCCTGCATGATTGTTCAGGACATAACAACGAGCCCCTCCCCCCTATGCACATTATTAAGCAATTACCATAGCGATAGCCCAGGTTAACAATCACTACTGCGAGAATAACGAACAACGTCAAATCAAATACTTGAAATATTTTGTGACTGCAGCTGGTAGAGGTAGTCATGGTAACTATGGTAAAGGGTAGTCATGACGTGACTTGTTCATTAAGTAACACATTACTAAAGAAGCCGGAGTTCAACAGGCGGTCTGGTTGAAGCAGGGTGTGGTCTGGCTGAAGCTGGTGTGGTCTGGCTGAAGCAGGGTGTGGTCTGGCTGAAGCTGGTGTGGTCTGGCTGAAGCAGGGTGTGGTCTGGCTGAAGCAGGGTGTGGTCTGGCTGAAGCAGGGTGTGGTCTGGCTGAAGCTGGTGTGGTCTGGCTGAAGCAGGAGCAGTGGCAGGTTGAAACAGGGTGGTGCATCTGATTGAAGTGGCAATCACACCAAGGGAGGCAATACAGTTTCTTCATTGTGGAGGGCAGAACTTTCAATGGCACATGAAGAACTGGTCCAGAGCTTCTCCATGAGAACTGGTTCCAGAGCTTCTCCATGAGAACTGGTTCCAGAGCTTCTCCATGAGAACTGGTTCCAGAGCTTCTCCATGAGAACTGGTTCCAAAGCTTCTCCATGAGAACTGGTTCCAGAGCTTCTTCCATGAGAACTGGTTCTAAAGCTTCTCCATGAGAACTGGTTCAGAGCTTCTCCATGAGAACTGGTTCCAGAGCTTCTCCATGAGAACTGGTCCAGAGCTTCTCCATGAGAACTGGTCCAGAACTGCTCCTCCATGAGAACTGGTCCAGAGCTTCTCCATGAAACGGTCCAGAGCTTCTCCATGAGAACTGGCCAGAGCTTCTCCATGAACTGGTTCTCAGAGCTTCTCTCCATGAGAACTGGTCCAGAGCTTCTCCATGAGAACTGGTCCAGAGCTTCTCCATGAGAACTGGTCCAGAGCTTCTCCATGAGAACTGGTCCAGAGCTTCTCCATGAGAACTGGTTCCAGAACTTCTCCATGAGAACTGGTTCCAGAGCTTCTCCATGAGAACTGGTCCAGAGCTTCTCCATGAGAACTGGTCCAGAGCTTCTCCATGAGAACTGGTCCAGAGCTTCTCCATGAGAACTGGTCCAGAGCTTCTCCATGAGAACTGGTTCCAGAGCTTCTCCATGAGAACTGGTCCAGAGCTTCTCCATGAGAACTGGTCCAGAGCTTCTCCATGAGAACTGGTCCAGAGCTTCTCCATGAGAACTGGTCCAGAGCTTCTCCATGAGAACTGGTCCAGAGCTTCTCCATGAGAACTGGTTCCAGAGCTTCTCCATGAGAACTGGTTCCAGAGCTTCTCCATGAGAACTGGTCCAGAGCTTCTCCATGAGAACTGGTTCCAGAGCTTCTCCATGAAGGGCTGCCTCCATAACTATGAATGAGGGTCATCTCCTCTTGATTAAAAAAAGTCGCATCGGCGGTGTTATTGCCTTATATGGTAACATACAGCTACTGGTGAAGTGGTCTATGGTCTAGTGCAAGCAAAGCAAGTCCATCGGCTGGACCAAACAAATTTAACAAGTTTCTCATGAGTGGGCGTGAATTACTGTGTGAGGTAACTGACATGGCTGTATACCGAAGTTACATGACACACACACAAACACACACAACACACACGTATTGTGGCACATTCATTTGTGTATAGTCCTATACTTCTGCATTGAGCAATAAAATTTGTTTAAAAAATGTATAAAGTGACACCTAAATACAGAATCGTCAGAAATGTATGAACGTACGTACATACGTATGTTGATGAAACCAGAGAGTGGCATGTGAGAGGACATGATCTCCAGCTAGCTCTATACACAGGCCACATCTGCCTCAGACAATTACTTCAACTTTATATGCTTTGAGCTTATAATCGTGTGACTTGGTCATGTGACCCATGACACAAGTCATGTGACCCATGACACAAGTCATGTGACCCATCTTCCAAGTAAATATATGTAGTTAAATGTAATTGAGTCTGTAGACTGTCGTGCACTTTAAGGTGAAATTCCATCAACTGACTATGAAGGGCATTCGACTAAGGGAAGATGCAATGGAGGACACAACCGTGCACACTAGCTTCATATCTGACATGACTCCTAAGTGGCGGGAAAGAACTCCTCATCTAATAATGGAGACTTTGACAGACTGGGTGATCTTATGGAATGCGAGGAATGTGATAAAGAAATGTGACGCAGGGACGTGATGTGAAGTAACTGCTCTGGTATGGAATATCGAGGAAGTTGCAACGTGTTTGTGGCTGCTGTTTCACTACTAATCATTAATACAAAAACAACCATAAATTATAACTTGCAATCACAGTAGAGTCAGTCACCCACAACTGGATGGATGAGGGCTGACAGCTGTCTCCCGTAAACTCAGTGGTGGGCTCACCTAGTATATTGCAAGGTTGCTCGAGCTGACAAGGTGATAACTTGTCCACACTCACCTCACTAAGGAGAGCTAGCCAGCCCAGTTTCAGGGTCTTACTGCCTTTCTCATCTCTGACAACATCCATCCATAGTCTACTCCTCTAAACGTCACACTTTTAGAAAAATACAATAAGATAAGCAACAATTAATTCCAGCTGCTAACTTGACACCAGTTGCTGAGACACAAACACTACTGGTTATGATAAGAGGATTGAAAGAAGATTCACCTGCACTCTGGTAACACAAGTTTGTGAACCTGGCGTAATCATCGCATTACCTGTCCGACACAAATAGCGGTCATTTCATTACGTAACGCCAAGTCTCCGCTGTACCCACTTGAAGCCAAGTCATTTTAATAAGCACACTGTAATTTTGCAAGGCTTCAGATAAAGAATGCTAGAAATGCTTTGGCGCTCGGTTCTTCTTGATCTCAGATTACACCTGCTACAACTTCAGCACTCCTTAATAGCCTCAACTGAAGCCTGCCATAACCACGCCGCTTCATTATCTTTTCCCAGTGACTCATGAAATAACAGGAAGGGGTGTGGCTTGAGTTGTGTATAAGGTACTACGTGCATACCGGAGAGACATGTTTGTTAGTTCATTTGTTTACTTGGAATAGAAGCTAAGTTTTGTATTAGCAAGAAATTATACTTAGTGTGTCTCTGGTCAAGAGTGATGTAGCGAAGAATTTGTGACATCTTGTAATGAGAATAGTTGCCATATTAGTACATATTTTCATCGGAGACTCTAACAGCTGTTAAAACAAGTCCTTAGAAGTTGTGCACAAACTACAGCACATGCTGCCAGAGCTAACCACACAAGGGCACACAGATAGCCACCATATTTATCACGTATTCCTTCACAGCAGAGGAATGAGGGCCATCGGCATGACACGGATTATGACAAGTCTGGTTAGTTACTCGATACATGGCATGTTCGTGATGCTCTATCTGAACACGCACCTCATTCACATAGTTCTTCCGTCCACCGTCATCTAAGTGGATGGAATCAAAGAAGCTGAGTTTGAGAGAGGTTTAAGGAATAATGGTTGTCCTCAAGTTGTCTGAGGTATGAGTGTATGAATGTGTGTACAATAACACATTCTTCACTGAAAGCTGCTCTATAGCTAACTGCACATCCTGGCTATAAACACCTCCTAACTATAAACACCTCCTAACTGCACATCCTGGCTATAAACACCTCCTGGCTATAAACACCTCCTGGCTATAAACACCTCCTAACTGAAGACAGCTGCATTTCAATGTGTTAGGTGCTGTGAAGGTACATTTAAACTACATGCATGTGACAGGAGAAGGAAAATTAGACAATGGCAACACACACACACACACACACACACACACACACTCTGATCTCTCACACTTGCTAAAAATTCTAACAGAAATCAAAATTCTAACAGAAATTTATTGCTATGGAGACAAAATACTTTCACACCAATAAACACCTCCAGAGTGGATCCATTCACGAGATTTGTCAAACGCAAATACATACATACATACATACATACATACATACATACGTACATACGTACGTACATACATACATACATACATACATACGTATGTACATACATACATACATACATACATACATACATACATATACATATTCACTGCTATCTCAGCTCCCAGTGGAATACTAAAAAGTGCATTGGGGAAATAATAATAATAATAATAATACTAATAATAATAATAATAGTAATACTAATACTAATAATAATAATAATAGTAATAATAGTAATAATACCAGTAGTAGTAGTAGTAGCAGTAATAATAATAATAACAATAAGAAATAAGCATGTAATTTCTTTTGAAGTTATTAACTGATGTCATACAGTATTGCCACCAATACAAAACAATGACACTACTACTACTACTACTACTACTGGTAGCAGAAATAGCTGTGATCACAACTCCACAATAACAATGTTGAGAATTATAAAGACAACAACAACAATAATACAATTAAGCCGATACTCTTGTCTAGAAAACACCCCCTGACAGTCATCTCTGACCAACCTCAATATTTATAACTTCTCATTCATACAATACTGGGAAAAACTCAAGCAAAGCCTAGTTCTACCTCATACATGTGTCCAGGTGAAATAACAACAACAACAACAATAATAATAACAATAATAACAATAATAATAATAGCTATAATAACAGTGACAATAACAACAGCAACAACAATAATAGTGATAACAGCAACACTAATAATAAGTAATAATAATAATTATTTCACTTTGATGTATTAATAAATGAATACTCTAAAAAGTAGTAGTAGTTACTGCTCTGATACCTATCACACAGCCTGCAACCTCTCTCAACTCGGCCATCTTGTAGTGGTATGTTAATCACCCCCTCCTCCCTCATGTTTATACAGTGCACACACACATCTCACAACTCTTTACCAACCACAACTCTTACCTGGCTTGTGGCTGACACCAGCTTCAGCTTGAATGTGTCATCCTTCTTCTTGTTGTATTCCTCAACTCTCTCCGCAAGTTGCTGCTCGCTGCTGAAGAAGGCTTTAGGTCTGGCGAAGAGTCCTCTTCCCAAGAAGGAGTTCATAGATGAACTCAACATATCCCCGGGAGAAGAAGGGAGAGCTATCATAGACTGAGGCCTGAGCTTCTTCGGTGATATAGACGCACCAACACGCCTACCACAGCCACGTTCTGCAGGCTCGCACTTTTTCCTTCGTTCAACAGCTGCGGATTCGTTGCTGTTACGCTGGAGAACGCTGCCAGTAGATCCGTCTCCGTCCGGTGCCGTCATTATGTCAGCGAACAGGGCCTCCTTGGAATCTCTACGAGTTGTTAAGTCCATGTTCTCTATTCTCTAAAAAGGAATTTTACTCTTTTACGACTACATGTAAGCTACTGCGTGCAGACTACTTTCCTTTTCACCCTCCACGGAGTAGGGGGAGTGGTCTAAGAGCACGCCCACATTGAATGGTATTCATAGATCGTCACCATACCATATGTACCAACAGGCAAGAAAAATGCTCAGAATGTTTAGAGCAACCGAACAAAACTGAGGTCTAGAAGGAACTGAGAAATACAACATAAACTTTGTGGCTTAGATATCCCCTCGTCAAAGCTTGCTGGTATTGTTGCAACAAATACCCAATTAGAAGACTAGCTAATTCTATACAATTCTTTCACACTTGTTATAATCCTTCGCACCTGTATAACCTTACCATGTTAACATTTAACATTCTTGCAGTTATTCTTATCATTGAAGTGGCTTGTCCAATAGGAATGGCCTCAGAAATTATTTCTAAATTACAAATATTGGTAGGAGTGTAGTTGACATCCCACCCAAGAAGGGAATGTTTGCTGGCATTATTCCAATGACCTGCAACAGCTGCTATACTCAATCCAGAGGTCTACTGTTATTGACTCTATCTCTTCAGCTCAACAAAGACAGAAGACATTCCACTATTTGTGGACATTCCAGCGGTCTAACTTGCTGCATTCTTTTATTTCACATGTTTTGGTAAACTATACATAACTGAAGTGTTCTTCCTTGCAGTATTGGGGGGCATCCATCCATTACTCTCCCTTCCTTCCTGCCTCTCCCTTATTATTATTATAGCAACTGGCCAAACTTGTCAGGTTTCTTGGTTTTTACAGCTACCTTCCTATAGTGTAGGTACTCTACCCGTTAGAGGCTGCTAAAATATTAGCTGGGGTGGGTAGCCCCTACAAACAACTTTACAGAGAGTTACCATTATGGCCCTCTAGTACTAACTACAGCAGTGAAGGTGTCTAGGGTAGAATAAACCACTTATTACACTCTTGTCAGAGTGATAAGGCTAGATATTTCACTCTCAGGCTTTATTTTCACTGCCTCTGGCTCATGAAAATAAATTAGCCTGCTCATGAAATATTTCACCATACCACACACTCTGACTCATGTAATAAGTACTATATATTATATTCTACCCTAGATAGAGACATCCATAGATTAGGTACATACATAAGTTACGATATTTCAAGCTGTTATTTCACGCTATACTGCAAGCTCATTATCCCTGTAGTTATAGCAATTAGCCAAACTCTTCAATTTTCTCAGGTTTTACAGCTACCTTCCCCTGGTGTATCCTGCTCTTTACCCTGCTCAACAGGGTTAGAGCAGCTGCTAAAATATCAACTGGGGGGGGGCGTGGGTAGCCCCTACAACCAACTTTAGGCAGTGAGTTACCCTTCCTCTAGTACTAACTACTGTAGTGAAGATATCTAACCACTTATTACACTTGTCAGAGTATTATGGCAAGATATTTCACTCTCAGGCTTTATTTTCACTTGCCTCTGGCTCTTGAAAATAAATTAGCCTGCTCATGAAATATTTTGCCATATCACACTCTGACTCATGTAATAAGTATTATAATATATATATATATATAGCATTTACATTATATGTAAATGCTAATTGTTTTTTTAAACAGTGTACAATTCAATCAAAATAGTGCATTCCAAATAAGAAAATAATTTTAGTATAATCTATTAATGACCCATGGAAAAGCATGATCACATGCTTTGGATGGCTGAGTGGGAGGGGATGGAATATAGCCAAGCCAAATGTGATAATTTCATTAGTGTTATCAAAGTTTTAACAACTCCATTTAATGTACAGTATTTAATTAATGGTGAAATGATGAAAAAGACATTTATAATAAGAGATGTAACTTTTTTGACATTTAACTATTGAAGAATACAAACATGAAATAGTATGTAGTAAACTAGTGAATATTTCGAGGGTTAGGCAATTGGTGTGCCACCTTGCTGATTAATAGCACTTATTAAAGCTATTTTAGTGGGACTGATCTCACATTGCATCCAGAGCAGCAACATTTTCATTTAGAACTATACACAATAGTCCCGCACTTAAAGTACTGAGAAGGTGAGAAACAGGAGCAGCAGTTTCACAGGAGGTAGGTTCACTCTGGGTTTGTATTCCCGCGAGAATAAATAACTCTCACGTTTAGTTTGGAGCATGAATTTCACCAGCTCGCGCGCGCACAAATCAAGGCAAGTCAGCCCCACCCCCTTTTTACTTCAACTGAACGTCGCGCGCAGACCTAACTTCGCCTATTCCCACGTGGTTGCTATGGATGAAGTTGGCATAATAGGAGAAAAGCGAGGAATCGACATTGAAGAGGTGAATGAAGGCGCTGAGAATGAAGGCACTGTGGGCTGGACATAAAAGTAAGGAAAAGGTCTAACAGTGAAGTTGATGATTTTTGGTTGTTGTTGCAGGTTTTCCTCAACTGAGGATCAAGCAGGAGTTCATTTATGGGGGGCGCTCAACCCCTCCCTTAAATAAAAGTTTGTAAGCAAGAGGCAAAGTGAATAATGAAGGTGGTTGCAAAATGCTTAAGTCATAATTTTATTGAAGCCCATCTCCTCTTCCATGGAAGTTGTGACCCCTTTGAGATAGCGCAAGCTTTTAATAGTGTGCTGAAACAGAGCCTGACAAAGAGCTACCATATATACTCAAATTATAACATCACTCTAACTAAAATGCTACTTGCCAACCAGATTAATGAATTAATTCTAAAATAGTGCCACTAGGAGGAGCAAATTATTAGTGGTGTTATTACAACAAAAAAAAGCGCTGTTTCATGTACATCAATGAATCTCGGAGACCAAAATTGGAGATTTATGTCTGTTGTGGGCCACAAGACTCCTTGAAGTTGACCTGTAAAGGTACCATAACCATCTGCCTCCTTCCTCATTATCTCCTCCTTGAGGTACAAAATCCATTTCATTTGCTAAGTGACACTCTAACTGAAGCGCCATTTAGCCTTAGGTGGTATTCTGAACTAAGCGCCATGCCAGCTGTAATTAATTTTTAGTGGCATTAAATTAAAATTAGATTGAATACTGTTGTTTGTCCATCTCTTGGGTTTTTTTGACTATGATAAAAAAAAAAAGATGCCATTTCACCAGAGTGAAATGCTTGACGAACACAACAATGCAAGTTTTCTGGCCCTCTGATCTGAGAGGCAGGGCATTAAAAGCAGCCTCATATATAACTGTAGTAGTTCTACTCTAGGAAAGATTTCTTGTTTTCTGCAGCAGAGGAGTTACTTACAGGTAGCTGAGACAGTTTAATAAGTGCTAGAAGATGTATGGACGTTTACTTTTAGAGCACGACACGAAGAAGAAAGATGTGTACATGTGGATCAGTAATGTTCCAGAAGGACCGTCTATGAAGTTTTTGGTGGAAAATGGTACAGCTACTATTTCGGTAGTACTTTAATATCCTGCCCCTCCCCCTTCTTGAGCAAGAAGCGAGTGTCCTGGATAATTTAGTGGTGTTTATTGCAACTTACCTGTTTAATTACAAATTTTGAGGTAATTGAATTATTAGTATTATTGTAGACACTACGTTGGACAGTCTACAATTGGAGGTAATTGTTGTTATGCATATAATGGATGTATGTGTGGCATATTAGTAGTGACCTCAGACATTGAGAATCATTGGGTCGACACAACATCTTCAGGCTTTTGTTGAGCTGGACTTAGTGCTGAATACCACATTGTAGCAACTTACTTACAAGTAGTCTAGAGAGCCCTAAACAGATGGTAGAAGGAAAACACACGACTTCACTATGGCGTTATAAGGTGAATACACTTTAGCTTCCAGAGTATATTGTTCTATGAATGATTGTATTTGAGGTTTCAAGCAGACCAGAGGTAAGAAACTGTTGCATTTATAAGGACTTCATCCAGTGTGAAAGATGATCTAGATAGTTGGCTCTCCATTGATTAGCACATTACTCAAATTTTATGCTTATTTTTATAATGTAGATGAAACTATGAATTGTTTTAAGGAAATCTTTCCTATTTAGGCTAGCTGTCTCACTATCATGTTGAATCATACCACTAGCATTTATACTTTTATAAATAGTAGTTATAACATAAATAGAAGTCTTATACAAATCATATCTAATCTTACACTATCATATATAATGCTCACCATGGATGAAGCTCACTGGAAATGCTTTGCTGGGGTCACACCCTCTCCTGTGCTGTGCATTTGTAGTGATAAATATTAGAAGGTGTTAATTTTTCTATTTAAGGTTGACTGAGTGCTAAACAACATTTAGATCCCGTTGCTATATTGTTACTAGGTGTACTAACTTGGTAAGTGTGCACTATTTTTTGCCTTTACGTATATGAACTGTGCATACTAACCACCCTTGGGGTATTGCTATTTTTGAGTTTTAGTTTAATAGAATAGGCCGGATAAAGCAGGGAGCAGGTTATGTGAGGCAGATATGCGAGGGTCTACTACTCTCTCATATCCACCTATATGGGACCAGCCCTATCATATAACTCTCCTGCTGCTGCTCTCATACCCAGGAATTTACCATAGCTGGCTGCTTTACTGCTTACTGCAGAGCAGCCCACGGTAGAGTTATATCTGGAGATAACAGCTGGCAGCTACAATGCTAAAGTAAACTTGCTAAAGTAAACTTTCTGGCTGTGCTTCAATTGAATTTTAATTGAATTTTAATTTTGGGCCGGAAAAACAAAGTTGCTAGTGGTAACTGGGCAGGCCTGGGTGGGATCTAAAATAGTTAGAGCATGCGCCTTAGGGACTGGTGGATTTAGTGCACAAAGCCCTTGGGCCTATGGCCCTTGGGCTTCAGTGCACTAAATGCACCAGTACCCAAGCTCTTATGCTCTAACTATTACTTAGTTTTAATTCATACCATATCTAATGTTCACTTTTCTTGAGATTACTAATAACTGCTGTATACACCTAAAATTAAAACAACTCACATGTAGTGGTGTGTCATGGTATCTATCACACATGTAGTGGTGTGTTATGGTATCTATCACACATGTAGTGATGTGTTATGGTATCTATCACACATGTAGTGGTGTGTCATGGTATCTATCACATGTGTAGTGTGTCATGGTATCTATCACACATGTAGTGGTGTGTCATGGTATCTATATTACACATGTAGTGGTGTGTCATGGTATCTATCACATGTGTAGTGTGTCATGGTATCTATCACACATGTAGTGGCGTGTCAGGTCTATCACACATGTAGTGGTGTGTCATGCTATCTGTGTCCACAGACTCCAAACTTGATTCTGTGGATGATGGGTGTAGGGTCAGACACACTTTCTGGCACTGGGTCAGACACACTTTCTGGCACTGGGTCAGACACACTTTCTGGCACTGCATCAGTAGGAGTAGATGTACTTTCCAAGGATTGACACTCCACTGGTGGAAGAGGTAACGGCATGTCCACTGTTTGGAATTCCACTTGGTCAAGGTGACACCTTCTTTCGATACCGTAGGTCAGTTACACTAGGAATGACACGAGTCCCGTCTTCTGTCGAATGACTGCGCATCCATTTATCACCCTGCATTTAGTTCCGCACAAACACCCCCAGGTGTGAGGACTTGCTCCTCGGCCCTTGTATCATGCTGTCTTTTCTGATGTAGCTGATTCTGCTCAACACGTTCAGCTGTACGTGGTTTTAAGAGATCCAGGCAAGCTCTTTGTTGTCAACCTAACAACAGTTCTGGCGAGATTCCAGTTGTCGAATGCTGTATGCCATCAAAGTCTGTGCACCATGGAAATCCTAAAGACAAGGATTCTTTATGGTGAACACTGTAAGAAGTGAGTTTTATATAACAAAATGAAGCAACAGCAGCAACTTCCTCAGTCACTTGTTCACTTACCACCCAATTAAATTCAGTAAGGTCGAACAAAAAAAAAGAAGAAAGCTTACTCAAGAGCAGTAGAGCTCATCCTCAAGTATAGCTTCACAGTTATCTCTTGTCAATGTCCCAAGCAGTATGATCGCAGCAAAAAAATATAGTATATTTACTTAATATAGTATACTATATCTATACTGCTGATATAGCCCAGCTTTATTCTTGACCCGTTTCTTGACAAACTAGATAGCCCTCTCAGCAAGCCCATTGAGGACCGATGGCAGGGGGCTGAGGTAATATGCTTAATTCCATTGTTCTGTAAAAATGACTTGAAATCTGCACTAGTAAAGCAAGTGCCATTATTGGTTACAATTGACTCGGGTAGAATTGGGCAAAACTCCGTCATAAATCCTCAATTACAGTCTGAGACGTTGCATTGGCGGTACAGAAGGTTTTGATCTGCTTGGAATGCGCATCGACTAAGATTAAAAACATCTTTCTCTGCATGGGCCCAGAGAAATCTAAATGTAATCACATCCAGGGCCTTGTAGGTTACTTCCAGGGTTGAAGGGGGCTAACAGCAGGGGATGATTGCTGCTACTGACATTCCTGACACCCTTGTACAGTGTTCTCAACATCAACTGATATATCTTGCCACCAGACGTACATGCAAGCCAAGTCGTGGGAGTGATGCCTGGGTGACCTTCATGTAACTGTACTAGCACCACTGCCCTTCCTTCCTTAGGAACCACCACACGATTCCCCCATAGAAGGCAGCTGTTTACATAGAAAGTTCCAACCGTTTGGTGAAAAATGGCTTAAACTGCTTCTTGTTCTCATCCAGTGAGTCTGGCCATCCCTATTTCACAAACTGCACTACCAAGGCTAGGTCTGGGTCTTTCTATGTCCAGTTGCGAATGTTCTCAGCTCTAACAGGAGAATCTGCCATATGATTGGCTAACAGAACCAATTCAGGAGGATACTGGGTGACAGGAACCCTAGCTAACTAGGGAAGACGATTAAGGGCATCTGTATTTGAGTGTGCCACTGTTCTTGAAACTTCAAGGTAGACTCAAACATAGAAAGATATACGGACCAGCGTCAAATCCTGGCGGAGGCTTGTGAGGATATTGTTGTGTACTCTCCTACCAATAGTGGTTTGTGATCTCAAATGGGTGACCAAACACATATAGTAATAGAAATATAAAACACACACGAGAGTCGCTCATCAAGTTGTGCGTAGTTTCAGCTACATTTAGAGTGCGGAAAGCATGGCCTATTGGTTTTCCTGATCCATCCGCAATAGTTTGTAGGCTAACACCACCCAAATACCGTAATTGGAAGTGTCGCAGGCCAATGTAATGGGAAGGGTAGGATCGGATCATAGTAAGCTAGAAATGTAGTGGCTGTGAGTAGTTGCTTGGATTCCTGGAAAGCCATGTCCTGTGCCTGGGACCAGGTCCAGCCCACATTTCTGCTCAGTAGCTGGTACAAAGGTGACAACTTAGTTGCGAGATTGGGAAGAAACTTCCTGTAATAGCTTAATAAGCCCAGGCTTGGTGTTGGGGCGTTCTCAATAGCTTTGGAAGAGGATGCAAACCATCCGAATCTATAAGATGACCCAGATAGGCCACTGATGCTGACATGAACTGGCACTTTCTCCGTTAGCCCTTAACCCAACTCGAAACAAGTGTTTGAGCACTTCCTCAAGGCTTTTCAAATGAGAACCCTCATCGGATCCAGTCACAAGAATGTCATCTATATAAACCACTACTAAGCCCTTACGAGTGTTGATCACCACATACTGTCTTGATTTCTCTTCTAATGTGAGCTGCTGGTAGTTGACTCAAATCCAATTTCATAAAAAAATTTCCTCCTTGCAAGGTAGCAAAAAAAATCCTCAATGTGTGGTATGGGGTACTTATTCAACTTGGAATTTGGGTTGACAGTCATCTGAAAATCCCCACATATCCTAATTCGACCATCTCCCTTTAGAACTGCTACAATGGGAGCAGCCCAATCTGAGTACTCCACAGGCTCCAATGTTCTCTCCTTTACCAGTTTATTACTTCCTCTTCTACTGCCTTACTCTTGGATCAAGACAATGTGCACGCTTTGCAGAATTTTGGGGTGGCTTTTAAGCATCCACCCCAAGCCGAACATGTGACCCAGTGTAAGTGCCCAATCCTTCTTGAAAGACTTGATCATATGTGGATAGCATTTGCTGTAAAGGGCCCTCTCCCTGACCTTGATAACAGACGTTGCATAAATCCTACCTACTGTGGAATTGACTCTCCCGGGCCGTAACTTATCAAACACTGACTGTGACACAACTGATATGGAGGCACCCGTGTCTACCTCCATCATGATCATGCACTCATCCACCCCAACAGGTACTTTGAGCGGAGGATGTCTTGTAGTTCCTTCTTTCATAACATGGATCTGCAGGATGGGTACATCCTCTGTCCTCCTGAAGCTTCCTCTTGCTCTATCTTGACTTGGTGGACTGCTTGACTACTTTTGCTCCTTCACTGAGTAGAGGTAGGGGTGCTTGCTAAAACACAACTCCACCACACTTCTTAGCAGCAACACTCCACAGCACTTATAAAGCAACACCAAGGTCTCATCACTATGTCTCCATGAGCAAACAATCTTCACTAGGCATTCCGAGCTACACTTCAAGCAACAGCACTTCATCTCTGTGATTACACGTTGATTCTCACCAGTGAAAGATAAGTTCATATTTCTATCAACATCCTCACATCATAGTGTGGTGCAAGCCCAACAAGAACAGAAGAGACATAATAAATTATTACTGAGTGTGGACGACATTAATTGTCAGAAATAACAGTTGTGTTGTTTGGCATTCCGTTGTAAGGCTAAATTTGACACTTTCATTTTTGTAAGGGCTGTGCCCAATGTTATATATATAAACTGTGTTCACTTTTGTATCAGGTTCTTTCACTACTCAGACTTGTTCTTTTCATTGTGCATTTCTGTTAAAAGGACTTTAACTTACCTAGGAAAAGTCATTGAGTAGGCAAATATCTGGAGAGAACCAGTGGCAGCTCTACTTACATACATACCTTTGGACTTAGGAGCTAGACATACGACCCTCTCACTCCTGAGCCCCCCCATGAAGCTTGATACAACATAAATAAATCTCACACGAACAAAGATCACCACTAAAAGCTCTAGTATTGATGCAGGTGAAGAAAAGTCCAGCAGGTGAATAAATAAAGTAGTTATAGTCTTGCAGATGAAGAAAAGAAGGAACACCCTGCAGGTGAAGAGATGAAGAATCCTACAAGTGAAGACAAAGTCCTGCTGGTCACATTAACAAGGAGGAGACCATTGTTTTGATCGTACCAAGCTCTATTGTGATGGATGCCACTAACCTCTGTCTGCTGCTATATATTTCAAATACTTCTTACTATGCATTATGTTTTTAAGTTCTTGGCTATTATTGGTATTGCTTTTATTGTTTCTGATTTATGTTCTAGATAAAGGCACTCTTGCTTCAATGAAGCCCCCCAGTCGGAGACTGATGACGTGTGTGGGGGGTGGAGGCCAATGATTCATAAACTACCACATTCTTGTGATGGCGTTGGCTGAGAGTGCTGCCTACCAGTTTGTCTGTGCACACACATCTTCTGAATACAACTGAACTTGCATGTTTGTTTCATAGTCAATCTTCAACTATTATTTAATGTATCCTCAATGTTTAAAATACCCTTCAATCTGTTTTTATCATTGATTAAAAAAAATTTTAACTTAAATATTAGCTAAACAGATTAGTTCTGATTAAAAATCACATAATATCAACTTTATTAGTCTAAATTCTATTATTGCCGGTTCATCTTTTTAGTTTCTTTTTTTTAACTTTTTTTTCTGCTTTCTATTCTGTTCTTTCTTGTGGTCTTTTGTTAAATAAAAAAAAATCATAATGATTACATTGCTGCTGTATCATGACAACACTGCTGTCAAGTTATCAATAAACAACAATGGCATAGATTTTTAGCAAGTGCATATCATTTATGTCTGTCATAACCTTAAAAGTGGAATTTAGTCATTGCCTATTAATAACAGATCAACTTTTTATTGTTACTTTCACCATAGAGCAAACAAAAGCAAAAATTTGTGGCATTCTTTGTTTTCAACAGAAGTTAAAACTATTTACACAGTCCTACTAGGTGACTTCTACACTCTGTTCTGTTGTTCATTAGAAGCTGTACTTTCTTTCTTGCAATGAAGCTGAAATGAGTAGTATTGTGCAGTGCCTTAATAATTTTATTCAAAATGCTGATCCTTCATTTTATTGCTTTCGTTCTCCCTCTAATGGATAAGTTTAATCAACTGTTCCAGAAATCTACTCAGTATACCACTTGTCAGTTGTGTGTTGAGATAAGCAGGCTGGTTTGCATGTAGCTATGCAAGTAACTTTTTAAAGTTTGAATTCATTATTGCTGTTAATGATAATCTCAGTAATATAAGTTTGGAACCTAATCACCAGCTACCAGCTGATGAATTATGTCATTATTAAATGAATAGATATATAAATGCCATCAAGTAAATGTTCTCTAAATTAAATAAAAATATTATCATACTTTATTCATACACCTAAGATTTTATAGAAAAGCTATTTTTGAAATCCTTTAGGAAATATTCACAAACTACTTTCTTCAAAGAGTCTCATTATAGAAGAATTTGAGACAGAACCAAAACTAAGTTAATTGATAGTAGCTATAACCAACTAAAATTTTTAATGACATTTAGTATGAATAACAAAAACTAAGGAAGTCTGGAATCTCTAAATCAAAACAACACGGCATTCTGCTATACCGTGTATTCTGAAAAAAAGACTAGCCACCTCCCAATGTGTTAGTGATCTTAGTGTACAAATAGATTTTACATTATGACTAACTGTAGTTCAAGTATAGAGAGACACTTACAAAAAACAAACAAGATTATAATTAAATGCGTGGGTGGCATGTTAAATGGACGACACTAATATACACCCAGAACTGGTTGCTCTCAGAGTATATATAACTGGCTACACACATCACACAATTCATTCCCCCCCTGGCTTCTGAAAGCGGATTCCCGGGGGCAAGGTTTACAATTCCCGTTTCAATATCTCGCGCGCGCGGTGATGGAGGTTTAAAAACGAACCTTTTCGTCGTTACTCTGCTTATTTCCACGTGGTTGTTATGGATGAAGTAGACCGTACTACTGGTCAGAGAAGAAATAAAAAGCGAGTCATTGAAGAGGGTAGTTCTAGAGAATGTGCTAGAACTGAGAATGAAGCCTCTGCAAGTGCTGGGCCTAGAAGGAAGAGGAAAAGGTCCGACTGCGAAGATGAAGCGAAGGTAAATGGTCTAAACGGAGGTCTTTCATTTACGGGCTGGTCATTTAATGTGCTGCATTAGTTTAACGAGTTCCATCAGTTAAAGTTTTCTCTATGCAAGGATAAAAGAAAGAGTTAGCACTACTAGAGTGGTATATAAGACTGTTTAGTGCCCATTCGTCCTTTCAAAGGCCATTGGCATTGTTGTGTTCATCTGTCATTACCCTCTAGTAAAATGGTGTCTTCTGCCGCCCAATCTAGTTAATTGTTCCTCACTGCTGGCTATGCCAGACAACATCCATTTTTACTTGTGTTAAATGTTGGATTTCATAGCTTTTTATAACATGTTTTTATAATAGTCAAAGAAACCCAAGAAATGGACAAACAAGGAAAGAGTTCTTGTTTTCTGCAGCAGAGGAGTTACTTACAGGTAGCTGAAGAGACAATTTAATGAGTACTTGAAGATGTATGGACGTTTACTTTTAGAGCACGACACCTAATGAAGGACATTCAGGATCTCCTGCCACATTCTAGGAAAGGTAAATCATTGTGTTTTAGTGGTAGGTTGTGGATGCTGTTCTGTTATATATTTAATGTAGACACTAAGTTGGACAGGAAAGACAAACTGGAGGTCATCAATGAGGTACATGTTGGCTCTGTGAAGGTAAAATGCTGTTCGTGATGGGTGTGGCTTTCTGCTCAGGTGTGTGAAATGAAGAACTGCACAAAATGCATTTATTTTGAAATGAAGAAGAAGAAAGATGTGTACATGTGGATCAGTAATGTTCCAGAAGGACCGTCTATGAAGTTCTTGATGGAAAATGGTATAGCTAATATTTCAGTAGTACTTTAATATCCTGCCCCTCCCCCTTCTTGAGCAAGAAGGGAGTGTCCTGGATAGTTTGTTGTTGTTTTTTGTGTATATTGCAACTTGTGTGTTACAACTTTTGAAATCCTGGTGACTAATTACTAAGTAGCGATTGAGCAAAGTGGTACATTATGAGGGGCGTACAAATTTGAGGTAATTGTTAAGTGTATAATTATATGTAAGTTGATGTGGCATATTAGTAGTGACATGATGGATTGATGAAATAGATAGCATTGGGTCAACACCTTCAGGCTTTGCTGAGCTGGACTTTGTTGAATACCGACATTGTAGTGGCTTACTAGATAGTTAGCTCTCCAGTGGTGAGTGTTGCTCTTATTTTTGCTTGTTTTTAAATTATAATTGTTTTTGGAAAGTTGGAATATTCTTCCTAGCAGTTTTACATTTTCATTCTGGATTTTTCGCTGTGGATGGGAGATACTGCGTGTACTTAACCACACCCATTTTAAAAACCCTTACTACTTTGATGCACATGCCTATATGAGAATGTATACTAACACAGATTAATGTTTGTCACACATATGTGATGTTTAATGTGCTGTATTTAACTTCCTAATTCTGGGGGAGGGGTAGACTCTGGCTGGGGGTGGAGATCCCAGAGCCAGGCCCCCTCTGTATGAAACCTGTTGGCGTAACCGTAACATAATATCAATGGAAGTCTTTATAAATCATTTTACGTTATTACATATAGTGCACACCATGGATGAACTGAAGCTGACTGGGAATGCTCTGCTGGGGTCACGCCCTCTCCTGTCATTTGATACTGTAAGTAGAAGTGTATGCAAGGTTGACCAATCACAAAATATAACAGTTTCCATACTATATCTCATGTTCCCTTTCGTAACCCATTCACTGGCACAAGCACCTATAGGCTCTCTAAGATGATGTGTAGTGATGTGTCGTGGTATCTGTCACACACGTAGTGATATGTCGTGGTATCTGTCACACACGTAGTGATATGTCGTGGTGTCTGTCACACATGTAGTGATATGTCTAGTATCTGTCACACATGTAGTGATGTGTCGTATCTGTCACACATGTAGTGATGTCTGGTATCTGTCACACACGTAGTGATGTCTGGTATCTGTCACACACGTAGTGATGTGTCTGGTATCTGTCACACACGTAGTGATGTCTGGTATCTGTCACACACGTAGTGATGTGTCTGGTATCTGTCACACACGTAGTGATGTCTGGTATCTGTCACACACGTAGTGATGTCTGGTATCTGTCACACACGTAGTGATGTCTGGTATCTGTCACACACGTAGTGATGTCTGGTATCTGTCACACACATAGTGATGTCTGGTATCTGTCACACACGTAGTGATATGTCGTGGTGTCTGTCACACATGTAGTGATATGTCTGGTATCTGTCACACATGTAGTGATGTGTCGTGGTATCTGTCACACATGTAGTGATGTCTGGTATCTGTCACACACGTAGTGATGTGTCTGGTATCTGTCACACACGTAGTGATGTGTCTGGTATCTGTCACACACGTAGTGATGTCTGGTATCTGTCACACACGTAGTGATGTCTGGTATCTGTCACACACATAGTGATGTCTGGTATCTGTCACACATGTAGTGATGTCTGGTATCTGTCACACACGTAGTGATGTCTGGTATCTGTCACACACGTAGTGATGTCTGGTATCTGTCACACACATAGTGATGTCTGGTATCTGTCACACATGTAGTGATGTGTCGTGGTATCTGTCACACACGTAGTGATATGTCGTGGTATCTGTCACACACATAGTGATGTCTGGTATCTGTCACACACGTAGTGATATGTCGTGGTATCTGTCACACACGTAGTGATATGTCGTGGTGTCTGTCACACATGTAGTGATGTGTCGTGGTATCTGTCACACATGTAGTGATATGTCTGGTATCTGTCACACATGTAGTGATGTGTCGTGGTATCTGTCACACACGTAGTGATGTGTCTGGTATCTGTCACACACATAGTGATGTGTCTGGTATCTGTCACACACGTAGTGATGTCTGGTATCTGTCACACACATAGTGATGTCTGGTATCTGTCACACACGTAGTGATGTGTCGTGGTATCTGTCACACACGTAGTGATGTGTTGTGGTATCTGTCACACACGTAGTGATGTGTTGTGGTATCTGTCACACACGTAGTGATGTGTTGTGGTATCTGTCACACACGTAGTGATGTGTTGTGGTATCTGTCACACACGTAGTGATGTGTCGTGGTATGTCACACATGTAGTGTGTGTTATGTTCTGTAGGAATTTGACTCTCTTCCTCATCACAGACTTACCAGAGAACTACTGACTCAGGTAACAAATTTTCACAGGTTGTCTTCGTATTTTACGAAAATTTTATAGCAAATTTTGCAATGAGTTTAGGCTATGGACAACCAGCGACCATAATTTCACTTGACTACTCCTTACCTATTTCATCTTCATCCCATCATTTTGTCATAATTTCACTTAACCACTCCTTACCTATTTACTTTAATCTTTGCCCCATCTTGTTCTCATAGTTTCACTTGACTGTTCTCTTGCTTATTTCTTTGTAGACCTTCAGTACTCCGTATTTCCATCCAAAGAGCAAACCCTTTGTAGATCACATTTTTCAGTTCTCTATTCTCGATGGACGCATTTGGTTCAGGAATTATGAGGCAAGTAAAACCATAAGCAGATATTGGGCATGAACTCTGTCACTGAAGCTCTGTCATTTTCTCTGAGACTGACGTTTTGTTGGTGTGTGTGCAGGTCATAGAAGGTGGTTCATCTCTGAATGAGATAGGTATGTTGCTAGGTTCTGTTAATACAGATAGACCACACCCTCTAGTAACACGTATAACTGTGCCGTAGGTCCTAGGTTTGCAGTACAACTGATCAAAATATTTAGTGGCAGTTTCTGTGGAAGGACGCTGTACGAGAACCCGGACTACATCACACCTAATGTGGTGAGTGCAGATGATTGTCTCTACACATAATACCAGTTTATTATCATGGGTGTAATGTTACACCCAGCACAAGATGTTTTGGCTCAACACATCACGTTTCTTGTGTGTGGGTTTATTTCTATGAGGTGTAAGGTATGTAATGCAAAGGACAAATTGAGTAAATTCCTTTTATTTAGCAATGATAGAATGGTCACATCACACTGTTTGTAGTTGATGTGCAGTATTTTATTATAGTGGAAGTTAAAAGTATTTATAGGACAAGGAATGAATTACTAGAGTCAGGAACATTGTGATACGGTGTGTTTTATTTTCTGTATCTAGCATCGTCGGTTACTTCGCCAGCAAGCAGGAATGGTGTACAAGAACAGAGCAAATGCTAAAAGAATCTTTCTAGAGAGGAAAGAAAAAGAGGCAGCTGAAATGACTTCAGACCCTCTAGAAGAAATGTTCATTACTTCTTAATCAAGCATCAGTAATAAATCATTTAGGGCACAATGTACCTGCACAGCTCTGTCAAAGTGAGGAGGGAGGTTGTCTTAGACGAGTACTAGAGGGTCTAAGACGAAATAATCGTGGGTGTATTGTCAGAGAAGCGCATGCTCCTGTGCAATGCTATCCCTAAAGATTGTAACCACAATCTAAAGCATTATCTTGCATCTAGCCAGGCATGCATGTATGTGCTAGGTCTGTTACAAATAAACGACTCATTCTGTGCTGGAATTATTCAACACTAGCAAGTACCCCACCATCTGCGGCACTTGATGTACTAATTTTTCCAAATTAAGAATACAGTAGCATAAGATATATCTATCCATGGTTCCCTCTTCTAATCCCTTTCTTCCTGAGCCACCTCAGATTTTCTTATTCCTCTCAACTCATGGATTCCCTTCTCCTCTGTCTGTCCTCTCCTGCTCCTCAGTATCTCTGTCCTTTCTGCGTATTTTCTTTCACTTTTTCATTGAAGTAGTTGCATCAGTCATCTTTTTCTCACCTGCTTCTATTTTTATTGACCCTTGCGTTCTCCTGCTTCTCTACCTTCTACCCATGATTTACGGTTTGCTACTGTAAGGTGAACATTCTGTCCCAACTGGGTTCAGTGAATGGATTATTCTTCATGGGTACAGAGTTTAGTGAATGAATTATTCATGGATACAGACACAGTAGGGCAGCTAATGGACAGGGCAAGACTAGTCTCGCGTAGCCAGACCCTTTACCAACCGTAACCGCTACGCGGGGAAGGAAAAGGTCTGGGAACATACAATACAACGACTTGTTCAGCAGCACCCCAAAAAGGGTGCTCAATTATCACATTCCAGCAAGCTTGCGGTATACTGTGTGGCGTCAACATCACATCTGGGAGGGTGAGAACATTGCTCGACTTCATTAAACTGATGAAGTTGTTTTTTGTAGGCGATTTATAAGCACTCCTGGCAAGCAATAAATGTACGAGCATGAATAGGAAACCTGCTACCGGGACGTGGCCGTGACGTCATTGGCTACCGCAAGCCTTGGAATGTGATAATTGAGCACCCTTTTTGGGGTGCTGCTGAACAAGTCGTTGTATTGTATGTTCCCAGACCCTTTCCTTCCCCGCGCGTAGTGGTTACAGTTGGTAAAGGGTCTGGCTACGCGAGACTAGGGCAAGACCTGGGAGGGAGGAGAACGAGAGGAAAAACAACAACACAGATACAATAATTATGGGTATAAGGCACTCAAGGGATTACTAGTTCCAGGCAGTTCATGGTAAATATTTGGTTAATGATGGCCAATGGTCCAAATTTTTTTCCCTTCTCTCTCTCCCCCCCCCCCCCCCCAAAAAAAAAAAAAAAATCAAATCAGGTTATGACGATACTTTACCAACTCTGCTCAACTCGTAAATTGTGCACGAATACACATACTGTTGTCCTCATTACCGACACAAGTGTATTATTATTATACAGATGTTTTTCCAGTACTTGCACATCCTAGGTTAGTTCTGTCCTGTGATGCATTAGCTATGACATAGCTACACCAATCACCTCATCTGATCTGATATTAACATTATTTAACAATAGTACATCCAGTGGAGCTCTGTGTGCTCTTGTGGTGGGACAGTGTGTGCTTGTCAGCAAGCCACGTAGCCGCCATCGATGGGTAGTGTCACACAGTTTATCATGGAGCTCTGCTCACTGAGGAGAAACAGAATAGGTTTCACCACCTCTTCCTCTTCTGTACAAATATAAGAATAGTTATAAAGTTATATTAAAAATCCCTTGATTTCCAACTACCATTTTCCCTAGTCTCCCTCTCTCTCCCCCTTCCCAGCTTCATTTTTGTGACCAATGTCATAAGCCATGACTACTATTCATTCAGATATAATCAGGCTTAGCTATAAAGATTTATTTATATCTTGATCATAAAATCAAATCAAAGGCAAACCAACTAATCTGTACTAATGAACTAATACTACACATTAGAATGAAACAAACAACTTGTCAAGATGAACTAAGTCTTCTCTCTTACACTATTGCACATAGAAGTGACTCGATAGCTATGTCTTCATTGTTGTTGGCCTCGTTGAGTTTCACTTGGAGTTTGATAGCCTCAGTGGTGGGAGTTAGTAGCTCTCTATAAAACCAGGGAGGGTTGTTGAAAGTACAGCAGGCATTGTCCCCCTCACAACCAGCTCCATCCCACAATGGATCATCAGCGTAAAACAGAGGCTTCCTAGTATTAGCTTTGCGGGGAGCCGTGTCGCAGAAGTAATGGCTGCCAATGAATGGAGGGGCAACTGGAATGGAAGTGTCGTTGGGATTGATACAGGAACACAAGAATTGAGACCTGAATGTTTCAGATAAAGTAGCCACAAATGCCCAAACATTCACATCAGGATAACCATACGTCAGAATAACTCCATCCAGTCCTCGACTGTACCGTGGGTTGTACGAGTCCGGAGATCCTATCTGATAGGCAATCACTCTGCCACACACCTAGGAGTATGCCGTGTGTACTGGGTATATTGCGTGATAGCTCAGTTCCCTGTACACCTTTGTACAGATCCTGCACGTGCGAAAGGCCTTTGAATACAAACACAGACCGACAGGACACTGGGAAGACGTCTTGTTTATGTTTATGCTAGCAATTGTTTGTTGGATATAGCTGGATTGGCAGTGCTAGTTGGAGCTGCTACATCAGGACACGAATGTCTGGGTACATTATTTCTTGTATTATTGAGTTGAGAAGCCAACTCAGAAATGGCACTGTCTTTATCGCTCAGGGTCTTGTTCATATCACTAATCTGGATCTTCCCTCCTCTGCAATACCTTGTGGAAGTGGAGCTGAGAAACACAAAACACAGTCTCAAGGACTAAAAGGACTGAAAGAAAGGCTATCAAACTCCAGCAAAGTATCACTACCATTTTGCAAGAAGAAGATGGAGGTGTTTTGGCAACACTAACCTGGCAACTTTCTTGAGAAGTGACCTTCAACCCCATGTTGATCTTGTTACTGGTGTTCTTCAAGACTACAGACTAACAAAGAACTCGCAAGCAGGTCCTCCCAGTGATTTGACCTGGGAGTGAACCCCTGTCTGTCTGTAACTGGTATTTGGCACATGCGGTGAAATATGACAGTGTAATCTGTTTCCATCACCTACAGACTTGCTACCTAGTGGCAAGTTAATTGCTTGACCAAGCTTCTCAGTGTCAAATATCTGAATTAGAATTTAACTTGGCCATTACAGAGTCTTTACTGACATTTTGCTGGCCCTTTCAATATAGTGCACTCCTTGTAGTTACCGAGTTTCCAAGTGCAAGACATCCTGCAATGTCTATGCTACCAGTTCATTGACAATGCTCATCATCATGTTTTGACTGTCACTGAATTTAACAAAGAAAGGCTGCACTTGAATGGCAAACAAAAATATCTGAGAAGATAAATCTTGGGCTGTGCTGATGTCAATTTTTCAATAATGAATATTCAATTACAAATCTATTGACAAGGCTATCATGACACATTAACTTGCAGGCCAACTAATACTTTCCTACTTTCTATCACTAAGGAACTACACAAGGCTAGCTCATAAGGAACTACACAAGGCTAACTCATAAGGAACTACACAAGGCTAGCTCATAGTGTGCTCTAGCATACACATAACTTTGTTGTTTGTTTTGGCCCATTTCTATTATATTATTATGAAGTCAATAGAGTGTTCCAACACCTTGGGTGGATGGCTGCTTGCATTTTAATGTTCCCCCTCTCCCCCACCCTCTCTCTCTCTCTCCTTTCCCTCCCTGCGAGTGAATTTCATTGTTTTCTGTGCGTGGGAAGCTGCCTACCTGCAAATCGACACATTGGTATCCTGGACTGCATACCGGCAGCTTTAGCAGGGTCAGACCACGCCTTCTTTCCCATTGCTGTCATGACAACAGTGGGATTGACAGCATTTACACGTATCTAGATAGAAAATGTTAAAGTTAAAATGAAAGAGGTGCATGTTGACTGAAGAGAGATTACATTGTGGGGCCCCAGTTCAAGACCCATGACTTTAGTCAGCATATCCACAGCTCCTTTAGAAGCACCTACGTGGTGTGTGTGTGTGTGTGTGTAGAATAAGAGGAGCATAAGAAACCGGACTGGTACTGTTTATAGGATATTGAGTTCATATTACAAGTGCAAATGTTGCCGAGGATAATGCTGAGTATAAGAAACACACAAGTGGGTGGTACCATTACACATATAACCTATATAAAATGAATCCAACATACATAGCTAGTACACTCACAATACACAGCATGTTGCGGAAGAGCTCTGAGACCAGATAGACTAGACACATTCACTATAGCCCCGCCCTCTTTCCGCTCCACCATGCCCTTGGCAACGTACTGTAAAACAATAAACATTTCACAAAGTAATTAGCACGTCTTGACTAATGCCGCAGCTAAAAAAATCTTTATCACTTACCTGGGACAAGAACAGCACAGCCTTTAAATTGACATCCATAATGCTACAAGGACAGAGTGAAAGGACACACACACACACACATACATACATCTAAAGAAAGCTATGTATACAATACTGCAACGATGAACTTATTCTGCAGCTCTTAGTTTCAATGTAGTGCAGCAATATGAGGCAGCACTTCTCATTCTTACTTGTGGTATGCATCAGGAGTGACCTCTAGGAATGGCTGCAGTGTAGTGACTCCAGCATTGTTGACTAGCAGGTGCACTGGAGACACTCTCTGCACTGCCTCTTTGGTAGCCTCGATGTCTGCTACATCCACACACACTGTCACTACACCTGGAACCTGGCAACATAAGGCACACACACTGTCACTACACCTGGAACCTGGCAACATAAGGCACACACACTGTCACTACACCTGGAACCTGGCAACATAAGGCACACACACCGTCACTACTCCTGGAAACTGGCACACACTGTCACTACACCTGGAACCTGGCAACATAAGGCACACACACTGTCACTACGCCTGGAACCTGGCAACATAAGTTAAGAGACAATTTTATACGTGTCGACTAAACTGTTGGAGAACAAAATTACAAGTTATACACGTGTTCATTACATTCAGTTTGCCACTCTGTAAATTTTATTACATCGTGACAGAACACAATCCATGGTCCTCATGGAGTTCATGGTTTATCTAAACAAGAAACCCACCAGTAACTTGTTCACACTATTTTGTGGTATCAGTGCACCAAAGACGGTCGAAGTAGACCAATGAAATGACCATTATGTTGCCATCTTCAAACTAGCCAAAGGAACTTGTGACATTAGGATACAGTGTAAGGTGTCAACCCTAGTTTGATTTTTTTTAAGCAGTGAATAAGGGTTTTCAATTACCCCCAAATTCAGCTGCATGTCCATCAACTGAGCTAATGGAACTATGTAAAAATTAACTCACTTCCTCATTCAGTGATTCTAGGTCAGCTGCGGTCCTAGAGAATGCCAGGACTTCAGCTCCATAGCTGGCCAAAGCCTTCACCGTTGCTCGTCCTATTCCTACAGAAAACTCAAATTAATTTATGCAACAAAAATTTACACACTTTACCTTTCCCAGCTCCAGTAACCAACACTCTCTTCCCTTTGAAATTATATTGCTCCATTCTCAAGTTCAATTCCTGGCAAAGATCGCCACAGGAATTGATTTGTTTATCAATTATTATTTGGTATTAATCGTCAATTCGAATCTGCGGTGGGAAAGTGATTAGAAAAATGGCAATGGCTATGAACCCGTGGGACGGACCTTCCTTGGGGTTGGAACTAGGAGACCCTGCGCAAGTGTTAACTCTAGGATGGAAGCACAACTTAATATCTAGCTCTCTCCAAGTAAGACAAAATTGTGTTGCTATGGTTGCTCGACCAAGTTTTGGCGGCTAGGATGGAGAAGAGAAGTCAGAGAATGAAGTGAGAGAAAATTCGTCAATAAGACTGATACAAATTCTTGAAGAAATATCCTCCATTACGAGTGAAATTCGGCAGGTTTGTGAGTTCTTGTAGTAGTGGAATGTATCAGAGAAACATGTTATTGTTTGACCAGTTGGAGCTGGAGATTTATCGGCACAAGTTGGACCGACTCACAGCAGACTTCACTCACTGTGACCAGCTGGAGCACAGACTCTGTAGGATGGACTCACTCCTTGCTCACATGACTCAGTTAGCCCAAGGCAAGCACACTATCCTCAACCAACTGCAGACCAAAGCAGCCAAGAACTCATTAAATGTTGCAGCTTCTTGTCAGAAGTAAGTTATGAATAAGTGATAATTTATAGTACTAGAACTAAAAATAGGTAATTTTTATTCACGAAATATACCAAATTACATTCACTCACTGTGTATTAGCCATAAGCACACTAGTGCCTTGCTAATTTCTATTTCCAAGCATTTCTTTCTAATAATTTCAGATATTTCATGTAATTTTGACATGTCCAGACATGCCCATGCAGTTATGAATGGAATGCCTTCTTCTATCCAACACTTCACTTCTCATTCTGCTCTCTTGAAGAGGACACCAAACAAGTCTGATTCTTCTAATGAAACTGTGAGCAGGTCATGTGACCAAGTGCAGGCTGCTCTGGTCCATTGCCAGTCCATGTATCATACACTAGAGGAATTGCATAGAATAGAACAGCAGCAGTGAAGGCCAGTCTCCATTGGGTCCACCGTGTTTTTATCAATTTTTATTTTACATTGTTAAGCAGCCCCGATTTCATGTTTAAATGAACCTTTGTTATGAAATATGGGATGACTAACACTCTCTTACCTCATCACCTGCCCCTCCTCCCTCCCAGTGTATGTCGCACCTTTTCTCTCCCTCCCTATAAAGGCTGTGTAATGGAGTTATAGGATGATGATGGAGGAGGAGTGGTGTATAATAACAGGTGGTGTTAGTTAATCACATTCCAATGCATGCATCAACAAGTACATATACAGTACAACATATGAAACTGACAGACCAGATATGACATGATGCCAAGTCAGGAAGGAAACAAAAATAATAAAATGAGAAGATGGTTGTGTGAAGGCTATGCGCTTGACTTAATTGCAGTTGTTATTATTACAGAGTTCTATGCAGGTGGGCTGTGCTCGCTCAATTGGACAACATAACAATAATAAGGTTTTAATGAAAACAAGTTGAGTGAGTGAAACAAGAGGAAAGTTTTTTACTTTTTGTAAGTTTTGTGTCTGTGGGAGTAATCCGCGTTCTGAGCAGTGGCAGGGTCCCGGTCATGCAGGGAATGGTGGTGTGTGCTGGAACTTCTAGCCTGGGGCTGAGAGCCAGCTGCGATCTTGGGCCAGCCTAACACACACATACACAATGAGAAGATTGAGTAATGACCATAAGATGCACTTTGGTACAAATAGTGAGCAAGCTAGTCCAGCTAGGCAATTGTGTGAAGAGGTCACACGCCATACATACACTATTGATTATACCTGGAAGTGCCTGTTAGCTCACTATCATTCACACCCACACATCTGCCATAGTTGTGCCACACCCACCACCTCTGCCATAGTTGTACCACAACCACCCACTCACCTCTGCCATAGCTGTGCCCCCCTGAAGGTCCCCCGACTGCATTAGAAGTGTGTCCCTCTCCAGTGCCCCCTATCCATTGTTCTGGCGTAGAACCAGAAGCTTGGGGAGGTTGCTGTTGCTGCTGCTGATCTTTGTCAGTTCGAGATCTAGTGCGAGTCATGGGAACTGGAATAGAAATATAGGAATGGGAACACATGAATACAAAGATAAGAAGCAATTATTGTGGCTGAGATGCACATCTCATCAAACAGAATTGCAGTAGCAGACTTACTTGCTCCAGAGGAGCCATGAGGTCTGACAGGAGTGCCTGACACAGCTTGCCGAGAGACAGGAGTCAATCCCTGCTATAATACACAATACACAATACATTTATCAGCAACAACATACACATGGAGCTAGGACATGCACCATTTCTATCAGCATTTACATGGAGCTAGGACAGGTACCATTTCTATCAGCATACACATGAGCTAGGACAGGTACCATTTCTATCAGCATACACATGAGCTAGGACAGGTACCATTTCTATCAGCATACACATGAGCTAGGACATGCACCGTTTCTATCAGCATACACATGAGCTAGGACAGGTACCATTTCTATCAGCATACAATGAGCTAGGACATGCACCGTTTCTATCAGCATTTACATGGAGCTAGGACAGGTACCATTTCTATCAGCATACACATGAGCTAGGACATGCACCATTTCTATCAGCATTTACATGGAGCTAGGACAGGTACCATTTCTATCAGCATACACATGAGCTAGGACAGGTACCATTTCTATCAGCATACACATGAGCTAGGACAGGTACCATTTCTATCAGCATACACATGAGCTAGGACATGCACCATTTCTATCAGCATTTACATGGAGCTAGGACAGGTACCATTTCTATCAGCATACACATAAGCTAGGACATGCACCATTTCTATCAGCATTTACATGGAGCTAGGACAGGTACCATTTCTATCAGCATACACATAAGCTAGGACATGCACCGTTTCTATCAACATTCTCTTCTTCCTCTGTGTGTGTGTGTCAGACATGAGTAAAATATTTTTGTTAAAAGCACTAAAGATGTGAACCCTCAGTGCTACTATACACTAGCTAGTTATTACAAAATCATCTCAGACCAAAAGAATAATTTATTGGCTAGTGAGACACTACCAGGGGTAACACAATAGAGAACTGGCGAGTGAGACACTACCAGGGGTAACACAATAGAGAACTGGCGAGTGAGACACTACCAGGGGTAACACAATAGAGAACTGGGGAGTGAGACACTACTAGGGGTAACACACTAGAGAACTGGGGAGTGAGACACTACCAGGGGTAACACACTAGAGAACTGGCGAGTGAGACACTACCAGGGGTAAACACAATAGAGAACTGGCGAGTGAGACACTACCAGGGGTAAACACAATAGAGAACTGGCGAGTGAGACACTACCAGGGGTAACACACTAGAGAACTGGCGAGTGAGACACTACCAGGGGTAACACACTAGAGAACTGGCGAGTGAGACACTACTACAGGGGTAACACAATAGAGAACTGGCGAGAAGTGAGACACTCCAGGTAACACAATAGAGAACTGGCGAGTGAGACATACCAGGTAACAAACAGAGAACTGGAGAGTGAGACACTACCAGGGGTTAACACACTAGAGAACTGGCGAGTGGGACCACTACCAGGGGGGGTAACACAATAGAGAAAAGGCGATGAGGACACTACCAGGGGTAACACAATAGAGAAACTGCGAGTGAGACACTACCAGGGGGTAACACAACAGAGAACTGGAGAAGTGAGACACTACCAGGGGTAACCAAACAGAGGAACTGGCGAGGTGAGTGAGACACTACCAGGGGTAACACACTAGAGAACTGGGGAGTGAGACACTACCAGGGGTAACACAACAGAGAACTGGCGAGTGAGACACTACCAGGGGTAACACACTAGAGAACTGGCCAGTGAGACACTACCAGGTAACACAACAGAGAACTGGCGAGTGAGACACTACCAGGGGTAACACAACAGAGAACTGGCGAGTGAGACACTACCAGGGGTAACACAACAGAGAACTGGCGAGTGAGACACTACCAGGGGTAACACAATAGAGAACTGGCCAGTGAGACACTACCAGGTAACACAACAGAGAACTGGCGAGTGAGACACTACCAGGGGTAACACAACAGAGAACTGGCGAGTGAGACACTACCAGGGGTAACACAACAGAGAACTGGCCAGTGAGACACTACCAGGTAACACACTAGAGAACTGGCCAGTGAGACACTACCAGGGATAACACAACAGAGAACTGGCGAGTGAGACACTACCAGGGGTAACACAATAGAGAACTGGCGAGTGAGACACTACCAGGGGTAACACACTAGAGAACTGGCGAGTGAGACACTACCAGGGGTAACACAATAGAGAACTGGCCAGTGAGACACTACCAGGTAACACAACAGAGAACTGGAGAGTGAGACACTACCAGGGGTAACACACTAGAGAACTGGCGAGTGAGACACTACCAGGGGTAACACAATAGAGAACTGGCGAGTGAGACACTACCAGGGGTAACACACTAGAGAACTGGGGAGTGAGACACTACCAGGGGTAACACACTAGAGAACTGGTGAGTGAGACACTACCAGGGGTAACACACTAGAGAACTGGGGAGTGAGACACTACCAGGGGTAACACAACAGAGAACTGGCGAGTGAGACACTACCAGGGGTAACACAACAGAGAACTGGCGAGTGAGACACTACCAGGGGTAACACACTAGAGAACTGGGGAGTGAGACACTACCAGGGGAAACACAACAGAGAACTGTCGAGTGAGACATACCCGGGGGAACACACTAGAGAACTGGCGAGTGAGTACACTACCAGGGGTAAACACAATAGCTAACTGGCGAGTGAGGACACGACCAGGGGTAACACAAACAGAGAACTGGAGCGTGAGACAGCCCAAAATAACAGGGGTAACACAACAGAGAACTGGCGAGTGAGACACTACCAGGGGTAACACACTAGAGAACTGGCGAGTGAGACACTACCAGGGGTAACACAACAGAGAACTGGCGAGTGAGACACTACCAGGGGTAACACACTAGAGAACTGGCGAGTGAGACACTACCAGGTAACACACTAGAGAACTGGCGAGTGAGACACTACCAGGGGTAACACACTAGAGAACTGGTGAGTGAGACACTACCAGGGGTAACACACTAGAGAACTGGCGAGTGAGACACTACCAGGGGTAACACACTAGAGAACTGGCGAGTGAGACACTACCAGGGGTAACACACTAGAGAACTGGCGAGTGAGACACTACCAGGGGTAACACAACAGAGAACTAACGAGTGAGACACTACCAGGGGTAACACAATAGAGAACTGGCGAGTGAGACACTACCAGGGGTAACACAATAGAGAACTGGCGAGTGAGACACTACCAGGGGTAACACACTAGAGAACTGGCGAGTGAGACACTACCAGGTAACACAACAGAGAACTGGCGAGTGAGACACTACCAGGGGTAACACACTAGAGAACTGGCGAGTGAGACACTACTAGGGGTAACACAATAGAGAACTGGCGAGTGAGACACTACCAGGTAACACACTAGAGAACTGGTGAGTGAGACACTACCAGGGGTAACACAACAGAGAACTGGCGAGTGAGACACTACCAGGGGTAACACACTAGAGAACTGGCGAGTGAGACACTACCAGGGGTAACACAACAGAGAACTGGCGAGTGAGACACTACCAGGGGTAACACACTAGAGAACTGGCGAGTGAGACACTACCAGGTAACACACTAGAGAACTGGCGAGTGAGACACTACCAGGGGTAACACACTAGAGAACTGGTGAGTGAGACACTACCAGGGGTAACACACTAGAGAACTGGCGAGTGAGACACTACCAGGGGTAACACACTAGAGAACTGGCGAGTGAGACACATACAGGAACACACTAGAGAGAACTGGCGAGTGAGACCTTACCAGGGGGTAACAACTAGAGAACTGGAGAGTGAGGACACTACAGGGGGAACACAACAGAGAACTAACGAGTGAGGACAATACCAGGGTAAACACAATAGAAAAAATGGCGAGTGAGACACTACCAGGGTAACACAATAGAGAAACTGGAGAGTGAGACCACTACCAGGGGTAAACACACTAGAGAACTGCGAGTGAGACACTACAGGTAACACAAACAGAGAACTGGCGAGTGAGCACTACCAGGGGTAATCCAATAGAGAATGGCGAGTGAGACACTATAGGGGTAAAACACAATAGAGAAATGGGGTGAGACACTACCAGGTAACACACTAGAGAAACTGTGAGTGAGACACTACAGGGGTAACACAACAGAGAAATGGCGAGTGAGCACGACCAGGGGTAACACACTAGAGAACTGGCGAGTGAGCACTACAGGGGGTAAAACAACAGAGAACTGGCGAGTGAGACCCTACCAGGGGTAACACCAAAATAGAGAACTGGCGAGTGAGACACTACCAGGTAACACAATAGGAATGCGAGTGAGCACTACAGGGGTAATACACACTAAGAACTGGTAGTGAGACACTACCAGGGTACACACTAGAGAACTGCGAGTGAGACATACCAGGGGTAAACCACACTAGAGAACTGGCGAGGGAGGACATACCAGGGGTAACACACTCGAGAACTGCGAGTGAGCCACTACCAGGGGTAACAAACGAGAACTAACGAGTGAGACACTTACCAGGGTAACACAATAGAGAACTGGCGAGTGAGACACTACCAGGGGTAAACACAATAGAGAACTGGCGAGTGAGACACTACCAGGGGTAAACACAATAGAGAACTGGCGAGTGAGACACTACCAGGGGTAACACACTAGAGAACTGGCGAGTGAGACACTACCAGGGGTAACACACTAGAGAACTGGCGAGTGAGACACTACTAGGGGTAACACAATAGAGAACTGGCGAGTGAGACACTACCAGGTAACACACTAGAGAACTGGCGAGTGAGACACTACCAGGGGTAACACAATAGAGAACTGGCGAGTGAGACACTACCAGCCCACAGTCCCATGGGATCATGGGATTACATGGGATTGTCCATCCCATCCCACAGCCCCATGGGACATTCCACAGGATGTCCACCTGTTCCTCTACAGATGCATGTGTCCTACTGTCCATCCCATCCCACGGTCCCATGGGATCGTGGGACATTCCACGGGATGTCCACCTGTCCCTCTCACTGACACATGAATATCTTACTGTCCATCCCATCCTACAGTCCCATGGGTCTGTAAAATAGATTGCGTGTAACATTTTGTACTGATAGTGAGTGGCTTTTTTATTAATATTTGTAACATTAACATATTTGTAACCTTGTCAGCAATTACCCTTTCTTGCGTATTAAACCTAGCATGACACCTCCTTCGCTTTGCTCAGTCGGCTTGTCAAAGTGTGCTCCACTAATCTAACACTAATCGCGCTTCGCGCATGTGCTCTAGTTTGACTCTATGTGTTCATTGTGACAATACTTTCATGGGATCATGGAATGGAATGAACAGTGGGATGCAATGGACAATCCCACTGTCCCATGGGATGGGATGGACAGTGGGACACACACGCATCTGTAGAGGACAGGTGGACAAATGTCCCACTGTCCCATGGGACTGTGGGATGGGATGGACAATTTACGGTGTTTCTGGAGAGGCTCATAGTTAGCTATCACTTTAAAGCTGCTACACTAGCTCATTCATCATTTGTGCTGAGCTCAAACACTAGTTTATATATAGGTGTGTGGACATACGTATGTCATTTTGTACTTTGACCCTCATGTTTTTGTGTTTACTTGGAAGTCAACACCCTCCCATAAGCCACTAAAGGTTGTCTCTGACATATCTGAATTTTTGCAGACGCAGTTTTGTCTTACAAACTTATTGAGTTCATTTTCTATTAGAATTAGTGGTGGTGGCAAGTAATCTTGGCTAATGCACAGTTTGCCATAGTTATACACCCTAGCAACAGTATTGCCATAGTTATACACCATAGCAACAGTATTGCCATAATTATACACCCTAGCAACAGTATTGTTCTTTACTTGAAAATCCATTGTCCAATTCAAGTCACAAAAGTAAGTCTTGTGTTGGTATGTCCAGTGAACAAGTGTGTGTGAAATTGTTGTGCGTTACAACTATTGTTTAGCTACGAATAGCACACAGTAAACATTTGGCTAACAAATACATTATATTAACTGCCTTTACATAGCCTTTATGGCTACTACAGCAGAAAGTAAGTTAGGGTTAGGCTAAACAATGTGCAGTAATTCTTTAGAAATTCTTTTTTTTGTTGTTGTTGTTGTTGGTGTTTTTGTTTTTATTGTTTGTTTTTTCCCCTTCCAACTCGTAACTACTCGGTAAAGTTGAGGTAAGAAAAGTAATGTCATATAGTTAGCTAAATACATGAATGGCTACATCGCTACTTGTAGCTATTTGTAGGAATTAATGGACAGAATGATGCCTCCCTGAACTAGGCAAATAGGAGCTAGAACATTAACTTCAGGCAAACTAAATGAGTGTAGCCTGATTGTTATTTTTGCATGCAGATTTTGTGAAGGCTAGAATCATTTCTATCAGATAAATTTATCTACTTGTAGTTTGAATTATAAATGGCTCACCTGCCATTTGTGCTGGAGCACATGAATAGTATTTTACATGCAAGACCTACCGGCTATGAATAAACAAAATAAAATGGTCTCTATTTTTTCTCGAGCGTGTGACAATTTTCGCTTCTCCCAGCGAGCTATTTTCACTGGGGTGTGAACAATCATGCTATGAGCATTTGCAAAGTTTAAACATTGTCAATATAACTGCTATAGAGTTGGCCTTTGCACTCAACCATTCACACTTAAAGGAGTGATCATAATTAAAGGAGTCATCAGAAATTAAGGAGTAGTCCATAACATAATGGAGTCACCAATTATCTATTTTGTTGAGAAAGTAATTGTACACAATTGAAATGGTAACAACATACTTACCTGGTGTGAACCAAGTGATGGGTGGGCGTGGCTTTGAGTAGTCCCACCTACTGCACCGTGGTCACCGCTAGTGGACGATGACTACACACACACACATACATACATACATACATCAAGCATTACTACATGTGGTGAAGTGTGGTGAAGGACTGAAACATGTCATATTGTGGCTTCAACCATAGACAGACATATGTCAGGAGCTGTTTCATGTGATGTGAGGCTATACATGAACACACATGCAGAGAATGCTTATGTGGGGAATTTAAAGAATGCAAGGAATGATCGTGTGGGGAATTTAAAGAATGCAAGGAATGGTCGTGTGGGGAATTTAAAGAATGCAAGGAATGGTCGTGTGGGGAATTTAAAGAATGCAAGGAATGGTCGTGTGGGGAATTTAAAGAATGCAAGGAATGGTCGTGTGGGGAATTTAAAGAATGCAAGGAATGAATTTAAAGAATGCAAGGAATGGTCATGAGATAAATGCATGTGGAGAACAGACACTAATGAGAGATGAAATGTAAAATGGTATCATTAGCTACATAAGGCAGGTGATCAAACCTATTACAATAAACAGCTGCTAGCACGTAAAAGAGTTAAAATAAAACTATTCTGCACATACTATTCTGGGTGTGTTCCAGTCAAACACGTAATCGTAGGTGTAGCCGAGCTTATGAAATAAACTCCTGAACAGCTGTCTCAAGTAGGCATAGTCAGGCTTCTCTTCAAACTTCAATGACCGACAAAAATTCAAATAAGTGCCAAATTCACCTGCAAATGAGAGAGAAAACAGGTTAGAATAACCACACCCACTCTCCGGTAGCCACACCCACAGTCTGGTGATCTTCCCCGCCTTCTAATGTCTCTGTGCGTACGAATGTGTGAATGAACTTACTTGGATATCCTCTACACAGCACTTCCACTGGTGTTGACATCTTCTTCTCACTAATTCTCTCATATTTCTGTTTCTTGTTGGCTGCCTTCAGTCCTTGCCAAGGAAGACTGCCCAGATTAAAGTACATCATCATGTAGCCAAGACTCTCCAAGTCGTCACGACGACTTTGTTCTGCAAAATAAACACCCCAAAATATTTTTAAGTCCCACTTTGTTTCGCCTCTTAAATGAGCTCAAGGAGACCACAAACTTAGCCAGTGAAAATACTACACACACAGTTCACTAAACCACCCACTCAGACTATCAGCAACCCCTTACCGATTCCCAGGTGAGTATTGATGGAGGCATATCTAGCTGTGCCTGTCAAGTTCTTGTTTTCTCTGTACGGTATATGTTGATGAGATCGAGCGTCACGATACTTCTTAGCCAGCCCAAAGTCGATGATGTACACCAGATTGCCTTTCTTGCCCAGCCCCATCAGGAAGTTGTCCGGCTTCACATCTCGATGAATGAAGTTCTTGGAATGAATGTACTCAATTCTATTGATCTAAAATCAAACACAGCCATTTCCCTGAAGCATAACAACAACAAAACCCAGTAATTAGCTAGCTAGCTACCGCACATCTCTTTAACTGGACAAACTTCGATTAGCATGGGGGATCCAACCCAGAACCACACTGGAAAGGGGACGGGGGGGGGGGCTGTGAGTTGAAATGATAAAATTAGTCCATTCCTGAAATCATCAATCTCACAAACAACACATCCCGTCATACAAACACACACACATACATACAAACTCACCAACTGGTCTGCCAGTAGTAGGACTGTCTTGAGACTGAATTTCCTGGAGCAGAAGTTGAAGAGATCCTCTAAGCTAGGCCCCAGTAACTCCATGACCAACACATTGTAGTCTCCCTCTGTACCACACCACTTGATGGAAGGAATACCCACTACACACACACACACACACACACACACACACACGAGTTATGACACAACCACTAACACTATGCACACTCACATATCCCAATCCTTGGCCACACCCACTAAGTTCTTACCGCCTGATTGCATGATCTTGTAAAACTTTGCCTCTATGTGGAGCTGTGGATGATCCGTCTTCACACATTCCAGCTTGATAGCAACCTCTTCACGAGAATAAATATTAGTACCTGGAGAAAAGAACAACCTTCACACACACACATACACACACACATACACACACACACACACACTACAATAGTGAAGGGATTGGATGACTGACTTGTTCACTGGCCACTATTCAGTGGACCAGATTACCATCACATCACACTGGGATGGATCAACAGAATAGATGGAACACACACACACACACGGATCAAGTTAACACGACTCTGCTGGTACTGTTGAGTTTACAAAGCAATCATTGAGTCCCTCATCCATCCAGTTCTAGTCTGTGTTTAGTATTCGTGGTCACAAACAACAGCTCTTCTCTTACTCCACTGCATTGCTTGCAGCCTTCCTGCCTGCCTGCCTTGCAGCCTTCCTGCTGGCCTGCCTTGCAGCCTTCCTGCTGGCCTGCCTGCCTGTGCCAGCACAATTTGATTAGTCAGCAGCTAAAAATGGCCACCAGCCATCAGTTGCAGACTATCCCGAGCTACACAACATTTGTTACACCTCATGTGACCTCTACCAACTGGGAAGGAAAGAAGGAAGACACACTGGCAACCTCCCATCACATTGGCAGTCTGTCACCACATTCCCCGCCCACTCCCCACCCACCCCATTATCACCCATTCCACTTGGCCGAACTCAGTTCACTTGGCATCCACACTAACTAAGGCATTGCCTATCGGCCAAGTCAGTATCCTTGACAACCATGAGTCCTGTTCTACGGATGACTGAACTCTCTTCCGCCACAACTTAGAGAGGACATGACCTCTACAAAATGTTCAACTTCTACGTACAAAGTTCAACACAGAGTAGACAAGGAGACTGGTGTGTATGTGTGTGTATAAGTATGTATGTGTATGTATATATGTATGCATGTGCTTGTATGTATGATACGCTGGTTGAAGATTCAGGACATGCTGATGATTGTGATGCTAACTCCAAGTGTTGACAGCTTTGTTCAATTAACGATCCATACCGCATTAGAAATTGGCAGTCAATATTGGAAAAAATATCTCTACCACAAAGAACACTCACACACACACACACACTAAAAACCAATATTGGTGTTAATATCTACACACACATATAAGCAAGCCCATGTGCCACCAGTCTTGGCACACCATACCTCTGCAGCATGTAATAGCCTGATGCAAGACAGGAAGACCAGTGCACTCATGCACCCACTGCTATTAGCTATAGCTCATCACAAGCAGTGAGTGTAGAGTTAGTCATGCAACTAGAATCCCCAGGAGTATGTCAGGACATGACAGTCCATCTCAGGACATGACAGACCGTGTCAGGACGTGACAGACTGTGACAGGATGTGACGGTCTGTGTCAGAATGTGACAGACTGTGTCAGAATGTGACAGTTTGTGTCAGAATGTGACAGTCTGTGTCAGAATGTGACAGTCTGTGTCAGAATGTGACAGTCTGTGTCAGACTGTGACAGACTGTGTCAGAATGTGACAGTCTGTGTCAGAATGTGAGTCTGTGTCAGAATGTGACAGTCTGTGTCAGAATGTGACAGTCTGTGTCAGACTGTGTCAGACTGTGTCAGAATGTGACAGTCTGTGTCAGGATGTGACAGTCTGTGTCAGGATGTGACAGTCTGTGACAGGATGTGACAGTCTGTGTCAAGATGTGACAGACCATGAAGTAAGAGAGTGTCAGTAGGATGTTGTTGAGTGAATTAGTCCATGGACATAGCAATGTTGGGAGTTCAGTCAGTCACTGAGTCAGTCAGTCAGTCAGTCAGTCAGTCAGTCAGTCAGTCAGTCAGTCAGTCTGTCAGTCAATCAGTCTGTCAGTCAATCAATCAGTCAGTCAATCAGTCAGTCAGTCAGTCAGTCAGTCAATCAATCAGTCAGTCAATCAGTCAGTCAGTCAATCAGTCTGTCAGTCAATCAATCAGTCAGTCAATCAGTCAGTCAATCAGTCAGTCAGTCAGTCAGTCAATCAGTCAGTCAGTCAGTCAATCAATCAGTCAGTCAGTCAATCAGTCTGTCAGTCAGTCGGTTGGTCGGTCGGTCAGTCAGTCAGTCAGTCAATCAGTCAGTCAGTCTGTCAGTCAATCAATCAGTCAGTCAATCAGTCAATCAATCAGTCAGTCAGTGAGTCAATCAGTCAGTCAGTCAGTCAATCAATCAGTCAGTCAATCAATCAGTCAGTCAGTCAGTCAATCAGTCAGTCAGTCAGTCTGCCAGTCAGTCAGTCAGTCAGTCAGTCAGTCAATCAGTCAGTCAGTCAGTCAGTCAGTCAGTCAGTCAGTCAGTCAGTCAGTCAGTCAATCAGTCAATCAGTCAGTCAGTCAGTCTGCCAGTCAGTCAGTCAGTCAGTCTACTTGCAATAAGCAATTCCTATGAGTAACTACAACCACAACAAACTGATCCCAGCACTTGTGAAACTCCCCAATAAGCAGTAACTACATACAATCCCAGCAACTGATGGAGTTGCAGCACTTGTGAAATTGCAGCAGGATATAGTGATCAGTTACTTCAGTTCCTCTGAGAACACTAGTGGCTACAAACTGCATGTGACCCCAACGTTGCCACGGTCTTCAGGCAAGCTACCTCTACTATTAACAAAATGCTATCAAAAATCTTAATAATGACAGTAATAAAAAGAAAGTTACATTTCTTCCTTTTATAATCTGCTCATTACTCGCCTAGAGAGTATTTATTAGTATAGACCAATTAGGCCATGTGTAGCATTGGCATTCAAATAATATTGCTACACATTTCCTTCCTGCCCCCCCCTCTCTCTCTCTCCCTTTCTACTCTGAATCAAATCCTCACCTAAGTAGATGTCGCCGAAGGATCCACTACCGATCTTCCTCCCCAAGCGATATTTGCCACCCACTCTAAGCTCCATAATCTTAAGCTCTTCTTTAGAACCTGAAAATAAAAAAAATATAAGAATTTTAAAGAAAGAAGCAAATGTTCTTGATAAGATCTAAACAGTTACAACAAACAGGTAGGAAACTATGATATTAGTAACTCACACATGTGTAATCGGGAGTCTACAGCACTTCATAAGTGAAGACTGGCCAACTAAGACAGCCGGCTAGTAATTCACAGCAACGTTCATACCACAAAAGTCCCACTTACTCGGTAAGGTTGGCCTAGAAGAACAGCTCTACTCCAGTATTCACCCCCTAACTGTGTTCACTCCGCGGCAACTACCCCCACAAAATAGCGTCTCGAGTCACTGTCAGGCGTAGAAAGTCCTACTTCAAAGTGTGAGAAAATGTTCCTCCGTTCCTGTACTCTCACTCCGCCATATTTCAGCTAAACCACCATAACGCGAACCGCAAATTAAATCACTTCAGTTCCGTTCCAAAACGTCATAACGCCTTAAAATCAGCTGAATGGGCGGAGTTTCGTGAGCTGGGTGGGCGGACAGCCCCTGCAATCTCTCCTCCTTCAATAACCTAACACGCGCATGCAACAACATAGCCACCCAGATTGCTCAGATATATTCAACAGACACTAGCGGTAACAATAAATAATAATTACATACGAGTTATATTAAAAAACAATGCAAAAGCAACAACAACAAAAAACAAAAACAAAAAAAAACACCAAATGTATGCGCGCGCGTATAATCGGTTGCCCAAAGGAGGATGACGGGTTGCCCGTTGTTCGCCTTACCTAATCGGTTGTTGTTTATTTTTAGCTTGCGTGGTCATTCTGGTTGTTAGTTCAGTCGGCCACAAGTATTTAAAGTGGATGGACCTGGCGATTCCGTACAACACAAGCACAATAATTATCTCAGTCCAACATTAACAGACGAGATGAACTACGGGTCAGAGTTAGTGTATATGTACTCGGAATCTGACGAGGAGTATGTCTCTGATACTGAACTCCAGGAGGGGATGTGGCTCAGGTAAGTCTTGTGACTCCTAAATTATCCTGCTGCCAGGGATGGACTGTTAGTTGCCATGACTTCATAAGTAAATTAGCTGACTGAAGACAAATCACTGTTTATTGATTATCTGTATTCTGACATTTCATTTTTTTAAAAGTTAGTTTAACCACAGATGGTGAGCTGAGCTCATTAAGTCCACTGAGAGTTATTTGTACACGACTTTGAGGGATAATTGCCTGTGGTAGTGTTGCGTGTGTAGCTGGTGTGAATGGATGGACACAACTCTACAATCTAAAAAGTATATATAAATAACGCAGTACACAGTTTAAAAGCATAATAAGGGATGGGTCCACTCCTGCAGTTGCAATCTTTTGCCATATAAGTTATTATAGGTTCAAAGAATAATATTTTGTAATTTGCATTTACAAATTTTGCTAGGATAATTTAAAAAATCCTTTACTGCAGGTTTAGATGAGGTTAACAAGAGAGGCTATTTATGGGGTAGGAAATTTGCAGGTGGGTTGAGTGATCTGGGCTAGCTTCACAGTTTAGGCATTCCCACCTTCCCTGGAATGATGATAATGATGCATGATGATGATGGTGATGATGATGATGATGATGAGGAAAAATAAATTAGTATAATGAAGCACCAAAGGTGCAAACCCTCAGCATTACTAGTGATGTGCTTGAGCACAAATGGCGAGCGAGCCTAAAACTAAGCTATTGTCATATGATTGATTTTAACTTCTAACACTCAAAACTACTAAAAATAAGGTTGAGTTTTTAAATTACGTTAATACGGTAAAGGGATTTCAATGCCATAGTAACCACTCGCCGCATCTGTTTGAATTGAAAAACAAAAACAACAAAACAATACATGTTATTTAAATGTTTTCTTTGTGATATTCTTTAGATAAGTAGTAGCTCACTACTTTCATACAACTGGACATACCTACACAAGGCTTACCTTCACGGTTAGTCTAGTGGACAATGAATTTTCAAGTAAATACTGTTGCGTATGACTTATAATCATGACAAAGGGTGCATTGACTTACCACTGCCACTAACTCGAATAGAAATGGAACTCCGGTAGGTTTTCAAGTTTTAACTGCACCCACATAAGAATTCAAAACGATAAACAATTCAATTTCTAGAGTGATACGGGTAATGATTGATAAACCTGAGGATTCTGTTTAGTGAAGTTTGGGACGGGGTCGACCACCGAACTAACACAAAAATGCCAGGGTCAAAGTACAAAATAACATACGTACGTCCAAAAATATATAAACAAGTATCCCCAATTTTCAATTGTGTTATCCCTGATAGTGTCTTGCTCGCCAATTATGCACTAACTAGCTATTACTAAGACTTAAAGAATAATTCACTTGGCGTAGTATCAATGTGAATATGTTGATGTGTAGCTCATGCAAGTCGATATGTAACTCGTGCAATGAAACGGTAGACGTTAATGCTGTCTTCATAAGAAGCTAGACACTCACATCACCAGTAATTTCAATGGGGAACTCTAAATTCACTACTCAGGTAAACCACTGAGTAAAGCAAAACTACCGTGGGCAAGAAAGAAATAATATTCTCATGTAATTACAACATGACGACAGGGGTGTTACCAACAAAAGTTTATGATCGTATGGCCAAAAAAATAACTAGCTTTTTCTGAAAAAAAAAAGAAGTCAAAACAAAATTCTAGCACAATAAAGAAACTTAAACTGTCTAGTACAACATTTGATGCTTTTTTCAATCTTCAGAAAACTAGTCTTTGAGATCCACTGTTGTGTGACAGGATGACTGACTGACAGATGAACTGAGTACTATAACCCTCTCACACATGCATGCTGAGAGTTAATAATAATAGGTCAACCCCATCCACCAGATAGAATCATCATGAACCTGTCTTTTGCTAGTGACAGTGAAGATGAAGGCAAATCACCAGCAGCGGCTCCAGTTCCACCAACACAGCCTGAGGGGCCGGACCTAGAATGCTCCACCACCAAATACCTTCCTCCTGAAGGGAGCACTGATGAAGATGACACTGAGGAAGGTACGGGGAACAAGACATTACAGAGTGATCCTGTACTGGGTAGGGGAGGTGGAGGCGGTGGCGGTGATCAACTGAACTATGTGGAAGTAAGATGTGATGAAGTGAAGAAAAAACCAGCTGCTTCTAAACCCAGGAGACCATTGTTTGGAAAGAGGAAAAGCAAGAAAGGTGAGATTATTGTATTGTACAAGACATCTCTGAGCCCTGGCTTGTATTGAGCATTATAACAATGCTGGTACAGTGTTTGCAAAGCTTCAGCACCCTTTCCCTTAGGACGAAAAATATGAACGAAATATTAAACTTGATTGATAATACATTTTTTTAAAAGAAAAGAATGATTCAGCCATTCTCGGCTGAAATAATTATAATAATAGGAAATTTTTCTCTTTTTAACAGCCAATATTTTTAATTATAACTTAACCCGACGTTTCGACTTCTTGCCGAAGTCCTTGACCTCTGAAGAGGATTTTGGCAAGAAGTCGAAACATCGGGTTAAGCTATAATTAAAAATATTGGCTGTTAAAATTCCTATTTAAAAAAAAGAATGATAGAACAGTACATTTCAGTTAACAATACCCCTATCTAGTAACATACATAGTCGTGTGTTGTCTATCCCTTAGTAACATAGTCGTGTGTTATCAAGCCCCTAGTAACATAGTCGTGTGTTGTCTATCCCTTAGTAACATAGCCGTGTTATCTAGCCCCTAGTAACATAGTCGTGTGTTGTCTATCCCTTAGTAACATAGTCGTGTGTTATCAAGCCCCTAGTAACATAGTCGTGTGTTGTCTATCCCTTAGTAACATAGCCGTGTTATCTAGCCCCTAGTAACATAGTCGTGTGTTGTCTATCCCTTAGTAACATAGTCGTGTGTTATCAAGCCCCTAGTAACATAGTCGTGTGTTGTCTATCCCTTAGTAACATAGCCGTGTTATCTAGCCCCTAGTAACATAGTCGTGTGTTGTCTATCCCTTAGTAACATAGTCGTGTGTTATCAAGCCCCTAGTAACATAGTCGTGTGTTGTCTATCCCTTAGTAACATAGCCGTGTTATCTAGCCCCTAGTAACATAGTCGTGTGTTGTCTATCCCTTAGTAACATAGTCGTGTGTTATCAAGCCCCTAGTAACATAGTCGTGTGTTGTCTATCCCTTAGTAACATAGCCGTGTTATCTAGCCCCTAGTAACATAGTCGTGTGTTGTCTATCCCTTAGTAACATAGCCGTGTTATCTAGCCCCTAGTAACATAGTCGTGTGTTGTCAAGTTCCTAGTAACATAATCATGTGTTATCTAGCCCCTAGTAACATAGTCGTGTGTTGTCTATCCCTTAGTAACATAGTTGTGTGTTGTCAAGTCCCTAGTAACATAGTTGTGTGTTGTCAAGTCCCTAGTAACATAGTTGTGTGTTGTCAAGTCCCTAGTAACATAGTCATGTGTGATCTCCAGATTTACCAGTTCGTGCTCCACTACCACCATCTCCTCCCTTACTCCACAGTTCGGCCACTGCTCCTGCAGCTCCTCCTCCGCCTCCATTAGCCTCTCCTCCCAGAGGGATTATAAAGAACAGACTCAGCAACCAGAAAGTCAAAAAATTCAAGCAGTCTCGTGTGAATTGGGTCAGACAAGGTAGGTGTATAAGAATGTGCAGAGGGAGAGGATTAGCAGTGCAGAGGGAGAGGATTAGCAGTGCAGAGGGAGAGGATTAGCAGTGCAGAGGGAGAGGATTATCAGTGCAGAGGGAGAGGATTAGCAGTGCAGAGGGAGAGGGTTAGCAGTGCAGAGGGAGAGGGTTAGCAGTGCAGAGGGAGAGGGTTAGCAGTGCAGAGGGAGAGGATTAGCAGTGCAGAGGGAGAGGATTAGCAGTGCAGAGGGAGAGGATTAGCAGTGCAGAGGGAGAGGATTAGCAGTGCAGAGGGAGAGGATTAGCAGTGCAGAGGGAGAGGATTAGCAGTGCAGAGGGAGAGGGTTAGCAGTGCAGAGGGAGAGGGTTAGCAGTGCAGAGGGGAGAGGGTTCGCAGTGCAGAGGGAGAGGATTAGCAGTGCAGAGGAACGAGGATTAGAGTGAGAGGGAGAGGAGTAGCGTGCAGAGGGGAGAGGGTGCAGCTGCAGAGGAGAGGGTTAGCAGTTGCAGAGGGAGAGGAATTAGCGTGTAGGGAGAGGGTTAGAGTGCAGAGGGAGAGGATTAGCAGTGCAGAGGGAGAGGGGTTGCAGTGCAGAGGGAGAGGATTAGCAGTGCAGAGGGAGAGGGTAGCAGTGAGAGGGAGAGGGTTAACAGTGCAGGGGCGGAGGATTAGCAGTGCCGGGGGAGAGGGTTAGCAGTGCAGAGGGAGAGGGGTTAGCAGTGAGAGGGCGAGGCTTAGCGTGCAGAGGGAGAGGTTCGCGTGCAGAGGGAGACGGATTAGCAGTGCAGAGGAGAGGGTTAGAAGGAAGAGGGAGAGAGTGCAGTGCAGAGGGAGAGGATGGGATTATTAGCAGTGCAGAGGAGAGAGGATTAGCAGTTTTGAGAGGGGGAGAGGAAGTAGCAGGGCAGAGGGATGAAGAGGGAGAGGGTTAGCAGTGCAGAGGGAGAGGATTAGCAGTGCAGAGGGAGAGGATTAGCAGTGCAGAGGGAGAGGGTTAGCAGTGCAGAGGGAGAGGGTTAGCAGTGCAGAGGGAGAGGGTTAGCAGTGCAGAGGGAGAAGACATTTTATTAGCTCAGTGTGTGTGTGTGTGTGTGTGTGTGTGCTGTTTTTGTATGTACATGTGTGTGTTTGCAGAAGACAATGTTCAGGAAAGGCAGCACAGAATGTTTCGTGGGAGGCGTGTCCGTCGGACTGACACAAATATACTGTCAATAAATTTCACCACTCTATCTGAACCTAGCGATGTGCACACTGGCGATGCAGTGATCTGCAGCAATGGCAACTGTGCTGCCATACTGTCTCACTTCTCTAAGTTGGAGCAACCAGAAGATCAGCAGGCGATGGAAAAGGTGAGAGAAGGAGGGTGTGGTAGTACCAAGTTTATGATGAGCTGTGGGTGGGGTTTGTTGAAGGAAAAGGGTGCCTATTCCTAAAGTAGGCGTTACAGTTTAGCATGCCAGAGTCCTGCAGTCTAGTCTCTATTACAAAGTGATGAACAGCATGCAGTCAGTTATGTTACTGCTCAATTAGTCTGTTTGAGAATGCATCTAAACTTACTGGCTAACTGGCTACCTGCACTAACACTCGAGTCTCCAGTTCATGTAGTTCACATGATGTAGATACTTGTATGGATACACAGGGGAAATGACAGATAGCTATAACTTACTGCAGTTTTTTGTAACACAGGGCATATACTGGACAGGATAGATAGGTGGGTCCTGTCCTTGTATCTAGTCTGTCCCGAGACATTTTCAGGTCTAGATGCAATTCAGTCTTGCCCTAGAATCTTTTGTCTGGTTCAAATACTATCCTTGTTCTGTCTGCTATGTCCAGGTGTGGGCGTGTGAGTTTTGTGGCCAGGAGAACAAAGTTGAGGTGGAAGCAGAAGAAGTACCCACCAAAAAAGACACCACTTACCTAATAGCCCCGCCCATGCCTATAGAAGGCGAAGCAGGAGTAGGTGGGGTTGACATGGAAGCATCTCTTGTGATTTTCTGCATTGATATTTCTGGGAGTATGTGTGTGACAGTAGAGGTGAGTAAGAGGGTGTGGGTGTGGGTGTGGGTGTGGGTGTGGTGTGCATATGGGAGTATGTGTGTGACAGTAGAGGTGAGTAAGAGGGTGTGGGTGTGGGTGTGGTGTGCATATGGGAGTATGTGTGTGACAGTAGAGGTGAGTAAGAGGGTGTGGTGTGGGTGTGGTGTGCATATGGGAGTATGTGTGTGACAGTAGAGGTGAGTAAGAGGGTGTGGGTGTGGTGTGCATATGGGAGTATGTGTGTGACAGTAGAGG
>WLWD01003399.1_pt1 | contig 62101 bp, 46 predicted proteins | sample 6712731 | NCBI WGS metagenome assembly WLWD01 (sample SAMN12718690, study PRJNA576275) | sponge metagenome | isolation source: marine sponge | host: Mycale hentscheli | place: New Zealand: South Island, Marlborough, Capsize Point | collected 2014-11-01
TGTATGTATGTGTGTGTTTGTGGTACATTGTATGCTCCAACTACAAGAATTCAAATTTAGCATCTGTACCTTAATTAATATGAAGGCAAGGGTGGTGGTTAAGTTGTTATTAGGGCTGCTATTGAAGTTGTAAACACTCTTAACAAAGTAAGCTTAAATACCCTTGCCATGCTGAATAGTGTACATTAGTTTCACTCAGCTAGCTGTAGGGAATACTAAATATGAATACATGTACTTTCACAGATGTGCTAATGACCATGAATGTCATGAATACCAGACATACAGCCTCGCTCTCAGCAGGTGAGGCAGGTCAGCCTCAACTAGAAAATTCTAACTGTATGCTGTAAATATTTCATGGTGGGGTGAGGGAGGTAATGAATATTAGCTACCCAATACAATTCCAAGTAAATAAAAACTCAATCTCCATCCATGAAGTTCAAACGACTCTGTTGTTACATTGATAGTCCTTGACCCAGATAATAAGCTACATTGTTGACAGAACACGTCCCTGGGGCCCTAGCAACGCCTTTACGGGTCATTTTCTCGGAATCAACAATAATAAATTGAACAAAAAATAAGGTATTGTTTAGTGCGTAGGGCGAAGATGACTTGTGCTTACAGCTAAAAAAAATTATTATTTTTTAATTAGATGCCGCATTTTGGCAGATTTTCCCAAAATCGGTGATCATTGTAAAAAAGTAATTCTTCAATAGTATGTACATTGTAATAATCTGAACTCATTTAAAAGCAGAATTTTACCAGGAATTGTTCTTTGCATTATTAATTTAGAGTTTATTCTTTTCATCATGAGATTGATTTGAGACGACTAGTTTGGTAAACAAATAAAAATGTAAATATCAGCATTAATTTTGAACTCTTCCCCAATATTCACATCCATATAGACGTACAAAGAATGTTTATAGTTACAACATTACCAAAAAAATTAGATCTCCTTTTATGCAAGTCAATTCGCGCCTGCTTGTTGACTGAACTGAGAGCAGTGGCCTCTAATACCATAATCATATTAATTTCTTTCTCCTCCTACTTCCTACCCAATTTTTTATCATTCAAACTACCACTTTATGAATGTAACCACCGTTTCACTTTTGTTCTGTTGCGCATAAATTACTAGTTGCTGGTGGAAGAAGCCTCTGTCATTTTGGGCTAGTGATTTGATGAGTAGTTTGTGCTAAAGGGCCTAGTCCTTGGCTTACTTAGTTTGATTGGAGGCCATAGAAACAATTAGGAAGTACAACCTAATCATTTACACCAATGCTTATAAAAAGTGCTGTCAGTTCCAACAATGTGACTGTCTGTAGAAAACTAGGTATAATGTGCCCCCTCCATTATTTCTTTTTAATATCTATTATTTTAGCAGCAAGAAATTGAGATGTCATGTCTAATCTGCACTTTTTTTTTCCAATAAGCATTATTTTGACTCCTTATTTATTTTTATGAAATAGAACAACATTAAATACTATTTTCAATGTGTCATTTAATGTTATCCTCTTAGGTGATATGGAAAAGGCTGTATGATACAAAGTCTGGGATGGAGAGAGGTACATTCTATCAGTTGAGAAACTTGATCAACCGCAGGAATGTCAAGAAAGAAGTGAAAAATGATGTGAATGCAGCTGAATACTTCATTGAAATTGTGGTGACCGGTTACATTGTTAGTGCAGTCCTGTCCTATCTTGGTATGGCATGTATTGATACACCCAGTGATACTATTCTATCTCCTGACCTGTGGATGGAAGATTACTCAGTCAGGAAGTCTGCACTGATTGGTGTTGCGTCTGCCATTGTTGACAAACACATCGACCTAGCTACAGAATTCGGTCTAACACAAGAGGGAAGTGATGATGGCAGTGCAGAGAGCAGTGGTGATTGGGGAGAGAGTGCTGATGATGGCGGAGAAGGCGGTGATGGTCCTATGGGTTCAGCATACGAATATTGTCGGGAAGTGTTGAGCTTGCTGAATCTCAATTTCAAAGATTCGATCAGGGAAGGAGATGGAACACGTGTAATGGTAGCATGGAAATATTTCGTGCTTATTTTCAAGGCAACCAAGCACAAGAACTATGCAATGGAAGCACTCACTATGCTCACACAATATTTTGTGATCCTGCCAAATTTAGCAGAACAACTTAAGTGCAGTCGTTTTGTTAATGTGCATGGCTTTCCAGGACGTAACATTAGTGCAGATCTGCACATGGAGCACATGAACAGGACTGTGAAGACAATTATTGATGGATTGGAGCTAATAAAACTGATACTGCAATTGTTCGAGCAGGAAAGAGTGCCAGTCAGTGATATTTTGTCTACATTTGATGATTAGGCAGGAGTTGCTCCAATCAGTGGCAAGCATGCTGAGAAGTCACAACTGAATGATTTGCATCAAATTGTGAATCAACTGATGGAGTCGGAGGTGTTTGATGCAGGTCTACACAACTACAAATCTTTCTTAAACTTAAAAGCAAACCTGACAATAACTTTACCAGAAAAAGACCTTAAGAAATGGATTCTCAATAATTTTTCTAAATACACCCTATCTTAGCTATTCTGTACTTTTTGTGATTGTTATTAGAAATATCATTGTCCTGTCAAATGAAATACATTGCTACTACAAATATATGAAGGAATGTGAACTACAGAATAAATGCATAAAAATAGTTAAATACAATGCAAAAAATAACTATTTATTTGCTTGAGAATGGAACAATAAATAAATTAAAGTTTGTATAGATAAATAATATGATAAAATAAGTGAAGGAATGTGGAAACTACAGAATAATACATGAAAAATAGTTGAACAAGTGCAGAAAAGAACTATTTGTTTGTTTGTATATTTAATAATGGAACAATAAATGAATTAATGTTGGTATCACAACTTCCACAAGTACAGTTCCTCTGGCAAATATTACAACACTTGCACCCCTGAGCTTTAAAAACACAATCGTCAAAGTCTGAAAACAAAAATGATCTTCTTCAAACTACATTCTTCTCCAAGCAGTAGTCAATCATGTGCTGTGTAGTGTACCTTGTGGTCAAATCTGTTGATGTTTTACAAATTGTAGTACATGATAATTTACCATCTCTTCCTGCTCTGCCACTTTCCTGCACGTACATCTCGGCATCACTAGGAATGCCCCAGTGTATTACATGCCGCACATCTGGGCAGTCAATCCCCATACCGAATGCTATTGTAGCAATCACAACTCTTAAAGATGATTCCTTATAGTAAATTGTTCAATTAGTTTATTTTTTAAGCTTTCATGAGTGCAATGGGTATACATATCTACTACTTTGGAGCTCCTTTTGGATCAGTAAAATATTCTTCTAAACTATGCTTAAAAAATTGATATATTGAAATTACATTATCGTTTGTCTTACAGAATATTATAATTCTTCCCATGTTACTTCTCTCAATCTTTAACTTCTCCACAGTACCTTGAAAAACTTTACTAATTACATCATCTCCTCTAGATTTGTCCATCACAGCATATACGATATTATCTCTAGCTGGAGGAATGTAAACGATTTCTGGCATCTGCATACTTGAACTATTTATAATAAATTTTCTGGTAGATTTTGTGGCTGTTGCGGTTAATGCCATCACTCGAACTGTGTCTGGTATGATACTTCTAATTTCATCTAGGTGTGAAAATTCAGTTCTAAATTTCTCTCCCCTACAATTAAACAAGACATTATGTGTGAATCAACACAACCACTCGGAACATTATAGTATTATAAAATAGAATGAAATCTGTAACAACTTGTAAGCTAGGTTGTTATTGTTATCTACATAGCTACATACCATTTCTTTATGCAGTGAGCTTCATCCACTACAAAGCCAACTAAATTTAAAGTCATATTCTAGATGACAAAATTCGCCTCCACTGAGTACAGAAGAAAAGTGCCTCAGGAGACACAAAAATGACGTGATATTCACCCCTCTCTATTTCTTGTTCAGTTTGAGTAGAGATGGATTCTTTGTCTGAAATAAAAGTTGCTCTGATGCCCATTTTTGTTATGCTTCCAACCTGATCTTTCATTAAGGCTATCAGAGGCCAGGTTTATAAACCAATGAATGTGGCAAATACAAGATAGGTATGCGCAATGTACCAGACCCTTCCCCCGCGTAGCGTCTGGTAAAGGGTCTGGCTTGCGAGACTAGCGGTTTATAAACCATGGGCCAGGTTTATAAACCATGGGCCTGGTATATAAACCATGGGCCAGGTTTATAAACCATGGGCCTGGTATATAAACCATGGGCCAGGTTTATAAACCATGGGCCAGGTTTATAAACCATGGACCAGGTATATAAACCATGGGCCAGGTTTATAAACCATGGGCCTGGTTTATAAACCATGGGCCAGGTTTATAAACCATGGGCCAGGTTTATAAACCACGAGCCAGGTTTATAAACCATGGACCAGGTATATAAACCATGGGCCAGGTTTATAAACCAAGGGCCTAGCTTATAAACCAGGGGCCTAGTTTATAAACCAGCCTATGATTTATACAAACTAAGGTATTGGTTTTATAAAACAAAGTATTTTGAAGTAATAAAAAAAAATTTTAAATTTTGGTACAAACGGCACCCCATAGTTTTTGACCTAAATATGTTTGGGCCCCTCCCCGTCATTCCCACTGGAACATGCCCATGATATGCAAGGATTCCCTCTCCTCTTTTGTCTATCTCTCCTGCTTCCCTGCCTCTTCAATTGCCGCTATAGAAAGTGATGATACTTTACCTATTCAGTTCATGGATCCTTTACCAATGCAGTTCAGCCTATGAATTATACACAATGTTGCTGTTGTCATTGTTACTGACACACAAGTATTTGACTACTACTACTACTACTACTGCTGCTGCTGCTGCTGCTGCTGCTGCTAGTACTACTAGTATTAATTTTGCCAATGACAATACCATTAAATATACATATGCAGTAATTTTTAATAATTACTTGTGATTATGCACACAAAAATAATAATAATAAAAACTTGTCATAAGATTAAGGGTATTCCCCTAATTTTATGCAGTTCCATTTTTTTCTTCAAGCCTATTAATTTGTTTATTATAACCAGTACATAATCTGAAGTAATAAACTGGTGCTTTGATCTTTAATTTGTAATGTGCTCATTGAAACATTAAATCTTTCATTGCAGATACATGTTTATTTAATTATGTAATTGCTTTACCAGGAACATCTGTATAGTGTGCCACACGCTGATTTAACATTATTTCTAACGTCCACAATGTGATGCGAGTCCTATGTATTTCTTGAGAATCAGAGACTACTCTCCTCACAAACACTTCAGTGCCAACGATATGTAGTAATCGCTGCCACCACAATTGATATCTCCCAGCCTCCCTTACAATAGCTCGTCTCTAGAGACTTTGCGCAGTCGCAGAGAGAATATTGGCAATAGTTAGAGTTTAACTGTAATTACACTGACTGGTCAAGAACATCAACTGAACTCACTTTCAAATTCAGGTGCTGATATACAACTCAATAAAGGAGAGCATGACTAGGCATAAATGATGTGATAATGACAGCTGGGGTGATGTTACATTAATGAGAGCATGGAAAGTCATAATGTTCTCAACAGGTGAGATAATGGGTTCAGAGTGATGATGCATAGCTGGGTGATATTAAGAAATACATTAAGATAATAGAATAATAGCATAGCACTGCACAGCAATGATTGCTATGAAAACAAGACAGCCATACATTAACTAAGTTTTTAAGCTACAGTGTTCCTGGTGACTATGAAGTCAATCCCCACTATTACTGAATGTGAGGGAGGCTTCTCACACACGCAATGGTGGATGAGATTGAACACTTCTTGAACGCCGAAGTTTTTGTTGGATTGAGATGTAATTGGGTGTATAGCTAATGATTTATATAGTTTTGTAAAAAGTTCAATTATTAAAGCTGTTTTCTGTGTGTGTGTGTGTGTGTGTGTGTGTGTGTATGTGTGTGTGTGTGTTGCATGAGAATGCTGTTAGATTGCTGAAACTATTGTGGGAGTTAAAATAAAAAGTGATAAGAATGATAAATTCTAGCTGGGAATACTTGCTAGTTAGTGATAGTCATCATGCACTGCTCTTTTGCTGTACTTAATATTTACAGCAAACCAAGCCACTCTTCCATTTTTGCTGGCGGCTCATGCAATTTATATTGATTGTAATTAGAATATAGTGAATGAATGCTTACTTGCTGCTATATTTTGTTTACTTAACTGTTTTTTATATCAAAAATATTTTCCTTCATGAGAATGTTTTACTTCTGTCAACATCAGTGTTATTTTAAAACTGTTTTTTTTTGTTTCAGTTTACATAAAATTAGTTTGTGATAGCAATGTTCTCATAGCAGTGGTAAACAATTAACTGCACAAACGTAACTCAAACAGCAGGAAATTGATTTTTTTTACTGCAGAATAGAGTTAAGTAATTCATATCCAGTTGTCTGTATACTGTAAAATATTCTGTGAAATATAAGAAGTTTTCATTCGGCCAAGTAATCACTACAAGAACCACCTGCAGTTTGCGTGTGTACTATTAAATATGGTAAAAGGTCATCAAATATACAAATAGTTTTTTGTATTACTGGTTGAAAATAATCTGTTTTTTGTTGACAAGTATCTACCCAAATTTCCTCAAAATGAGGTTGTTGTGATCAGCCGATGGAGGCGATTTATTAAATGGATTATGATTTATTCACAAACTTTCAAAAACCAGTTCGTTAAAATGTTAAAGATAAGTCCAAAACACTAAAATGTTATACTATTTGTATAACTAGCTACAGTATGTTGCCGTAGCTTAATGATAATTTTCTATTTGCAGTACTATGTGGATATAAATATATAATATATATTTATATCCATTATGTATAAAATATATATATATGTATATAATAGATATTTGTAAGCCTTAAAGTGATCATTTATACGGTTTATGAATTTTTATGTCATAAGTATTTCACTTCATGTACTAATTAATTATTACTTGCATCTTGCCTTGTGGTTCATGACAACCACAAGTCAATCAATAGATGCCGCAACGATAACTCACTTGAGCATTAGAAATATTGCTCATGCTCCTATGAACGGTTTCAAAGGATGAAAGATAGTGTCCAAGAAGTCTCCTATAGTTAGTACACTTGAAACACTGAATACACGACCACAATTTATCTCATATTAGGTTATACCCACCTGATATTAATATGCTATCTCAGCAGAAGATAAAGGTGATATGAGGGAGAGAGCGAGTGGGTGATGTAGAGTTCCTAGGTAGTTTTAAACTTCAGTCTAATTGCCTAATGCATTGGAAGAGGTGGGGTGAGTTCTTCTTGTGCAGGCTTATCTTAAGAGAAACGTGGATGGGATTGTCAGTATTTCAGATGGCTTACTTGGACGATATTGTTGTACACAGTAGTGGTTAGAAAGAACGTTTGAAACATTTGTTATCTAACAGTTGTCTTAATAAGAGTGTGACTCATTTGAGTTTAATGTTGTTTGCAGACCTGGACAACTAAATGGAAATTTTGATGGGTTGTCAAGGTTTGTCACCTATGTAGTAGTGAGGAGGACTCATCTAATAGGACTATATCCTCAACAGCAGTATTCACCTTTCAGAGCAGGGGGATGTATGTACTTTGTAATAGCTGTAACTGGCACTGGCTCCTTTCTTCGTCACAAATTGCACTTCTTCTGTTTCACTGTCAACCCACAATATATTTCAAAACTCTCTACACACAACCCAATTAACAGACTACAGAACTTGATGGCATGTTGTGCAAGCCCAAAATAATTATCCTTCTTGTGGGTATAGTATCGCCATGTCATTAATGTAACTCTTTCCGGTTTTGTTTTGTTATTCCATAGTTTAGTTGTTACATCTTGAAACATTTAGTGGATAGCAAATGCTCCCAGTAGTGATCCCACCTTAGATCACTGTGAGGTGAGTATATTAACTTGGGTGGCAGCCTATCATTAAAGAGGCACAATCACAACAGCTGTTGTATAAGGAATTAATCATGTGAATGATGCCAATATTACCTTAATCAAAACAACATACAATCTTTTACTGGTTGCTTACTTACAAATTGATAGGCTTCTTTTTCAAATGCAGCTATAAACTATCAGTATTGTGATTGTTGTAGTTATCATTACAATGCAACACTGTGCTTCCTATTAAAATAAATTTAACCTAATTTATTATTAATATTATTGTTATTGTGGTTAAGTACAATAATAATATAACTGTTCGATTAAATTACTATAATTGCAAACATCCTTTGAAGTAAATATGAAAAGAAAATAAGAAACTAAATTTAAAAAGTTTTTAGTGAGAAGAGGTATCTAATGCAGGGTATTTAGTATCACAGCTATGTGAAATTGGAAGAAATTAACAAATAAAATTGGAAATTCACGTCATTAAAACCTCAATCCACTTCAAACCTGTTTCTGAATGGTCTGTTAGTTTGCCCTTAATATATAGATATTTGGCATATTGTTGTTTAAAAATTTGTTAAACCTTTTTGCGATTATTGATGTTATACATTTTCAGTTTCAATAAAAAAAGATACCTACTTTAGAACAAATAGATAACCAGTGTTTTCTTTAACCTGATAAGTAAATGGGAGGTGGTACAAGGAACAAAAAGGACACTTGAACAAGGAAATTATGTTTCTCCATCCACAACAACATTATTAAGTTTTGGATGAATATGCTTAGCATGTGTAGCTTAATATGGGGTTCAATAGAATATTGTGGTTGTTCCTTAAAAAAATAGTTTAACTACTTTAGCACAAAACTTCAGTAAAAAAAATAACCAGTTTATCAATGGCAGTATAACTATTGTTTCACATGTTCCCAAATTAAGAAGGAAAGGAAGTTTATCATCATAAACAGACTTCACAATCGTCACAATAATGTCTGCTTAAAATTTCAATTTGCCATTAAATTTCAATTTTTGTACTGATTAACTAGCAGCTTCATTATTAGATGTACGATATGCATACACTCATACATGGCAGAAATGGTTTAAAGTTGGAGTGGGGCAGGGGAGAGAGTGGGAGAGGGGGGCTCGACAATATAATCAACTACAGACACTGATTATTAATTTTAATTAGTGGTAATTTTAAAAATCACTTTAGCTGTGACAATTTATGCTAGTTAGGATGAGATGGGTCACAGTATTGCATAGCCAGTATGTCAAACAGACTGTCTATCTTATGCTCTTAGCGCAAATATTCTAATGAAAATAGATTATTCTGTTTGGATTGTGTATATTTGACCGTGAAACTGTATAAATGGTGTCACTGTGGTTGATATTGCTGCTGTGGATGGTAATCACTGCAGAGGATTCATAGTTTGCAACTAGCTAGCAGCTGGTGCTTTATACTGACTGATAATCAATGGTTAATTACCCCTCCCCCAATAATTCTAGCAATTAATATCCAGTTACTTACCACACATTTACTAACTACCACTTCAGGTTTTCTATGGTGTAGTTGGTATAAATTCATGCAGTCTAATACAATAGGAGACTTACTGTGTGGTTGGTTCTGTTAGTGGTGATTGTGTACTATACTAGACTGCTATTAGATTATATATATATATGCAATAAATTTCACTATCCAATGGGGGCTCTGCCCCCTACATATTGTAGTTTATGGGGCTGGAGCCCCCAGAGCCCCCACCTTCTCTAAGTAATTTAGTCCGTCATCTTTGCTTTATCAGAGGACGTATAAGTAACGTATGTACTCACTGGTTTTGCCACTAGGGAATACGCGTAGTGAGTAAATTATTTCAGCAGCTATCAAGTTTGTTATGAGCAAGTAAACATATAGTGTACAAATTAAATCTTTACAATCAACATGTTGGTTGACTGTATTGACCTGGTGTTATTGTATTCTTTCTTTTGGCATACATATTAAACTATCCATAAGTGATCATGATTTGTGTGTGTGTCAGGCTATTGTACATGCTGAAACTGTTTCAAATAGATTATTAAGTTTTGGATGAATATGCTTAGTATGTGAAGCTTAAGATGGTGTTCTTTAGAATATTGTGGGTATTCCTTAAAAAAAAAGTGGTTTAACTACTTTTTAGCACAAAATTTCAGTAAAAAAATTTAACCTCTGTTTATCAATGGCAGTATATTGTTTCATATGTTCCCAAACAAGGAAGGAAAGAATTGGAGTGTGACAGACAGACTGACAGGATGACTATCATAACCTTCTTGCGAATGTGTGAACAAGATTACAACCAGACCAAAGTGATTTTTTACAAAAGGCAAGTTATAGTAAAAATCACACTCCAAGTGTTGATGTACAAATAATTTTATTGACTATACATGTAATTGTATATCATAGATTGTGACAGGGATATACCTTTGAATGGGTATAACAATAGAACAAGGGTAGACTTCAGGAAAAAAATAAACTAAGACAATCTCATTTATGAGAACACTTAGCAGTGAATAAACTAAAAATATGATGGATTGAATATAGTTGTCAACCAACCCAGTTTTACTGAGATTGTCTTAGTTTATTTTTTTCCTGAAGTCTAGCCTGTTCTTGGACTATTTAAGCTTAATCCAGTTTTTTGCACTATAAAACAATAATATTTAATAGTAGAGCATTCAATAATTACAATTTTGAGTTTAATTGGCAGCCATTGAGAAATTAGTCTTTGTGATCTTTTTTTTTTGTTATTCAATTATTATCACATGTTTAGATTCTGAGGAGTTGGCTAGTATTGGTAAATGTTATTAATTTTGTTTAAAGATTGAGCGTGTTATTATTGATTAGGTAAGGGATTCCATGTTTAGTAAGAGATACCATATTTAGTAGGTGATACCATGTATTTGGTAAGGTAATTTATCACTGATTTGGTAAAGGACAGCATGAACAAGCTGATGCAGCCACAGGCACAGAGTGCGTACTGCTGACTTCACACTTTTTATGTTTTCCGTCGTGTTTTTATCTGAATAGGGTAGTTATATTTCTAATAGACACAGTTGAAGTATAGGTTTGAAATTTTTTGGGTGTTGATCAAAATTTCAAGTATAAGAAAAATGTTTACATGCATGCATTATGCTTTTAAAAATACTTATAATATATGGTGAAATTTGTTAGGATTTATGTGTAACTAAATTATGGTGCATCCTCATTTATATGAACTACTCTAACATTCAGAGTGAAAGTAATTATATTTGTTATTATTGGCGAGCGAGCGTAGCGAGCGAGACACTTACAGTTGAAAATCGGGGATGTTTATTGGCGAGCGAGCGAAGCGAGCGAGACAGTATTAGGGGTGGATAATGCAAAATCGGGTATATGTTATATGTATATATGTATGTGGGATGGTACGTATGCCCTTTAAACGCGCGCGCGGGGAACTCTTTTCTCCAAAAAAACACGGCTTTTTAGGCTTGACCCCAGTTTATTCTGAAACTACAGGATTAAGCAAGCCTTACTTTATACTTAAGCTCCAAATTGTGAGAAAATTCCTTCGAAAATGCTTGCTTTTCAAGAAACAAAAAGTTGATTCGACCGGTTACTATGGCATTGAAGACCCTTTTCCAGACTTAATTTCAAAACTTCGCCGTTTTATGAGGGGGATACGGAGTGCCGGTTGTTGGTTGTCAAGAGCTGTTGGTAGTCAGAATGCCGTAGTATTAATGCTAAGGAAGCTACTACTTCTCGAGGGAAGCTGAGGTTAGTACGTAATTTGTTAGCTAAATATGCAAAATTAACTCTGGCCTTTCTTTTTTGTAGCTAAGAGCTTGTCAACAGTGACTGGTAAATTCAAATAGTCAGATTGGCTCAAATTTGGTACTACAAAAGTTACCACTGCTCAAGGAAATGAGGTAAGAAAATAATTTTGTATTTGTGTGCTAAAATCTATTGTTTTTGTTTTTGTAGGTGAGAGCTTGTTGTCAAGGATTCAAGGTAATTCAGATGGTCGAAGTAACTTCAATCAGAAGTTATCAATACTCAAGAATGATGTAAGTAGTAATTCCATATTTGTTGGCTAAAATTACAAATAATAACACCGGTTTATTTTGTTATCATAGCTGAGGAACAAGAGTTACTGGTGATTGAGATTATCAGAATGGTTGATGTTTGATACTACAGAAGTTACCATTAATCAGGTAAGAGAGTGATTTTGTATTTGTTTGCTGGAATAAAAGGTCATAACTGCTATTATAGTGTTTGCATGAACTAAGCTAAAACATAGTAACAATACTTAGTTTTATGTTACCTAACATCAGGCTCGCTCGCCATTTGTGCTCAAGCACACCACTAGTATATATATGTGTAGGTATGTATGTATGGATTGTACGTATGCCCTTTAAACGCGCGCGCGGGGAACGTTTTTTCTTTAAAAAAACACGGCTTTTTAGGCTTGACCCCAGTTTATTCTGAAACTACAGCATTAAGCAAGTCTTACTTTATACTTAATCTCCAAAGTGTGAGAAAATTCCTGCGAAAACGCTTGCTTTTCAAGAAACAAAAAGTTTATTCGATTGGTTACTATGACATTGAAGACCCTTTACCAGATTTAAATTCAAAACTTCGCCTTTTTCCCGGCTAAGTGCGGCTTGTTACTAGTTGTCAAGAGCCACCTGTAGTCAGTACTAAGAGAGCTATCACTACTTCTGAAAAGTGTATGTAAGCACATAAAGTATTAATGCTAAGGAAGCTACTACTACTCGAGGGATGCTGAGGTAAGTACGCAATTCCATATTTGTTAGCAGCTTAATATGCAAAATAACTCTGGCCTTTCTTTTTTATAGCTAAGAGCTTGTTGTCAACAGTGACTGGTAAATTCAAATAGTCAGAAGGACTCAAATTTGGTACTACAAAAGTTACCACTGCTCAAGAAAATGAGGTAAGAAAGTAATTTTTGTATTTGTGTGCTAAAATTGATTGTCTTTGTTTTTGTAGGTGAGGAGCTTGTTGTCAAGAATTCAAGGTAATTCAGATGGCCAAAGTAACTTCAATGATACTACAGAAGTTATCAATACTCAAGAATGAGGTAAGTAGTAATTCCATATTTGTTGGCTAAAATTACAAATAATAACACTGGTTTATTTTTTATCGTAGCTGAAAGCTTGTTCAAGAGTTACTGGTGATTGAGATTATCAGAATGGCAGATGTTTGATACTACAAAGTTACCATTAATCAGGTAAGAGAGTGATTTTGTATTTGTTTGCTGAAATCAAATGTCATAACTGGTATTATAGTGTTTGCATGAAGTAAGCTAAATCATAGTAACATTTTATGTTACCTAAGTATCAGGCTCGCTCGCCATTTGTGCTCAAGCACACCACTAGTTTGTATATATGTTTGGACGTACGTATGTCAGTTTGTACTTTGACCCTCGCATTTTTGTGTTAGTTATGTGTTTGACCCCGTCCCAAATTTCACTAAACAGAATCCTCTGGTTTATCGATCAGTACCTGTATCACCCTAGAAATTGAATTGTTTACCCTTTTGAATTCTTTTGCGGGTGCAGTTAAAACTTGAAAACTTAAGGGACTTCCATTTCTATTCCAGTTAGTGGCGATAGTAAGTCAATGCGCTCTTTGTCATGATTATAAGCCGTGCGCAACAGTATTTACTTGAAAATACATTGTCCACTAGACTACCGCGAAGGTAAGTCTGTGTAGGTGCATGTCCAGTTGTGTCAAAGCATTGTGTTACAACCACTACTTAGCTAAAGAATATCACAAAGAAAACTTTTAAATAACGTGTATTGTTTTGTTGTTGTTTTTTCCCTTCAATTCAAGCAGTTGCAGAGAGTTGTTACTAAGGCACTGAAATACCTTTACCGTGTATGCGAAATTGAAAAACTGGACCTTATTTTCAGTAGCTTCAGTGTTAAAAGTCAAAATCATTCATATAAAAATAGTATAGTCTTTAGGCTCACTCGCCATTTGTGGTCAAGCACATCACTAGTATATTGTACTTATACTTCTATGCATTTCACATCTGAACTTTTCTATACTTGAAATGAATAATTTTAGAGGATTTTGTTTTTTAAAGTACTGTTTTGTATCATTTATTATTGACATTGTGTATTGTAGTTGAGTCATCGAGTTAACATTCAAGGAAACAGACTGTGGGGCAACCCACTTCCTGAAGATCAAGACCGGCCAACCCGGGAGGGTGTGCCGTGGGAACTGGGAACTGAGCTAGTTAGCAGTTCACTTGTAGAATGTGTGCGTATGAGTTGTGTATCATTAGTGTGTGTAGTAGGATGTACATGTGTGCGTTTGAGCGGGAAGTCTGACCAATCTGATAGCCACACATAGCTAGATAGTAATTAGCTGGGAGGAGTCTCAGCATTCTATATAGGCTGAGACTCCAGATTTGTGAGTTGTTCTTATTCATCTCTTCTGTATCTGTGTCTGTGCATTGTTGGTTGTCTGGATTATATCTAAATCTATAATACAGTCGAACCTCCCTACAACGGGACTCCGAGGAGCGGTCAGACTCTCAACAACGGTGAGACTGTTGGGAACGGAGTATTTTCTGCTGTATGTAATGGATTTTTTGACTCCAAGTAACGGTTGACTCTCTACTCCGGACAACGGCCAAGTTGTGTGCCCCAAATGTAATGTCTTGTACAAAATTTACTTCTTGGGACGGCCAGTTAGCCACACCCAACTTATTGATGCCGCCATTTTTTGCCTAGCCTTTCAATTTTAGCTTGCCACGCCTAACTAATTTATGACTTGTGTGCCTTTCAATTTAATAAAAGACATAATACTAAATGAATGCTAAGACTAATTTTACATTCATTACAAATGTCCCTCTATTAACTAGTTCTCTCATTCGGCAGACATAAACAGGTTGGCCGAACACGCGGTAGATACTGGGCACTTCCAGGCCATAACCGGCGCCTTTGTTCACTCTCTCTCCTTGGCCACAGCGTGTGCTATCTACTGGATCCACGTCAACATGCGAGGAAACTTGAATTGAATTCTGGACATTGAGTGAAAAAGAGGAGCCCTGGACTGATCCATAGACAGATCCATGTAAAAGAAGCTTGTTGCTTTTACCTTTAATGTCCTTTGGGTTTGCCCCAGAGGAAATCAAAGACTTTCTCTCCTTTAAGAGAATACTCTCAGAGTTTCTCTTTGAAGGGGTCATATAAGGTTTTATATACACCTTTCATTTGGTCAATTTACTTCGGTTGGATAGGATTACACAGACACTTCAGTTGTTCTCAACAACTTGGGGGCTATGTTTACCCATTCTCGTGCAATCTCTAACAGAAAGCTTAGAGATATCAGGCATGAGTGAAGATAATACTGATATCACTTGCTTTTGATCACTGTCTAACCTAACCTGATGTGAAGTGCCTTGAAGACATTCATCAATATCGTATATCACTAAGCTAAACTTACGTTCCCATATATTTACAAATTCTGCGCATCTTCACTAATGGCTGTACTGAGCAAGCTCATTACCACCAGTGGTTATAAGCAACGGGTGAGGCTTACAGAGTTTCAGGTTTTTACATCTACCTTCCTCTATTGAAGCCTACCCAACTAAATTTAGAGCTGCTGCTACAATATCTGCTGGAGTTGTGGGGAGCCCCAAGAGAGAGTTTTACCCAACTTCACCCCTGGAGTATATTATTACACACTACTTCAGTGAAGATATCTAGCAAGGAAAAAACCACTTATTACACTTGTCAGAGTGATATGGCTAGATACTTCACTCTCAGGATGTATTTTCACTAGCCTATGGCTCATGAAAAATAAATTAGCCTGCTCATGAAATATTTCGCCATATCGCACTCTGACTCATGTAATAAGTACTATATATATTATAGTATTTATTACATGAGTCAGAGTGCGATATGGCAAAATTATTTCATGAGCAAGCTAATTTATTTTCATGAGCCAGAGGCAAGTGAAAATAAAGCCTGAGAGTGAAATATCTTGCCATATCACTCTGACAAGTGTAAAAAATGGTTTATTCCACACAAGATATCTTTACTACTGTAGTAAGTACCAGAGGAAGAGTAACTCATAGCTAAAGTTGGTTGTAGGGGCTACCCACACCCCCAGCCTACATTAAAAAAAAACAAAAAAAAACTTCAATAAAGATATGGAATAAATCACTTATTACACTCGGTCAGAGTGATATGGCTAGATATTTCACTCTCATATGGCTAGATATTTCATTTGGCTGGTGAAAATAAATTAGCCTGCTCAGTGAAATATTTCACCTTATCACACTCTGACTCATGTAATAAGTACTATATATATCCTAGGAATGATGAAGTAACATCAAGAAATAATCATTGGTTTAATCCCAAAACCCACCAAAAGCAAAATTTTGTTTTATATTAAATAGATAATAATCAAACATAAGACAATCTACAATTTCATATGATTCCAACATTATTTCTCTGTTTGTGGACTATAATACTATAATAAACTATCTACTACAAATTTGAGTTAAAAAGTTTATAAATTCATTTATTAATAAGACAATAGAAGTGGCTCATTATGCATTTTGACATTCAATTCTGGAGCAAGATTCTTTGTACAGTTCCATAGGCAGAATTCTTACTAATAGAAATGTCATCACTGTCTTTCTGCATTTGATTAATTTCTCTTGGCTTCATAAACATTTGCTCTCTGGTAATTTCTAATTACAAATTAGAAGGAACATACAAAAATAGTTAAATGTCACAATGTAAAAGAAAACAACAACAAAGAACTTTACAATGCAGCATTCTAAGTCCTTGTAGTTTCATCTTCTCTATCTCAAATTTATTTTATTTCAAATTACTTACATTATTTTTGCCCCAACAATTTATTCCCAGCAGGGACTGCTAATAAGTTGTCAACCAGGGGATACAGGAAATCTTAGGTCACAATTGAAACCTCAGCAATGTTTGTTTTAGTTGTTGTAGTTACAGCTGTGCTGGAAGAGCTACTAAATGTTGTTTGTCTGTATGTTTATTTTCTTATAATAGCAGCCATGAAGGTTAAGCTACTGTACAGTCATAGTACCAATTCATAATTATACTAGTTTTCTTTCTGCAGTTTATGCATTTGTAATATGATTGAATTCTGTCAAAAATAAAAAAAGGGCAGCATAATGAATGTGAATGGCACGAACCTAGCCACTCTAAATCATCGAGTTAAAAAGAAAAGGGCATAGGAATGGCCAAATTATTATGGCTGTAATATCAAACATTTATGCAAAGCTCACTTGTACTCAATTACAGAGGTGTGCTAACGAGCTCCAGAGCAGATTCAGCCTATTCTAGTATCTCTAAACACGAGTCATTCAACCACATATTGAGTGATTATACAGTAGACACTTACTTCTTATTTCTTTCTGCAGGACAAAAAAAAGTGTCACAATCATATTTTATTAAAGCTTTCAACTTACTGATTCATACAATTAACAAACTGAAAATTGAAGTTTGCTAAAGTGACAGTTTTTCCGCAGCATTCAGTAGTGACATTCATAAAAATAATGACAACTATAAACATTAAATACAACCTCTATTTAAAGCTACATACTACCACTAAGAAACTCGGTAGAATATTCATATCAAACAACATGCGTATTCTGTTCTATTAATCTTCAAAAGGACTGGGAAATACCAATGAACATCGAACCATTTGTCACAAGTAACCACAATAATGTAACAAACTGGTTGTGTTTTGTGTCGTAAACCACACATGTATTTACTCATACACTGTAATTTGCTCCATTTATTTCAGAATAGACCTGTTTCACATTCTGTTTACTTTCTCAAGTATTCTCTCCTTTTATAGAATTAATGACACTACCACAAGATTGATCCATCTTTACCTGGAAGTCCATCATTTTTTCTGTTTATCTCAATACGAGTACTGGAACCGATGCAATGTTGCTTTTGTTAGTTACATTATCTGATTGTAAGCTAGACTCTCTTTATTGCTGTACTTTTTATGTGTAAAATAGATTCAGTACCTATCATCAAATGACATTTGTGCTGTGTACAACATTAGAGGTGTATTTTGAACAATAGCAACTTACATGGAACCCGGAGTTTCAATATCAAGGAATAGAGTATTCTTGGTATTATTTAATTTAAATAGTGTAACTTTATGTTATGACGTTGTAAATTTTGTTATCCATATTAAACTTTAGTAGACATCACATTGCTATCTATTCCTATACATTATGGGGTTTTTTTCATGCTAGTCTTGTATCACAGCCTCAATAGAGGAATTTTACAATGATTTCACACAGTAGTGTATTACTACTAAACCTTACACTCAATGTAGACAAAGTATATAAATCGGGTATAGCTGTTTCAAATAACTGACTGATATATGTAACTGCTAATGAAGAAGTGAAAGAAAATACACAGAAAGGACAGAGATACTGAGGAGCAGGAGAAATAAACAAAGAAAAAAGTAATCTATGAGTTGTAGAGAGGAATAAGAAAAACTGAGGGGGCTCAGGATGACAGAGAATAGGAGAGGGAAACCATGTATAAAAATACCTTATGTTACTGCATTCCTTATTTGCAAAAGTTAGTACATCACACCAAAGTGTGGCGGGGTACTCTTTCTTGGTTTATCTCTCTTGCTCCTCAGTATCTCTGTCCTTTCTGTGTATTTTCTTTTACTTCTTCATTAGCAGTTACATATCAGTTCGTCTTTCAATACAGCTTTGCCTGATTTATATAGTTCATCTGCATTGATATACTAATTAGTATAATTGCTTAGAAATGTTCTTCATTTAGCCAGCTTCTCAAAACCACTTGCTGCTGGCTTTGGTAAATTGAGTAAAAATGCTCGTACTGTAATTAAGCACTTCCCATTTTTACCAATACTTCTAAGTACTTTTGAAGCACTCTTACTAGCTGTGTATTATATAAGTCAGCAAGCAGTCACATTCTGCTACAAGTGCAAATAATGTCATTAGCTTCATACCAGCTCTATAAGGATATCAGGTAGTCTCAACTCTTATTTTGAAAAACCAACAGTGACAGGTGGAAACAATTTTTTTTACCTTATTCAACTAACAAAAAAAACAACTAATTGCTTTCTGAAGGTATTCTCCCCATGACATCACTTCCTAACGGTCAATGAAATGCTTGTTAAATTAAGCCTGCTTTCCGAAATGAATCATGTACTTCAGTCAGTACTATGTACAAGACCAATGTACTCATACTAATTCTTGTACCAATCGTGAACTTGAGGTATTTCTACTCATACATTCTCATCAAATTTACAAGTACTCATAAAGTACCCAAATACTTTTCAAAGTACTTCGTTCCTGTCTGTAGAACTCATCTGAATTTCATTGCATGAGACTTGGACTTTCAATTTGTAGTGTTTGTGTTGAACATTATTTAAATATAACACTATTAAAATATTTGGGTTTGATATAAAAAAAAACTCCACTAGGATTCCATAGTGAAGCTAATAGTGAACAGCATGTATTTATAACAATGTCTAGCTCCTCTTTTCCTTTCCCAAATGAGCAATGTACACTTTTACCACTATGTTGTTTTCTGGCCGCGTACATAGCTAGCTCAATAACTGCTCATATGCATATTATGTTGAGGGAAAAGTTAATCCTGTCTGTCATGTAAGGTACTTATACTGTGCTTCGTGACCAACCTGAAGAAGTAATGACTATTAAGGAGATAATTATTGACAATCATGTATGGTTGCTCTGAACACTTATTCTCTGAGTGGTTAAGAATATTATGTAAACTGTAAGATGGTATTAAATACGTATAAGTTATTTTGTTGATTTTTTTAGTAACCCCAATGAAACACTTAGATGTCTGTAGGAAAAGTTGCTTATGAAGGACTAAAAATATATGCATAAGAAGTGGAATACTGACATAGATACACATATTTACAAACAAACTGGAAAGGGCACTGCTCTAAAGAAGTTCAAAATTGAGTTCACACTTTCAAGAAAACCAGTTTGTTCTCAACAAAGTCAATTACTTGTGAGGAAGTGTGTACTACTGGTGAGCAAGCGTTGGTGATTGTATAATGGTGATGGTTCAGGAGAATCTCTTGACTCTCTGAGGTACAAGCGCTTTAGTGAGAAAGTTTCCACCAGCTATTGTTCCATCCATCCACATACCCTGCCACCTACTTCAGCTGCCGCTAAGTATTGTAGCCTCCAAGTCTACTTACAGATATTGGAGTGGAAGTGCTGTGGTGATGATGTCAATCCTCCTCAAATGGGGATGGAAGGAAAGTGATGGGAAACTAATACTGATTTACCACCTACTCCAAATGATCTCCTCAAAATGAGGTACACCTGCTGAAAGCATCACGTGATGTGTTCTCCTGCTTGTGGCAACGGCAGAGGGAGAGTCAGGTTGCATGAACTCAGAGGAAAATTCAGATTCAAATGATGAAACAGAATAATTGTTTTGACTAATGACTTTGGCTAATTTACACCACAGCTATCTAAATTATTACTTTATTTATACTTAATTGTCAATACATTGCTATTAACTTATTTTCTAGTGCCAAAACGTGTATTTGGTTAAAGCAATTTTTCAGTACATTCCTCCCACAAGATTCCTTGAGAGTTTTGATGTTACATAGTTAATTAAAGTACTCAAATGGCAAGACGCACCAGCTACTTTCCTGTTGACCAATATTTGACTACTGTAAGTTATAGTTAAAGCATGAGCGCTTAGTTTCTAGTCGATTTATTGCACGACAGCCCGAGGGCCGTAGGCCCGAGGACTGAGTGCGATAAATGTACTAGGCACTAAGCGCTCATGCTTTAACTATTTTAAATACCGGGCAAGTGTTATTGCACACTTGCCAAGTTACTAGTGGTGTGCTTGAGCACAAAAGGCGAGCGAGCTTTAAACACTACACTAGTGTTAAATGATTGATTTTAACAAGTAACACTCAAGCTACTAAAATAATAGTCAAGTTTTTAAATTACGCATGCGGTAAATGGGATTCAAAGCCATAGTAACCGCTCCCAGCAACTGTTTGAATTGAAAAAGAAGCAACAAAATCAAGTCACTTTATTTAAAGTTTCCTTTGTGACATTCTTAATAGTAGTTGTAACGCATAATACTTTCACACAACTGAACATACCTACGCAAGACTTACCTTCGCAGTTCGTCTAGTGGACAATGAATTTACAAGTAAATGCTGTTGAGTAGGGCTTATAACTGTGACAAATAGCAACTAACTAGAATAGAAATGGAGCTCTCATAAGTTTTTGCGTTTAAACTGCACCCGCAAAAGAATTCAAAGCAGTAAACAATTCAATTTCTAAGGTGATACGGGTAATGGACGCTAAACCGGAGGATTCTGTTTAGTGAAGTTTGGGACGGGGTCAAACGCGGAGCGAACACAAAAATACGGAGGGTCAAAGTACAAAATGACATACATACGTCCAAACATATATATAAACTAGTGGTGTGCTTGAGCACAAATGGCGAGCGAGCCTGATGGTTGGTAACATAAAATGTTACTATGTTTTAGCTTACTTCATGCAAACACTATAATAGCAGTTATGACATTTGATTTCAGCAAACAAATACAAAATCACTCTCTTACCAACTTTTGTAGTATCTAACATCAACCATTCTGATAATCTCAATAAAAAATAAACCAGTGTTATTATTTGTAATTTTAGCCAACAAATATGGAATTACTACTTACATCATTTTTGAGTATTGATAACTTCTGTAGTATCAAATTGAAGTTACTTTGACCATCTGAATTACCTTGAATTCTTGACAACAAGCTCTCACCTACAAAAACAAAAGACAATCAATTTTAGCACACAAATACAAAATTACTTTCTTACCTCATGTTCTTGAGCAGTGGTAACTTTTGTAGTACCAAATTTGAGCCAATCTGACTATTTGAATTTACCAGTCACTGTTGACTAGCTCTTAGCTACAAAAAAGAAAGGCCAGAGTTAATTTTGCATATTTAGCTAACAAATATTGAATTGCGTACTTATCTCAGCTTCCCTCGAGAAGTAGTAGCTTCCATAGCATTAATACTACGGTATTCTGACTACCAACGGCTCTTGACAACCAACAACCGGCACTCCGTATCCCCCATAAAACGGCGAAGTTTTGAAATTAAGTCTGGAAAAGGATCTTCAATGCCATAGTAACCGGTCGAATCAACTTTTTGTGTCTTGAAAACAAGCGTTTTAGCAGGAATTTTCTCATACTTTGGAGCTTAAGTATAAAGTAAGGTTTGTTTAATGCTGTAGTTTCAGAATAAACTGGAGTCAAGCCTAAATAGCCGTGTTTTTAGGAGAAAAAAGTTCCCCGCGCGCGCGTTTAAAGAGCATACGTACCATCCATACATACATACATATATATATATAACATATACCCGATTTTGCATTATCCACCCCTAATACTGTCTCGCTCGCTTCGCTCGCTCGCCAATAAACAAACATCCCCGATTTTCGATTGTGTTACCCCTGTAAGTGTCTCGCTCGCTACGCTCGCTCGCCAATTACACCTGACAACAATATAGCAACGGTATTTAATAATATTCTATAATATTTCGGGCTCAGTTTGCCCTTCAAAGTAGTGAAACTAAAAAGAATGATAGCTGAGAGCTGGTATAAGTAGAGCAAGTTATTGATAATGTTTACACCTAAAGCATGTGAATAACTAGCTAAATGGTTACAAAATGCATGAAAAGAATCAATTAAGGTGAATATGATGCAATTTGGCCTGTGGCACAAAGGCCTTAGTGACACAGGCAAAATTGCAACCCCCACTGAGGTGTGTGGGGGCACCATCCAACAAAAAACAAACAGACAACAAACGAGTTAAATTTCAAAGTGATTTTCTGAATCTTCATGATTCCTGTGGCAAGACGATCTGAGATTGTAACTGTGGCTTATCTCTGAACTCTCCGCTCGCACTAGCAATTCACCTACAGTTATGGGTCTAGGTCTGCAGATCTTGGGTTTGAATGGAAGTTGGTGATCTTCTAGTGCTTTGAAGAGTGCACCAGATGGAATGGCTGGATGGTGTTTGACCTTTAATATGGTGGTACAATCCTCCAACTTCTTGTTACCCTTGAATTCTAGTTGTTGCTGTCTGTCTTTAAAGTTGATCTTAGAGGAAATCTCCTTGAGATCCTTTGGGTAACCTCTTTTCAAACCAGGAAAAAAGTTCCCTTGCTGACTTGCTGTAAATGGCTGGTGACGATGATCTTCTCAGTGCTCTAATGAATTCTGCTCTGACCACACCAGATTTGATGAATGAGTGGTGGGCAGAAGAATAGTGGAGATAGGAGTGGGGATAGATTGCTTTAGAGTATGGTTGAATGTCGAGGATTCCTTGTTGTTGGTATCTAGGGCCTTTGAATATGGTCAAGTCCAAGAATTTGATTATAAACAACAGTTCAGTTCAGTTCTTGGTCCTCTTCTTTCTTCCTTCTTTCTTGTCTTCTCTTTCTTCCTCCCGTCTTTCCTTTCCAGAGACCAGACCCACACATGTGCAGCTAGCTGTAAGGCCTTATGTGACAGTAACTTTTGATTATAATATAATGTTGTAGCGCAATCCTTGTGCTTAGAGTAGTATAAAAATCATAGAAGTTTGTCTGGGCAAAACAAATTCAGCCCAATTTATACAGCTATTTCCCCCAAAATCGCATTGGAAGACCTCATGAAAATTCCATTATTGGTTTCAGGAAAGTTTCTTAGATATATACCAGGCTAGGTATTGCCAGAAAATATTCACATTAAATAAATATCTGAAAGTGCTCAGAATTTAACCTCCCCATGCCAAAAATTCGTGGTTAATGGAATGCACTCTAAGTAGCACTTCATGCAGGTCGAGCTTCCGAAGAGAACAACAATTATTCTTTGTTCAGAGTCTGACATAATTAATTTTTTAAATAGTAGTATTGCCACATACAATTCATAAAATTAAAAAAATATATTAAACATATTTGTATTACCAAGCTGCATGTTGTTTTAAGTAGAATGTCGTATTGACCTCCATTGCACTCTTAACTTTGGTAAATTCTCTAAGAATGGTTTCCTTCAATTTTATTATCCACTTAGTTTACCATTTATTCTTACTAAGACACTATAGATATAGCTAGATTTCTTGTATTACATTGTTGTTGTTTTTTAACCACATCTACATGTTGCTTCTAGAGATTTAGTAAGGTGGTGCGACATTTTCATTAGTTCTCGATATCTTTTCTAAGGAAACCGTACACCAGGATACTGTGAAAGTCATACGACAAATTGATAAGGATAATATTTGGTAAAAGGTCTTTCCTAGTCAACAATGAATTAGCGCCCTGCAATTAGCCATAGGTGTGGTTACTGTATGTTAATAAAAACTGAAATGTAATTCACTCGAAATTAACAGGAACTTAAGTATTGTCCACTGTCTAAATTTCAGAGATGGTCACTTCTGAGAGTGTGTAAGTATAAAAATAATGACTTTCAATTGGTGACTAGCACTTTGACCATTCTAGAGAGTATGTCCGCTTCTTAGAATGTCCAATCAAAAAATCAACTGTATCTGCAATAATTAGACTGTTGTCTTATAGAATGGAAATCACTATATTTTATTAATACTTTTCATTGTTTACCACCCCATTGTTCCCAAATACATACTTCATATTGGAGAAACCTAATAAAGTTTGCAGGTGTACTTGTATTTATATTCCTTAATGGTTATAAGCAAAAAACATGTGATTATAATTGAGAAAGTATGCATCAACAGTTAATAGTAATCTAAACTAGATTTGCCTAATAATTACAATGAATTTGTGTAGTAAAGTGAAAGTTATATTGATAGTGTCAATAATTAATCTGAAGTATTTGGAAAATTATTGATGCTGTAGAAGTATTTGTTTTTTCCAGTGATCGACTAATTTCTTGTCTTCCTGAAGTTTTTCCAGTTCTTCATTAGTCTGTTTAAGGTCTCGAATATTCTAGTATAATAATCATAGTAATTTAAAATCAAATTTACATTGGTAATCTATCAAAAAAAAAACATGATTGATAGAATTTTTTTTTAATGATAATGGCCTGACTCATAATATTAGTATGAGTAATAGCATGGAAATCGTGCTATTCGGGATAATAGCATGACTCACAAATGAAATAGTACAAAGGCAAGACCAATTGCTATTTTAATTGGTTTATGAGCCAAATGTAATGAATACAAATGTCTAAATGCACTGACTGATCAATTACAGTTCCAACTATCCTATAATGAGGAGCTGTTAGGCAGTGTGGGAGGAGCAAAAGTGTTATCAAAGCTGGATCTCAGTAAAGATACTCTTTAAGCTCTGTAAAGAATATTCAAAATTCTCTTGCAGAGATAAAAAAATCACATCAATATGTAACATAGTGAACCATTCAGGCTTGCAAGATTATGGTTAAGGCATTGACATATGGTACAGTAAATTTTCGGTCAGTGATGGAGGCTATTCACCATTAACTTGTTCTGAAATTTCACAGATGCAGTTTATTGCCTCTTCCTGACATCGTATTGTTTTTTGTTTTTTTATTCAGTCCACAATTTGATTCACCAAGGCATTATAGTCTGTCCAAGTTGAGTTGGCACGACCGCAAGCACAGTAAATGAGGAATGCATTTAATACTTAACTGGAAGCAATTTAGTCATGTGAATCCAAGTCAAGTAAGTGCGCAAACATCAACGTTGCATGTGAAAAAGGGGAGGTTGCACAGGTGTGCATAAATTCTGTAACTATTGTAAGAAAGAAATTTAGTGAAGTTTATAGAGTTTTTCGGGTTCTGTACAGCTCATCTCGTCCGTTTTCAACTATATTTATGTTTCTTACGCGCAGATAATATACAGCAGATGGAAAACACAAACTGGTGGGGGGGGGGGGCGTACCTCTAAAGAGACAGGATTAAAAGCAGTCGATTCTACTAACTGTGTCCCAAGAAATATTCTGACATTCACAAGATTCAGCAATACAGCACTGTTAACTTGTAGCTTCTTTCTTGTTAAATAAAATTATCAATTGTTTCATTTATTTATAATATATGTATGAAAATTGATGAGATGAAAGAATTTTAAGTAGTAAACATTATACAAAATATAGTTGTGATCCGAGTTGAATGTGGAGTGCAGCCTGAGTTGATCCCAATCCTTACTATAAAGACATCTAGTAGTGAAGAAAAGGAATTAGCATAAACACAGCTTTGACAAGCACGCAATTTAACGGCAAAAAGCTTAATTGTGGCTGTGTTACAAGTTGCTAGCTAAATGATAGCTATATCACTTTGAAATATATTGGCTATACGGCATTTGTTACTGAACAGGTAGACAAATAATCTTACTAACATCCTATCAGGTGGTCCTGTACTCTCTGCGACAACAGGACAATCTGCCTATCCTGTTTCCACACTCACCACCTAAGCTAATCGCGATACAAAGCTAGAAACACAGCAATCTGAGAAGAAGCCGCTCATTGTTTACCAAATTTTTAACAAAGACAGTCCGTGTGATCAATTGAGTCTTACCGCATGACTAAAAGCGGACACGTTTGGAGTAGGAAACCTGTGATTTTTTTCTATTCCCATAGACTTTTGTATTGAGTTTTAGAATAGTACTTTCTCTGCGGTTTTTTAATATACTGAGGAAACGGTTAACCGCTTCGGTGCAAGCTTTCTAATGGTGCAAACCCCAGATGCGTAGCTGCTTCCGTCCAAAAGTTATTCAATTTTTTTCGGCCAACTAAACTTGGATATACTATGGTGTATGTCAATATCTAATACCTCCTTCCTCAGTTTGTCTGGCCTAGTGACGTTAACTACTGAAAAAAGTTCAAAATTGCAGTGTCAATGTGCCAAAATCTAAAGGCACAAGGCTGATTCTCAAGCACCTGATTTGATGTCATTGATCTTGACATGGGGGGATTTTTTGCCTTTATCTACATTTTTTCGTGTGTGTCCACCATTTCACTCACTAGCCAGAGGCCATTTCACTGGCGTAAAATACAAGACTGTAACTCAAGCCTTCATTGACAATTGGATAGCAAGTTTTGGGGTTTGAATCCTGTCTTTGTATGTTGAACCTCAGCATATTACCCTCAAGCAAAGTAAAAGCATTGTTGGCTTCCCAGTTAAATCAAGCTACATGGATAGATTTCCTACCACTTGTTTTGTTAGGCACACGCTCAACTCTCAAAAAAGCTCCTGAATTACTGTTTATAGCTGTATACTCTATTCCTCCCAGGTGAATTTTTTATGTCAATCCAGCACATCACAATTATATCAGTAGTGACTTAGCTGAAATAGTGAGGCGGATATGTTACAATATTTGTAACTTTCGTGCATTTTGACGTACAAGCGTGAAATTTGGTATAGTTGTACTTTATAACCCTAAAAACTATTTCAGAAGTGGAGCCACTGACATAAATTCACACATCAGCTTATTTTTAATAATTAGCCAGCTCATGATTTTTCTTTACATTTTGGTCAGGCTATATCTTAATACCCACTTCAAAGAGTCTATTTTTGATTGAAATTCTAGTTAGATTTACACCTTGCAATGCTGAGTATACATCTTTTCCAAATATGACACTTTACTTCCATATATGGAAGTGTTGGGGCTAGTATAAGGAACTGAGATGTCTAAGAACTATCAGCTTGTGGACACACAGCAGACTGCTTCATCAAAAGAGGCACTAGTCAAGACAGACTGGAATAAGTGCCTTCTTTGCCAAGAAACCACCTCTGAACGTTTGCAATGCCCAGCAAATTCAAACCGCTGTTATGTGGGTTCTGGTCAATGGTACTCTACACTTTCATCCTACATCTATCGTTTCAAAGAGTTAGATGAGTTACCTATACCAATCGATCTCAGACGCCTTGATGAAGGAAAGGGCATGGAAGCTACTCTACTGGAACATAAGGCCAAGTGGCATAAATCCTGTTGTACGAACTTCAACTTGACAAAGCTACAGAGAGCAGAAAAGAGGAAGTCTTCCAGTAAAGGCTGTGATCCTGGTTCCAAGAAGTACATCCGTCTAACTCGTGAAGGGGCTTGTGAAGTGGCGGCAGCAACAGATGATTGCTTTTTTTGTGGAGGTACGTCTATGTCTGAACCACTTCGTGAGGCATCAACGTTTCGCCTGGATGCTCGTGTTCGGAAGTGTGTATTCGATCTACAAGATGAGAGACTGCTTGCAAAGCTAAGTGCTGGAGACATGATTGTGCTGGAAGCCAAGTACCATCCAAGGTGTTTGGTGTCACTCTATAACAAAGCTACAGCAGTGCAAAATGAAGACAACGAGGACATCAACCGGGCCGCTCATGGCATTGTTTTAGCAGAGCTACTGGCGTACATTGATGAAGCTAGGATGGATGAAAGTGTTGCTCCCGTCTTCAAACTGGCAGACCTTGTAAGACTTTATTCCACAAGGCTAGAACAACTTGGAGTAGAGCAACGCTCCCGCCCACACAGTACCAGGCTCAAGGAACGCATTCTTTCTCAATTCCCAGACCTCTCAGCTCACAGAGAAGGACATGATGTACTCCTTGCTTTTGATAAGGACCTAGGGCCTGCTCTGCGTAGAGCCTGTGATCAAGACTATGATGATGAAGAAATTTGCTTAGCAAGGGCAGCCAAGACTGTACGGAGAGACATGTTCAAGCTAAAAGCAACATTTACTGGCTCATTTGATGAGGACTGCCAGGTAAATTCTGTACCCAACTCACTGTTAGCATTGGTGGCCATGATCCATAGTGGTCCCAATATCAAGTCTCGTGCCACTGATGGTTTGTCTCAAGCAACCATTAGCACTGCCCAGCTGCTGCAATATAACAGCTTTGTCCAACAACGGGCTAAAAGTGCTGGTTCTCATCACATCAAAGTGAGAAAAACCCCACTGCCAATTTATGTGGGCCTCACAATTCATGCAAGGACACGAAAGCGTGACCTGGTAGACACAATGTTTACTCTTGGGTTGTCCATCTCCTATGACAGAGTAATGGAAATATCAACAGAATTGGGAAACCGTGTGTGTGAGCAGTACCATCAAGATCAGGTTGTGTGCCCTCCTAACCTACGTCAGGGGTTGACCACTACTGCAGCCATTGACAATATCGACCACAATCCAAGCTCAACAACTGCCACAGATGCTTTGCATGGTACTGGATTGTCACTTTTCCAGCATCCCAGTCATCAAAATTATGGGCATGACCGCAGGGAACATTGTACCTTGGAAAAAAGATCCACAACCAAGACACTGATAGAGCTTCCAGAGGTGTACACGTCTATACGTCCATTGTCACTGCCAAGAAAAGATGCTCCAATCCCCAGAGTTGATGGCCCAGTCAAGAGTGATGGCCAAGGTTATCCATTAAGCATTGCAGGAAGAGATGAGGTATAGAGTCACACTCTGTATCCATGTACTGGTCTTTTAGCAATGCTTATAATGTTTTATGTGTACACAGATGGTTGGAGACTGTGGAGCAGAGTTATCTACTGGATGTTCAGAGTGATAGCAACATATCCTGGGCAGCCTACCATGCAAGTCGACAGCCAGCACAGGATTGCCCTCCTGCAATCACAGCAATGTTGCCTCTTTTTCATGATGATTCCAAGTCTGTTGGCATGATACGTCACTCAATGGATGTGATCAAACAAGCCGTGCAAGAACTCAACCCTTTCCAAGTACCAGTGATCACTTTGGATCAGCCTCTCTTTGCCATAGCCAAGTGGATACAGTGGAATTGGCCAGAATCCCATGGAGAAGATCACTACATTATCATCTTAGGAGGCTTGCACATTGAGATGGCTGGTCTTTGTGTGCTTGGAGACTGGTTAGAAGACACTGGTTGGGTGGAGGCCCTTGTCCAGGCCAAGGTGGCATCTGCTGGTACTGCAAATTCCTTCCTGAAGGCATGCCATGTCACACGTACAAGACATGCTCATCAAGTTACTGCAAGCTGCTTGTACATCTTGCTGAAGAAGTCATACATGCATTACCTAGGGTCACTGCAGCCTGGAACCCAACCAGAGAGATTGGATGACTGGTGTACTAGATGTAAACGAGAGATTCCCCAGTTCCAGTTCTGGTACACTACCCTTCAGCTTGAACTTCTTGTGTTATCGTACATCAAATCACTTCGAACAGCAAATTTCTCCCTCTATGTGGACTCACTAACAAAACTGGCCACCATGGTTCTTCAGTTTGGATCATACAAACTATGCTAGATGGGTACCAGTCCACATACGAGATATGGTCGATCTAGAAAAGGCCCACCCAACAATTGCTGCAGAATTCAACAATGGCAACTTTACAGTCCACAAAACAAGACGAGCTTTCTCATCCATAGCCATTGACCAGGCTCATGAACAAAATAATGCTGCTGTGAAAAGTGATGGTGGAGCTGTTGGTCTCACACAAAATCCAGGGGCTCTCAGGCGATGGATGGTTGCTGAGCCCGAAGTGGTAAGGATGACAGCAGAATTTGAAGCATCCATGGAGGGAAACAAGAGATTGAGCTCAGAGACATGTCATCATGAGCAAACAAAAGGTTCTCAGGTTATTTTTGCTCAACATGTCAAGAACCTTGATGAGGTGATAGAAGAAATGGGAAACCCATTCATGGAGAAGAGCAAAGACCTGTTGAAACTAGACACAAGGGACATCATCGATCCAGCTGTGGTGTCTTCTGTTTGTCAGGCTGAGGAGATAGGGCAACAACAGTATCAAAGATTTGTGACTGATAGACTGCTGGAACGATCAACACCCATTACAGAGCCTATCAAAAGGAACAAACTGTTGCTATTCAGTCGACATCCCCCCAGGGAAAAGTCCAGGGCAAGCCTGCAGGTGTCTTCCTTGAGGAGTGATGTCTCTTTGTTTTCAAGACTCTACATTGCTTGTCAGTCACGGGATGGTGATCTTGAGAAATTTTTCCATCATGAGAACCAGGCATGTCCTCCCTCGATCTCTCAGAATGGCAAGCTTAGACTTGGAAGCAAATGCCACACACTGATGTTGTGATATTAGATGGGGCTGCTGTGGTAAATTTTCTCAACCCCAAAGATGCAAAGACTTTTGATGATTATGCACTCGACGTTTTCTTGCCATATGTCATTGGCCAGCTGCAGCATGCCAATCGGGTGGACATAGTCTGGGATCGTTACTATGAAAAGAGCCTCAAGTCTCAGACCAGACAAAAGCGTGGGAAGGGTGTCAGAAGGAGAGTGGAGGCATCCAATACTTTACCAGGAAGCTGGCAGCAGTTCTTGAGGATTGATGCAAATAAGACTGAGCTGTTTGCCTTCTTGGCAAATCACATTGCAGCTATGGTATTCACCAAAGAGGTAGTCACTACTATTGGTTCAGAAGTTTTGTGTATCCCCCCACGAGATACCAGTTGCCTAGCCCCATGTGACCATGAAGAGGCTGATACTAGAATGTTCCTGCATCTAGCAGATGCTGTCAATGAGGGCTTCGCCAACACCCAACTACGAACTGTAGACACTGATGTAATTGTCTTGGCTGTGGCAGCAGCTGCCAAAATTGATGTTCAGGAGCTGTGGGTGGCATTTGGTACTGGCAAGAACTTTAGGTACATACCTGCCCATGAGATTGCTGCATCCCTCGGTCCTGATAAGTCACTGGCTCTGCCAATTTTTCACGCCTACACTGGGTGTGATACAGTTTCAGCCTTCAGTACAAAGGGGAAGAAGACAGCATGGGACACTTGGAGGGCTTTCAATGAAGTCACCACAACTTTCCTTGCTCTGTCCACTGGACCAGCTCATGTTACGGATTGCGATGTGACTGTGTTGGAAAGGTTCACTATCCTGCTCTATGATCGTACCAGTAGCATGGTGAACATAGATCAAGCACGTCAATATTTGTTCACAAAGAAAGGTCGAGCTATGGATGCCCTTCCCCCAACAAAAGCTGTGCTCATGCAGCATACTAGAAGAGCTGTCTACCAAGGAGGGCACTGTTGGGGCAAGATGCTTCAAGCTATTGCTGACATGCCTTCCCCTGGAGACTGGGGATGGACTGACTCTGACAACTGGAAGCCTCTGTGGACTACCCTACCTGAGGCCAGCACTACATCCCGAGAACTACTTTGCTGTGGCTGCAAGAAAGGATGCACAAGACGATGTAAATGTAAAAAGGCAGCATTGAAGTGCACTGCCTTGTGCCAGTGTGATGGACAATGTCTGAACAATGAGCCCTAGCCCACCTGAACCGCTGACTGCTATTAATTGTTGTGATCACCTACATATTATATCAAATATTTGACCATAACTCTTGACCAGAATGAGATAAAACCTTGATTCAAGTTTTAAATTCCTCCTTAGAGTTAGACCTTTCATTTGATACCAAACTCAAACACTTTTGATTAAGATGAGGTAATTTGATATAATCATTTCTATTTTTATAGCGTAGTTTACACCTAGAGGTCACCAAAGGTCAAATCTGAGGTGGCTCCACTTCTAAAATTTCTTTCAAGACCATGCTCTATAACCCTGCCATGTTTCATGCTTGTACATAAAAATGCACAATAGTTTCACATATCTGCCTGACTAAAACTGGTCATGTGATCAATATTCATTGTGACAGTATTCGCAAGTCAAAAGTCTACATGTTATGTGTACATGAATATAACATTATAGTTAAATTAATTGTTCACCTCTAATAGTGTCTTGCTTGTTTGGCTTGCTCACCAATAAATAACATCGATTTAATTTCCAATTATTAAAACTGTCCAGCTTTCTTCACTCGATTGCAAATTACTAATTATGTGCTTTTAATAACAGCCTATGCTATTGTGACGTAAATTTATAGGCTTTCAGATCTGTATTATAGCTAGCCTACTTATTTTAAAAAAGATCATCAATCCAGTACTCAATAACATGTATACTATTTTTTACACATATTTTTTATATACAAATATAATAATATGCCTGTATGTCAGTAATGACGGTAACTGACGACAGTGTGTATTCATGAATAATTCTTTAGTTTAAACAGTTTGGTAAAGTGTCATCATTACAATGAATGGGTAGAATGATGTTACATTCAGTGGAATGTGATTAATTGTAACTGAAAAGTGGATTGAATAGATGAGGGAGAGCAGCATAGTATTCAAGAAAAAAGGCAAGAGAAGGATATGGAGATTCATTGTAGCTAAAATGTGGGCGGAATCGGTGAGATAAGGCGGTAGTAAAAAAGGTAAAATTATCAAAGAGAAGGTAAGACGGGAACGATTAATTGTAACTAAGAAGCTGGTGGAATTAAATCGCCGAGTAAAAGTGAGTAAGTTTAAAAAACAAAGGCCAAAGTACGAAAACAAGGTGACAGTACGGATTAGAAGGCAAACGTTTTATAAAGACTAAGTCCACAAACATGATAAAAGGACAGAGAGATTCAGAGAGGTAGACAAAGGGAGCAGAAAGGGACTCCGTGACTCAAGAAGGAAGAGCTGAAAAAAGGAAAGGTGGTGGATAAGAAAAGCTGAGATAGTACGAGAGCAGGAGAGGGAAACTGATGTGATCTGAACCAATGGTAGAGAATGATAACAATGAATGAAAAGAGCTATATTGCTGCGTTCTTCCTTTGCAATACATCAATAATAAATATGCTTGTGTGTCAGTAATATCCACGGTGATGGTGACCGATGACCAATGATGGAGTGTATTCATGATTTTATGAGCTTAAATGGCTTGTTATAGCATTGTCATTACCTGAATGGGCATAGTGTTGTGCCTGCATATTCAGTAAAAAGTGATTAATGGAGAAGGCAAAAGTACAAAAAAGAAGGCAAAAAGGTGACTAAAAATCGGCGAGTTAAGGCAGTGTAATAAAAAGAAGGCGAAAGTATGAAAGATAAGGCAAAGAGGGAATGATTAATTGGCGATCTCTGACTTAACTTAAAATGTTTTGGCTTCACAAATAAAATACGAACTTACGACTTCAAAAATTTTTTTAAACATCTTGAACCATTCTTCAGCAGACTCGTCAAAAGTTCTCAATATATGCAATGCTGCATCATAGTGCTGCTCACAACATTTCTATAATATAAAAAATACAGCAAGGAACAAAAATTACACCATTATTAAAGAAAAGATTGGAAAAATTATAATACTACACAATAATGCAACAACTTACTTGAATTATATTGCCATCAAGGTCATCAAAAAATGCATTAATAGAGTCTGTAATTTCACTTCTTATATTTTCCTTCATATCTTCCAATTCAGGTGACCATTTTCTGAATGGATATAGAATACAATTTTTGGAACACATTCAAATCAATAACATACGCAGTAGCTGTAATATAATATTAATTGTAAGTCATTTGTATTTTAACCCTTTCCTTCTGGACTTAATTTTACCCAAGTCTAAGACCTCGGGCAACGACGTTTAATCAAATTAATTAACGTTTTATTTTTATATCTTTTTTTAGGCTCGTTTAAACCCTTAAAAACTAATTTTACTGCATAGAGCTTGCTTTGAGCTTTCCAACGATATAAATAATACGACTATTAGGTGATTGTACCGCCCATAACAATTCCATACATTTGAGCTACAAAAAAGTGTTGACAATATTTGCATGCACTTGAACATAAAAAATAAAAAAATATAAAAAAAATTGGCAAAAATAGTTATTATTGCAAATACATATCATTCCAATGATATAGATCTTAAATCTTCTGTTCTTTCATCATAGGTGAGATAAAACTTGGGCACAGGGGTGACTGTCATCTCAGCAACAAAAAGAGCATCACTGCGCCAAACGTCAAGTTTGAAAAGATCAACAAGAATTTCCTAGAAGTACATTTTTTTATGACAGTTACAGAAGCACAACACTGTATATATAAGGGCCTAAAAAATATTTTTTTTAAAGAAAACACCAAACTTTAGTGTAATACACGAAATTATATACGATCACAATAACAGTGTTGTTTATGCATAAATTTGGTAACATGCATGTACTATCACATACACAAATGCATGTCAAATGTGAATGTCAAAGTGAAATTCAACTCAAAAGGCTATACAGAGACCTAGTACCAACCCACCCTATGTCGGCAAAGGTCACCACGAAGGTTGTACGAATACGTTCCTTTAAAACAATATAAGCACGACACAATTTTTTTTGTTTGCTATTAGTGTATTTTACCACTGTCGTGCACACACGACTTTCCAAGACATGTATATATATATATACAAAGGATACTCAACTTACCCTGGCTGTAACAATATGAAGTACGTCCAACCCTGTACGTCTACGCCAAGTCGGAACACATCATCAGGGCTACTCCCGTCAGTACACACCCCTAAAACACTCCAACACACACAAAAAAATTTATTCAGCTGATGTGAATTGTAAACCTAACCTAATATGTACTACACACATCCTAAAAAGCTAGCATCTCCTCCCACTGCTATAAGTACATAAACAAATTTGAAATTTTTTGAAAATTTGAATGTGGTCAAAAAAAACAACAACAGTAAAAAATAATTCAAAAACTACTCAAGAATATCACATATAAAAAACAGCATAGTGAAGCTAATACCTTTCTTTTGCTAGCTACGCTAACAAGAAGGCTGTTTTTGTAATAAAAATACCTAAAATATGAGCTTACCATGGTCAGAAATGTTTCTGTCTAACTTCAGAGTCAGAGCTGCTGTATTCTGATTCATCGGCACTGAAAAACTAGGTCCACTGTATGGGTAGACCTCATCTCCTTCCTTTCCACTTGAAATTGAATCAGGAAACTCAGAACCGTCCCCCTCAAGCAACTGTAAAACGTCCCCAGCATTGTAACTCGTTGAAGCCATTTTGAATATGGTGGTGCCAAAAAAAATTTTTTCTGAAGTTTACGAGGTCTCAAAGCACTCACACTTTTTTCCTGTAAAGTCACATGCTTCCAATGGCGTATTATGAAATAACAGGCCTAAATAATAGCAATGCTTATAGAGAATGCTAATCCATCTAAAAAGCTTCTGTGACTGAGGTAACTTTTTATATAATTTTTTATAGAGATCGCAGTAAAAATTTGTGACTGACTTAAGCATAAACACAAAAGTTGTGAAATACTCTCGAAGCTACCTAGTCTGTAAACATTTTTCCTAGCTTTAGTAAAGCTCTGGTAACATGTATTTCAAATTTTAAGCATCTAACTAATCGATAAGTGCAGTCCCTAAAAAATCGAAGAAGCCGACCTGGTCTTGGAACGTTTTAAAGCGGCTACCAGAAGGAAAGGGTTAAATAGTTTTAGCACATCAACAAAGCTACACTGCTACAATATCACTTATTATCACAAGGTTAACCATAAAAACACAAAACCATTTAGTGGGCAGGTAGATGACCATACTTCCCATAATTATTAAAAATCCGGATCTTCAAAATGTATAATTTAGAAAAAAAAGGCAAAAACTATACCCTTTTTATTTAAAAAAAAATACTTGTTATCTAAATGTGACCGGATTTGTGAAACCCGGCTAAACCCGGCTAAACGCGGCATCTAAAGTTTTCTAATTTATTCTACCAGTAGGCTGCACAGGGCCTTGGGATGCTTTCCTCCTAATTTGGAAGCTGTAGCACAAGCCGTCTTCGCCCTACGCACTACAACACTTCAGTATTTTTGCTTAACTTACTATTGCTGATTTCGAAAAAAAACGCCAGGTAAAGGCGTTGCTAAGGTCAGGGGGCGTGCCTTGTGTCCGTATACTATTACTGCGTGTCTCCGGGACACTATGGAATAAACCAGTTACAGGCAGATTGATGCAGGGCTCCTTAAGAAACTATGATGGCGAGAATTGCGTGAGTACGTGAATTATGTGAAATAGTAAGTGAATTAGTTAGCTACAGTTTTTTTCCCGGCTGTTAGTGAAAAGCTCGCCAATTTCTTAGCAACTCTCCGTACACGAGTCCAACCGGCTAGTGTTTCTAGCCTCCTAGTGTGAGTTCTAGAGCACGCCAGAGCTTACAACTACGTCATATGCTAGAGCTAACTGTTGTCTATCCATTTCTGCCATAAAAATTTTTTCGAAAAAAATCGACCCATAAGGCTTTACCCAGGATACTGAAAAAAATTGTTTGCCGCGTTTAGGCCGATTTTCCCAAAACCGGTCACAAATTTAATAAAAATCAAAAGAATTATTTAAAAAAGTAATTACACCACTTTTCCTACAAGAAATATCCATAATGTCTCACTATACTCATAACATTTAAGCATCGTGATTTAGCAGAAGCCACGATGAAATATTAGGAAAGACAGCTTGCCAGACCAAGCTGCCAAAAAGCTGAACTGTGTTTCTGCCAAATACATCAAATCTAATAAACTCACTTGTAGGTCACTTTCCTTGATTCTGAGGACATGGTTTCTTCAGGGCTATAAAGTACACAATGTATTGTTTAATATTGACAAATATTTAAATAAACAAATTTTACCTTACCAGCCAACATTTACATCTTCAAGATTCAATACTTCTTTCTCACTACCAAATTAACACATCAACAGTGTGTCATGATGCTACACAAACTGTAATGAAACTAAATACTAACATTTACACCAGTGAAACCAACAATTTTACAAGACTGGTACCTGCTTTAATTACTTAATTGTTTTAGCAAAAATATTAAACACCTGGAGATGGCATTACCCTATTAAAATACAGCTCATTGATTAGGTAATAACACCCTGTAGGATGAGTGACTAAGTGAATGAGTATTGTTATAAACTCATTCGATGTAATATAGTGACATTTGCTTAATTAATTATTAATATGTACATATGTATGATGGAAAGTTATGGAGTATATCCAAATACTAGAATTTGCATGCATAATTATGATTAATATTAACACTTCATTAAGTGTATCTTGCCATAACACTCTGACAAGTGTAATAAGTGGTGTATTCCACACTAGATATCTTCACTACTGTAGTTACTAGAGGAAGGGTAACTCACTGGTAAAGTTGGTTGTAGGGGCTACCCACACCCCCAACTGATATTTTAGCAGCTGCTCTAACTTCATTAAGTGTATCTATAATACTTATTATATGAGTCAGAGTGTGATATGGCAAAATATTTCACGAGCAGGCTAATGTATTTTCACGAGCCAGAGGTGAGTGAAAATAAAGCCTGAGAGTGAAATATCTTGCCATAACACTCTGACAAGTGTAATAAGTGGTGTATTCCACACTAGATATCTTCACTACTGTAGTTACTAGAGGAAGGGTAACTCACTGGTAAAGTTGGTTGTAGGGGCTACCCACACCCCCAACTGATATTTTAGCAGCTGCTCTAACCGTGTTGAGCAGGGTAAAGAGCATAGAACACCACAGGAAGGTAGCTGTTGCTATAACTACAGGGGTAATGAGCTTGCGCAGTATAGCGTGAAATAACAGCGTGAAGTACCACACGGGTCATGTACCTAAAAATATCATTGTGAAGATATCTAGGGTGGATAAGTATGCATATTTTATGACAGCGAAAATGTTGTAGTATAATCTTTATTTTGCTTAATTTAAGCCTTTTGACAGATATAAATGACAAGAATTACATGATTACATGCATTACGCAGACAAGCAAGTACAACAAGTTGGATCTTTTCTCGCCATATGCTAATAACATGCCAAAGGTTTCTTAGCAACTCTCAACACACAAGTAAAACTGACAAGTTTATTTAGCAACACATCCCAAGTTGCGGAGCTTACAACTTCACCAAAACTAGAGCTAAAAATTATTTATTAATTTTCACAAAAAATGAAAATATGGTACTGTTTTAGGGGAACTTTTAACTGTTGTGACATCACTAATGTGGCCGCATATTGTCTTTAAAAAATTCAATAATAATAATGATACATGTTATATATAATTATCAAAATATATTATATTCCAAATAGCTAGCTGTGAGTCCGACCTCCCAGAAGGAGGATAAGAAGAAGAAAAAGAAGAGAAGAGAGTGAATATTATAGAGAAGAAAAACAGAGAACAAATTAGCTAGAGATTATATTGTACTGTTTAGTTGTGTTTTACGTAGATGTGTGTGCGAGCTGTAATAGTTAAATAGTATGTGCATTTGTTTGTATATAACTTGGGCATGCGTCAATGAACACTATATAAACTACCCCTGACGCATGCCCGGGCTGCCTTCTTATTCGTGTTCAATTATAGGCTTAAACCCTAAGTGGTTCTTGTTGACTGGGAGGGATTGGTGAGGAGCCTAGCTAACTCTTCACGTCCTGTTAAGGTCTTCGAGGTACAAGGAAGGACTGGTGGCAGTGTGATTCTACTTAAGAAGCCTGGAGAAGTCCCGAGAAGCTTAATCGCCCACAGTGCTAACCTGATGGCCTCACCCTCCCCTCACAGTTGATGGCAGCGGACCTCTTCGCTTCGACTTCAACCTGGATGAGGGAGTATGATCTGTTACTCATTCCATCAACAACTGGCTACAAACTGTAGTGTTTTATGTGTCTGAGTGTGTGTATCTTTTCTTTTGTATTCACCTCTTGTGTGCTTTTCGTTTTGGTTTTAGTAAGTGTGCATGTTATCATTGATGTAATTCTTTGTCTTTGTAGGCTTCTGAAATCTCCTGCATCAGACTCCCTTGTAGATGAGTGAGAGAGAGACTGCCTAGAGCCTGCAAGAGACAAATTATTGACAAGTCTAGGGAGGTGGTCATAAGTTCAGCTTTGACACCATCACAGGATTCAGGATTCCCATCATCAACACCTGACGGTGAGGTGACTGGTGACGATAGGTCTTTTTTAGATTCTGACACAAGAGCTGAGTGTTTCTAGTGAGAGTACACTAGTGATGTAACTATAATGTCTGGAAGGGAGGATGTAGGTGTAAGGGTTGATGATGCTAGGGATGTGGAAGAAGCTACAACTGAGACAGTGGGAGAGAAATCAGTTAGTAGGGTTAGTAGAAGGAGACCGGGAAGTGAGAGAGGTAGTAGCAGGAGAGGAGAAAGTCTGGGGTGGAGGCTGATCTGTCAAAGAAAGAATGTGAGGTGGACATTGACAATTCCGAGTTTACCAGTGCTGATTTGAGGAAGCTTCAGCAGTTGCTGGTGCTGATGACGGTGTGTACGGATGATGCACAGAGAGAAGTGTGGGATATCCCATCATATAAAAATGGTGCTGATATTGACATGTACATTAGAAATTTGGAAGCGGACATAAGAGATTTGGGAATGAGTCAGAGGAAGTATACGAGGATTCTTATGTCTAAGTTGACTCCTAAGGCGAGAGAACTTATAGATGATTTGAGAAATGAGGAAGATTGCACATAAGCAGAGATTGTTAGAGAAAGTTGGATTGTCAGTGAGGGATTTACAGATCAAGTTATTCGATGACTTTAGGGAAGATACCATGTCAATGGATAGGTTGGAGAAATTTTGTCACCTTAAAGCTCTTATGCTTAGGGTTGACACTGTGACTTAGACAAAAAAATATTCACTAATGTTTCTGGGCCTGAGCATATATAGGCAGGGGTTGTCTATGTCTGAGATGGCAGTGTTAAGTGGGTATAAGGTGTCATTCTACTCCGACTTTGAGGAGATGGCTTCCACTTTAAAGGCTACTGACTCTAAGTCTAAAGAGTTGTCTAGAGCCCCTCGCAGAGACTTTCATGGCAGTCCAGTCATCAGAACATCATCCATTCTCTCTCTGCTGAATGGGGCTGCAGACATAACCTGGCCTTCTGGTCTATTCTTACCCAAGGCCACTTTCAACAGAAAAGTCTTGCCCTTCACAGTACAATCAACAATTGCTAATGGTTATGGCTTAGGCTCCTCAGAAGCCAACCGAAGCCACACTGCTTCCTTCAGGATTTGGCTGTCCTGAACTATCTCTTCAGGAACAACCGACATGTCTGCACCAGTATCAGGAATAAACTGAAGGAAAGGAAGAGCAGAGCCCCCTGTGTCTGAGATAGAGCAGGTGGAGGCTATTGAGGCAGTGGCTAGCATTGTGATGCGAGCCCATGCTAAGGCAGATGGAGCAGTAGAAGAGGCTGATATGGTAAGTTACAATGATTTGTTCCACTGAACCCAACAGATGGACCAGAGCATTGGCTCCAGTGGTAGTGCAGGAGACTAATAGTGAGGTGCCTGAGATCGAGAAACTGGTAGTTGGTGTTGAGGGCGAGGCACTAGGATCATTAGGTTGCCCCTAGCTTAGCAGATCGGTCAGATGTAGCAGTGTTGAAACGTGAGATGTTGGAGGATAGTTCGCTTCAGTGTTGTAGAGACCTGGTGGGCAAGAAGGAAGATGGTTATGTGTGGAAGGATGGACTTCTCTTCCATGAGGTGGTTGATGACACAGGCCAGCAAGTGCCAAGGTTGGTGATGCTTGGAAGTAGAAGGAAGAAAGCTCTTAGACTAGCCCATGAAAATTCAGGGCATGTGGGCGTTAGAGGCATGAGGAAGCTTTTGAATGGGAGATTTAGTTGGCCTGGGATGGGTAAAGATGTTGTGGATTTATGTACAGTCGTGCTCTAATTTCTTGAAGTTTAATAAGGCAGATAACAAGACAGTGAAGATGGTGGAGAGGCCCATTATTACTGAGCCTTTGAGTCAGTGGCTGTTGACATTATAGGACCATTTGACAAGGCGAAAGGTGGCGTCAAGTGGGTGTTGACATTCATCTGTTTGGTGTCAAGATGGAGTGTTTTTGAGGACACCTGACTCAAACGAGGTTGTGGTATTCCAGCTAGGATGCTTACTGATAGAGGAGCAGTGTTCATGGGCAAGGTGGTAGACAAGTTGTGTGAGCTGTTGGGGGTAGATGCTATACACACGTCACCCTATAGGCCACAACTTAATGGGGTAGTGGAGAGATTCCACGGTACCATAAAGCCCATGACAGAGAAGGCAAGTGCAAATAGTGTGGACTGGGCTTTTTTTTTCTTCTGTCCTTGGCCTTGTTTGCCATCAGGCAAGTGGCAAACAGGTCTACTGGATTTTCTCCCCATGAATTAGTTTTTGGAAGGAAGATGAAGGGACCATTGTATTTATTTTATGCTAGATGGGTAGAGGAGACATATATTGAGTTTATGTATATGAATGGGTTGAGTCCTTACAGAAGAAGTTAAAGGTTTTACACGATCTAGTAGTGGCAAATGAAGAGTTTGCAGTAGAGAAGATAGTGTTGTCGTATAACAGGAATAAGAGTGAAAGGGAGCTGAAAGTTGTTGAAGTGTTGTTGAGGGTGCCATGCTTTACTGGATCTTTGGATGCTTCACGGGAGGGGCCTTACAAGGTAAATGAGATGGTCTTCAGAGTTACTTACAAGGTTAAAAAGGATGAGGAAGATAGAGAGAGGGTGGTGCACATCAATAACACCAAGTGTTATAAGAGGATGATTATGGATGCTTGTAATGTGTGTAGTGGCGGAAGAAGATAGTGAGATGGGTGATTGGGTCAGAGGTGAAGTTATTTTTGCTGAGTTGTCAGAAGATTTTGTAGAAAAATAGTTGTCTAGTGCAATGGATAGTGTTAAGGATTATTTTTATGAGATTCCTGGTTGGTGTGTTGTGGGCAAGTGCAAGATAGTTGTCAAACAGGGTAGCCCTGTGGTGAATATTCCCCTCAGGCAAATACCTGTTCACATAGCTCCTGCGATGGAAAAGGAGATTGAGAAGATGTTGAATTCTGATATTATTGTTCCAAGTGAGGCTGAGTGGTCGAGTCTGGTGGTGCCTGTCAAGAAAAAGGACAGCTCCATAAGGCTCTGTATAAACTATCGGGAACTTAATGATGTTACTCCCCTTAGGTATAGATGATTACCTTCACTTCAGGAGATCTTGTCACAAATTGGTCCCAGTAAGATTGTTTCAAAGTTTGATCTGACATCTGACTTTTACCAGATTGCCATGGATGAGGATAGTATGGACCTTACCACATTCAATTGAAAGTATAAGTTTGCCAGGATGCCCTTTGGGCTTAAGAATGCTCCTGCAGTCTTACAATCCGTACTGGAGCAAGTGTTGAGGCCTCTGAAAGTTTGCTGTACCAACTACATTGATGATGTCATAGTATTTGGAGTGTGCATTTGGAGGATATACTAAGAGTAGTGATATGACTAGGTGAGGCGAGTTTAAAGGTAACGTTGGCCAAGGGCGTATTTGGCAAGAAGTACATGAACTATATGGGCCATAGAGTGGGCTGTGGACGGTTGGCGGTAACTGAGGCTAGGGTGAAAGCCATGGCTGAACATGGACATCCAAAGACCAAGAAACAGCTATGGTTGTTCCTTGGCTCTATAGGTTACTATAGGCAGTTCGTCCCAGGGTTTGCTGAGCAGTCATCGTTTCTAACGCCAGCTGTCTCTCTCTCATCTCCACATAGGGTTGTCTGGAGAGAGGAGATGGATGGAGCCTTCAAAACTTTATGTAAGTCTCTATGTGATATTGTGATGCTATTTGTACCTGTTTTGTCAGATGTGTTTGTTTTGTGCACGGACGCGTCTGGTAGTGGAGTTGGAGCTTGTCTCCATGTCATCCGGGATTCTGAGGAGTTACCTATGGATTCTTCAGCAGACAGTTGAGAAGAGCAGAGAAAAATTATTCTGTGACGGAATTGGAGAACTTGGCCATAGTGGCAGCAGTCAGCTACTTGACTATTACCTGAAGGAAGCCGCAGTGACCGTGTACATGGATCATAAGGCTTGTGTTGCCTTATTAACCAGCAAGAGGCTAAACAACAGATTGGCAAGGAGAGCCTTGAAACTCGAAGACTGGGAGATACAGATCATTAAATTTTATAGGCCAGGGAAAGCCAATGGAAATGCTGATTGGCTTAGTCACCAGGACTTTGATGATGACAGTCTTCAAGAGTCTTTCCCTGATGGTGATCAGTCTTGTCCTACGGCCAAGGTCTTAGCAGGTGGGGCCTGTGGGTAGAAATTGAAGTTTACTTGTTTACCTATTACACATACACTGTAAAAATTATAGCTTGAAAACCCACCAAATTCACACCAAACTGGTGGTGTGAATGCCCACCACCTATGCATAGTGTGTCCTTCACACTGTCTTCCTAGAGTGAATGCACACTTAGTGTGAAATTCACACTCAATGGAATAGCATGGACCCTTTACTGAACATCAATTATATTCATGTGCAGGCAAAAACCAATGCTATTATCATTGTAATCTACCTTATAAATGTTTTGTACACTTGTGTGCTAGATAAGAGAGTTGAGTAAGATTTTAGTCGTCTGATTAATGAGATCTGGGATTACACCAATCTCTTTTTGGAAAAAAAATGTTGATATGTATTACTAAAATCAATGTAACTTAAAATAATTCAGCATTAATGTAAGTATGAGTTCATAGTGATTGTGGTGAGAATTCACGCTAAATTTGGTGTACTTCACACCCAAACGATGAGGTGTGTGCATCACACCATGACTATTGTTACAAGTGATTCACGCTTAATTTGGTGTGAACTACACACCTTTTGGTTTACAGTGATACTTATATGAAGGGGTGATGAATCTGTGCTTGTAGTAAAAGTGCTGGGAGTATGAGAACATTAAACTAGAAAATATCCTTCAATATAGTTATGAAGCACATAATGATAATACCAAGTTATTAAACAAAATATGTTAATTTTCCAGTCGTTATTACATGAAAATATGAAAGGATTAAAAGACATTATAGAAAAGACAGCTCAGATCCTCTTTTGGTTACGCAAAAATTGATAAGATACTATTCTATCACATATTAAACTTTTGTTCCACATAGATACAAATGACTTAATCAGTTGTTTTAGTTGTGACTAAAATTATAGAGAAATGGTGTTCACTTATTTATAGAGTTATGGTATATAGTAAACTTGATTACTCTATGGGAATTCACATTTACCTTGTATCATTGACTGATTTACATGACATTTTCCCGGATGTTTCGGATGGCAGAGATTCTTCAGTACTTTTTATAGATTGAGAGCCTTGAGATACGTCTCCACCATTCAAAGTAGCAGAAGAATTTTCTTCTAATTCAACTGTGTAAAATTTCTCAGGCTTGGGAAGTCTCAAAAATAACATCCTAAGAATGATATAAAAAAATGGAAAAAAATTATTTGCATAAAAATAACTAATGAGGTATAATTATTCAATGATTATTGTGTCTCTGAATAATAATCAGTTTCATTGTTAATCACTAATTTTTCCAGCGTTATTTATTCAAGAATTGAATATATCTTGCATTAATATTTATGTGAGGGTAGTACAGTATGTGCAAATAAAATTGGATTTTGTTCAGTTAATACAGTCCATACAGTTGTGACTAAGCAGTCAACACATTTTACTTAACTTGGAGATATATAGTTATGGAAGAGTTTCTAGCTAGATAATGGCAGAGAATTGACTACTCAGTCAATTTACTGCCATTATCTAGCTAGAAACTCTTCCATAACTATATATCAGCAAGTTAAGCCTTATATCACCTGTTAAATGGCACATGAAAAGTGTAAAAAATCTTTTTTACAAAAATCAACAATATAAAGATAGCCGAACATAGTTTTGACTGGCACATGGCTTAACCAGGTCCGCACTTCTGACACCTGCTATCTACAGTTGGACTTTCAACAGTGAACATTCTAGGCCCATGAAGGCCATAACATCCCAATACCATAACATCTCAATACCATGCGGTAGTCAAGCGTGCAATTCTCCATGAAACAATTTCTAATTGGAAGGGTTTTTTGATGCCTACAGTTACACATAATTACATTTTCACTTACTTTACTTTTAGCCAAAATTGTTGAAAAAAAGTTCTTTCACCAAATCTAAAAGTAAAATAAAGTAATTAAAAAGAAAGTATAAAATAGTTGTTATAATGACATACGGTATATCCACTCTAAGTCTGAATGTAGGACCACTCAATTCAGGAAAACAACTCACATCTAATATTCAACACATATGCAATAAAAGTGAATTGATTAATCATAGAACCATGAATATGAGAAGCTATGACTAAAACATTATTTTTTGTCATAGCAATGAATTATAGACTTACACTTTCACGACAGAAATTATAACTGCCGCTTGTTCGTAACAAAAACTTAATTCTATCAGTCACAGTAGTGAAATGGTCACTACACTGGTGGAAGACCAGCTAAAGCTGAACATTCAACTTGGCATTATTAACTAGTTATCGTATCAATCTTAATCATGCAACATATCGCATCTACACTTAGCAAGCAGCAAGCATGCTTGATTCTTCTTTATTTGTACATGCGTATTATGTCACATTCATGTATCACCTTTGCTACTTGTTCTATCATTTTCACTTCTCATTCTTACTCGAACCATTTATGTCTCAATTTATTAAGCCACAGCTAATACAGTATAACTAGTCCCTAGCTAGTTAGTGAGAAGTACGGAGCGGAGAACTGTTTATAATAAACATTCATTGTATTATTTACTAAGAGCAAAAGTCTTAGCACAACAACCGAGTGGCCAGTCTTACAACCTGACTCACTAGAGGTATACTGTGCATGCGCATTTCCCTCTACAACATTCTGAATAATTACAATGTGTGCATTACATTTACATACAAGTTTTGCTATCTCCGTTTTCCATAATTGTTTTGTTTGTTTATCGCTTTTTTTTCTAATTACACAGTTTTCTAATAGCAGTCAACGCTTTCGTTCATTGATACTTGTATCTCATTTATTCAAATATCTTCTTATTTTCTTGTATTACATTCCCTCATCCCTACCTCTTGTTATATACACCATTATCTCATACTATTTTAGTTGTTTATTTTGTATTTTCTGCCATGGATACCGATTAAATCTTTTACACCTTAAGAGTTAAATCCCCCCCCCCCTCTCCATGAACCCCAGGTGATAAGGCAGCCTGAGAAACCTAGGGGGAAGCCTATCTAAGTATTTCAATTAATCCTGAGCATCTTTTCTATCCTGTGGCCATCAGTTAACCCTGATCCGGTTCCCTACAATCACTCCCCAAAACCTATTCCATAATTTAGCTTTCTCTACCAAAAAAATACATTTCCATAGTTCCTCACATAGATAAATGAATAATTATAATAATTTTTTTTAACTTGTCGTAGTATTGATGTTCGGCTTCAAGAATCCTTCCTCAGTTGCGACATGGTACAATCGTGAAAACTATTTCATAGTTTTTACAATTGTACCATCTCACAACTGATGAAGATTTCTCGAAGCCCAAACCCTTGTTTTAATAAAGCTTCATTGATACTATGATAAGTTAAAAAATATTATTATGTTCTTTTATAAGTATTTATGTGGTAGTTAAAATGAATTTGTACAGTATTATAGTTCCTCACCTTCTTCCTTCAAACCAGTATTGATTTTAGTTAGTCTCTTTAATCCTTTCACAGTTTCTTCCACTGCCATATTGGCTTTCGAGCAGGTTTTAGACATGTGATAAAAACTGTCCCAGGATGACATATTCTTCGCCATATCCTTTGAAATATCTTTAAAAAATTTCATCAGGTCTATAGAGCACCAAATAACATTCTCGTTTATGCCCCACAAAAAAATATCCGTGTGTGTGCATTTAGATATATATGTTTGTGTGTATGTATATATGTATAATGTATGTATCTATGTATGTACAAGTATGACATGGTTACTTCACGAGCAGGCTAATTTGTATTCACAATCCAGAAGCGAGTGAAAATACAGCAAGACACTAAATTTTCTCGTTATATTACTTTGATGGGTCTATTCTATTCTAGATATTGTCAAAAATGTTGTTCATACAAGAATTGATAACTCCACTTGTAAAGTTGGCCAAAATAATTCTGAATGTTATTACATACCATCAGCAGATACTTTAGCTGCGGCTTTGATATGATGTAGTTTAAGGTAGTTAAACATAGTTAACATAATGGAGCCAAAAAGCTATAGCCAGGTGGTTGGGGAGAGGGGATGGAGCATGTACGGCCCGCCACATGTAATATCCACCACCAAGAGCTAAGGCCTTACCACGTGTGGGAAAGCAGCCGGCGAAAACGATCAAGTCCTGAGTTGTGAAGTTATTGTAGTCAGAATGGCGTCTCCATTCAGCGAGGAGCAGCTAGCCTTGTTGGCTGATAATGCCTCCAGCCTGTTAGGGCCACCAGAGACCGCAGTGTCAACTGAGCCAACCAGCGACCACCCTGGGACGCCCACCAAGGAGCCTGTCACTCTTGATTCAGCAGCTCCATGGGCTACTGCGGGTGAGTGGAAGGGAATAATGAGATAGGGATTGGCAGTAGGTGGGAAGGGGATAGGGATATGTAAATCAGGTAGGAAGTGAGGGGTTGTGGAGGGCAAGATACTGAAGGGTGACTTCAATGGCATTTTAATCATGGGGATTCAGGGATCAGGCTCAGCTTGCTGCCTATCTCTTATTCTCAGGCTCCCCGCCTGTCCCGTATTAGTATTCCTGGGCTTGCTGCCTATAACTTATTCGTACTCTCAGGCTGAAGGCCTATTTCGCATTCTCATGCTCACTGCCAATCTCTGATTCATATTCTCAGGCTCACTGCCTATCTCTGATTCATATTTTTAGGCTCACTGCCTATCTCTGATTCATATTCTCATACTCGCTGCCTATCTCTGATTCGTATCCTCAGCTCGCTGCCTATCTCTGATTCATATTTTCAGGCTCGCTGCCTATCTCTGAGTTGTAGTTTCAGGCTCGCTGACTATCTCTGATTCATATTCTCGAGCTCGCTGCCTATCTCTGATTATTATCCCTGTGCTCGCTGCCTATCTCTGATTTGCATCCTCAGGCTCGCTGCCTATCTCTTATCCGCATTCTCAGGCACGCTGCCTATCTCTTATTTGCATTCTCAGGCTCGCTGGCTATCTCTGAGTCACATTCTCAGGCTCGCTGCCTATCTCTGAGTAACATTCTCAGGCTCGCTGCCTATCTCTGAGTCACATTCTCAGGCTCGCTGCCTATCTTGCATTCTCAGGCTCGCTGCCTATCTTGCATTCTCAGGCTCGCTGCTATATCTGGTTCACATGCTCAGGCTCACTACCTATCTCTGAGTCACATTCTCAGGCTCGCTGCCTATCTCTTACTCACATTCTTGGGCTCGCTGCCTATCCCGCACTCTCAGGCTCACTGCCTATCTCTGGTTCACATTCTCAGGCTTGCTGCCTATCTCTGAGGTGTATTCTCAGGCTCACTGCCTATCTCTAATTCTTAGGCTCCCGGCCTGTATCTTATTCTCATTCTCAGGCTCACTGCCTATATATTATTCTCAGGCTCCAGGCCTGCCTCTTACTCGCATTCTCAGGCTTGCTGCCTATCTTCCAATTAGCTGCCATTCTCAGGGGTAACAATATAAGTATGATAACGGGAGCAAGAGTCAGAGTAATGACAATTTGTGGGATCGAACTAGAGGGGCAATAAGAATAAGGATGGCAATCAGAAAGGCTGTCAGTAATTGCTCCTGGTCTATACTTTCTGCAGGTAGTGTTGTGGCTAGCACACAGGCAGTGCTGGCGGGGCTTCCAACTTTCTCTCCAGTTTACACCCTCGCCAGGCCTAGAACTCCTGACTTCAGCGGCTCTAAAGCCAGCCATCACGGGGTTAGCTCTCCCAGGGATTCCTTCGGCAGGAGGGTCAGAGGCCTCACTGTCCATGCCAGGCTCCTGTTATCCAGCAGCATCACTGTCTACGAAGGTGACAAAGAAGATCTTATCCCTAGAGTACATAGAGATGGCGGAGGTTACGTCAGTGGAGAGTGCCGGGGACAAGGGACTCGGGCGATCGGCGCCCCCAGGTCGACCCCCAGTGACTGATATCTCCCAGTGGGTAGAAAAGTTCTCTTTGATGGCGGCCTTGATTTGCAACAAGGTTCCTGCACAAAGCTCCGGAACTCTTCGCCTATCAGGCAACCATAGCAAGGGCAGAGAGGAACTACGAAGCTAGTCAGTGGGTGGCCTATGACAGGCAGTTCAGATGGGAGGCCCTGGCAAAGAAAGACCTGAACTGGTCGACCCCCGACCCACGTCTGTTTAGTGAGGCATTCACTGGGTGGGCGAAGTCAATACCAAGATGTTCCTTCTGCTTACAGGAGGACCATACTGCGCAGAGGTACCCGCAAAATATGGACCAACCATAGTTGGGGTGGATACCGTATCCACCCCAGTGGCCGAGTGGGCGACAGAATCGACGAACAAATGAAGTGTGCAGAAAGTTCAACGAGGGTTGTTGCCGGTTGGCAATCTACTGTTATAGCCATACGTGTAGAATTTGCGGCGAAGCTCACCCAGCACCTATTGACAGCAAAGTATGTTCATCTTATTATCAATCATAAAAGCACACACACACACACAATCACGTGATGATTATAGAAACCAACAGTTCATTGAATAGATGACATAGGTAAAGGATCGTCACAACGAATGATAAGTTACAAGTGCCGTATTACAACCTCCTCCTCACTTGTAGTTAGCATGATGCTGTTCCCATTGGAACAATTCCAGCTTTGTCACCTAGGTAGTAAAACTGATCTTGAGCCAAACCTTTGGTGAGCATATCAGCTACCATTTCCAGCGACGGACAATACTGTAGTTCGATATTTCTCTGGGTTACTAGTTCGCGAACAAAATGTTGTCTAATGTCAATATGTTTTGCACGACCGTGAAATTGTGGATTCTTGCACATTGATATAGTAGACTGATTGTCCTCGTATATTAAAGTTGGTTCTTTGAGTGAACAACCTAGTTCAGCGTACAACTTGTTGAGCCATACGGACTCTTGGGCTGCACTGGACAATGCTACGTAATCGGCTTCCGCTGTAGATAGTGCCACACAATCCTGCTTCTTGCTCTTCCATGTGAGAGCTCCACCACTCATCTGGAACAGGTAACCAGATGTAGATTTCCGGTCATTCACGTCACCAGCCCAGTCAGCATCCGAAAAAACCAATAACACAGCTTCCTGAGTTTTTCTTGAATTGAATACCATAATTCATAGTTCCCTTCAGATACCGCAGTACACGTTTAAGTGCTGTCCAATGCACTCTAGAAGGACACGAGTTGAACTTTGCCAGGTTTCCTACTGCATAGGCAATATCTGGTCTGGTATTGACAGACAGATACATCAAACTCCCAATAGCTGATTGAAATTTCTGCTGGTCTATGCACTCTTCCTCAGAGGCCTTCGTGAGCTTTGTGTTAACATCCACTGGAGTACAAACAGGATTACAGTTTTTTCATGCCAAATTTCTCCAAAACATTTCTCGTGTAAGTTGGTTGTCCCATCTTGATCACTCCTCTTGCCTCATCCTGCTCAACAGTAATTCCCAGAAAGTAGCGAAGTTTCCCTAAGTCTTTAATGTCGAAATGCTGAGACAGAGCATTCTTCACTTCTTGGATTCTTTCATCAGATTGACCTGCCAAAACCATGTCATCGACATAAACTCCAATGCAAAAACCATCTCCTCCTGTCGCCATGTATATGCAAGGATCACTTGCACAAGGAGAGAATCCCATTTCCCTGAGACGAGAGTCCAGAGTCAAATTCCAACATCTAGATGACTGCCGTAGGCCATAGATGCTTTTATTGAGCTTACACACAAGGTTATCTTTCCCTTCAATAGTGAACCCCTTTGGCTGCTTCATGTAAACCTCTTCACTGAGTTCGCCATTCAGAAAAGCGGTTGTTACATCCACACGATGCAACTTTAGTCCACGTTGTATTGACAATGCCAACAACATGCGAAATGATTCAAGTCTAACAACCGGGCTAAACGTCTCATCATAATCTGCCCCTTGCTGCTGACTGCAAACTTGAGCAACCAATCTGGCTTTGTATCTTTCAGTGGTACCAGTTGATCCTTTCTTGATTTTGTAAACCCTCTTGCTTCCAACAGCTTTCTTTCCTTGAGGTAAAGGAACTAAATCCCAGACATTATGACAATTCAGTGATTGGATCTCACATTCCATTGCTTTTATCCATTCAGACGTATTGGAACAAGTTGTTGCTTCTTCAAATGATGATGGGTCCTGCTGAAATGTCAAACAAGTCCTATGCATTCTGAAATAATCTGGTGGATGTCTTTCTTTTGTAGAACGTCTGACCACCGGTTCTATTTCACTTTCTTCAGTAGGTGCACATCAGAAGCTTCATGATCATCGTGAGTGAGGTCAGGATCATACTGCAGCTCTACCTCAACACGAGTGTTAGAGTTGTTCGGTGCATTATTGCTATCTTTCTTCTCCTCTTCGTTGAATTGCACATCTCGACTATGTACCACTTTCTGACGAGTGATATCAAACAACCTATACCCCTTGGTTTCACGGCCATAACCAAGAAGAATACACTTCTTGGACTTGGTGTCGAGTTTCCCACGTTCATCCTTGGGAACATGCATGTATGCATCACATCCAAAAACTCTTAGATGATCCACTCTTGGCTTAATATCATGCCATGCCTCGTAAGGTGTCATACCATAAACTGCCTTGGTCGGAGATCGATTTCTTAAGTAGGTGCTGGTTGAAATTGCTTCAGCCCAAAACTTGTGTGAAAGTTGGGCATCCTGCAACATTGAACGACATGATTCCACAACAGTTCGATTGAACCTCTCTGCGACACCGTTCTGTTGAGGTGTCTTTGGAATGGTACACTGATGATGTATACCTTCAGACTTCAAATAATCTTCAAATTCCTTTGACTTGTATTCTCCTCCATTATCCGAACGTAAAATCTTCAATTTCTTTCCACTTTCTCTTTCAGCCATGATCTTCCATTCTACAAACTTATTAAAAGCTTGATCTTTCGTTTTCAAAGGATAGGTCCACACTTAGTGACTCTTGTCGTCAATGAAGCTGATAAAGTATTCAGCTCCACCAATGGATTTCTCACCCATTTTGCCACACACGTCCGTATGTGTTTTGCTACCTTCAAAACGACTCTTGTGATGTCTTCCTTTAATGCAGGACTCACAAAAACCAACACCACATTTGATATTGTAGTCAAAGTCTTCCACTAAGCCATCTCGTACCAATCTATGGAGACTCTGCTCACCCATATGACCATAACGTCGGTGCCACAAACGCTCTTTACTTCTGTTTATCACCACATTCAGATGCTGCTGCTGTTGTCTGTCGAACTGCAAGTAATACAGATTCCCCATTCGTGAACCAATCGCAATACATTCACCACGCAAGTTACTAATCTCACACTTCTCATCATCAAACTTGACAGTTTTTCCAGCATCAGAAACCTTTGATATGCTCAGGAGATTATAAGCCAACTTCGGAATAAGGAGAACATTTCCAAGATTACATCTTTTCTTGGTTCCATCTGTTAACAACATTTGAAGTGACACTGTACCTTCAGCTGTAGCCTTCAGCACTCTACCATCTCCAAGAGATACTTCTTGAGGGTTGTCCAAAACAGTGATATCCTTGTAATATCCTTCGTCGTTGCACATGTGGCAAGTAGCCCCCGAGTCAATGATCCAGTTATCCTTAGATGTAATTGAGAACACATGATCAACTATTAATGCCTCATCTTCGCTTGATCTATCATGATCTCGACTTGAATTGACTGTCGTGGTTGCTGCACTTGCCATGTGTTTAGCCTTTATAGTGGTTGCATGTTTTCCTCCTTCCTTTCCTGTTCCAGTTTGAGCAAATTTCCAGCAATCCTTCTTGAAATGCCCTGGCTTCTTACAGTAATAGCAAGTGACTCCTCTCCTTGGCTTTGCTCTGACTGTGAAAACTTTCCGCTCATCATCCTGGCTTTCTTTATCTTTCATTTTCTGCTCTTCATGCAATAACCTCTCAACGACGTTCTCCAGAATGGGAACTGAATCCAAATTTGCTTCTAGAGCCGTCACCAATACATTAAACAAATCAGGCAGACTAGTTAGCAAATGGACTAGCTTGTCTTCATCTGAAATAGGATTATCTATGACAGACAGCTCTTCAATTATCTCAGTCATCTGCTTGACGTGTTTTTGAACTGGCTCACCATTTTTTAGACGAAGAGAATACAGTTTCCTTCTGAGTTCGAGCTTATTAGCCCACGTTTTCTTCTGGAAGTGGTCCCTCAGCTTCTTCCACACAGACACAGGATCCTCTGGGTCTGCACCAATAAGGTACAACAAAGAAGGGTCTATCGACAAAACAATAGTCGCCAAAGCACGATCTCTGCGAGCTAGAAACTTGCTGCGAGCTTCACCCGCTCCATCGGGAGCGACCTCCGTTTCATTTACAATACCCCACAAATTATCTCTAATTAAAGCCATCTTGCACTGGACTTTCCACGTAGGATAATTCTTCTCATTTAGAGGTATAACCGAGACCGTCTTTACTTCTGCCATCACTCACGCAGGTTACCGCTAGCCAACGAAATAAAACACTAGCACAAAAACACCGGCACTGGGCCCAAAACCTATTGACAGCAAAGTATGTTCATCTTATTATCAATCATAAAAGCACACACACACACAATCACGTGATGATTACAGAAACCAACAGTTCATTGAATAGATGACATAGGTAAAGGATCGTCACAACGAATGATAAGTTACAAGTGCCGTATTACAACAACACCATCATGTTGCCAAAACCAATATCAACCCAGGTTTCCATATAGACCCCCAGGAGCTCAGAACCAAAACCAGAACCAGGGCGGGTGGCCTCAGGGTCACCGCAAATAGGAGCGAAAACTAGTCATTAGTGACGAACATCTGATAACTGATATTGTTGCCAATCTTGTATGATTCTTGTTTAAAAAAAAGAGAGAGAGAGAAGCTTACGGGTGGGTAATCAGACATATGTGAATAGGTAGAGAGAGGGAGAGCTAGAGAGAGGGATAGAGGTGGGGTAAGTATGGAAGCAGAGGGGGTCAAAGTGGAGGGAGATATAGCAGAGGTGAGAAGCTTTAGGGGAGGAACAGGGGGGACGAGTAGTTAGGGATTTCCACCTTTAAGGGTGTGACGGCCTGCAGGGGCCCCTGTAAAATATCCGCTGGCAATTGACATATCTCACTCGTTGCAGGGTGGGAGATGCTCTACCCATACACAGCTGATCTCCTGACAATGGACCTGTGCAGACTAGAGCACCCACACAACATTGAAATGTGACCATCTACAGGAAAACCGGGCACAACGCGGCGTGCGTTAATATCGAGAAAAGATTGGTCGATTTCTTAAAAATGTATTGTTTCAATCCGACGGAAGGGAACGGTTAGGTCTATTATAGTGGGAACGACTTAAGCAACGACAATAAAACTTGGAGAGCTCAATATCTGGACGCCGACAACTCTGTAAGTGCAAAAAAAAATTTTTAGAAGGGTGTCGCGTTGTGCCCGGTTTTCCTGTAGACGGTCACAAATACTGACCTGATTGTGACACCTCTGGATGCCACTCGCTGGGAAGTGGCCTTGCGTCACCACCCTGAAAGAGCATATGCACAACATTTCTGATTAGGGGCCTACCGAAGGGTTTAGGGTTAGTTTTCAGAGGAAGGCAACCTTGAGACCGGCCAACAGCAACATGCCATCAACTCGACTGCACCCACAAGTGATCACAGAATATATATACAAGGAGGTTGGGAAGGGTAGAAAGCTTGGCCCGCTGCCACAGTCATTTGAGCAGTTGCTGTACATTAGTTGATTTGAGCAGTTGCTGTACATTAGTCGATTTGGTCTGATTCCTAAGGGACATGGCACGGGGAAGTTCAAGCTTATAACTGATCTGTCGTTCCCACATGGAGCAAGTGTGAATGATGGTGTAGATTAAGACATAGTGTCATTATCATATATGTCGGTGGACGATGTGGCAGAGATTGTAGTTAAGCTAGGCCGGGGCTCCATTTTAGCCAAGATGGATATTGAGGCAGCATACCACCTATTACCCGTGCATCCACACGATCGTGTGTTACAAGCTGTGAAGTAGGAAGGGAAAATCGATGTGGACGCCTGCTTGCCTTTTGGTTTGCGATCGGCACCAAAATTTTTTAATGCTCTTGCAGACGCTTGATATATTAGCGCGCGTAGTGGGGCAAAAATCTCAAGAGTCCCTAACCTCAATAGCCTACTCGTGTAAAAGCTTTGACCACTTTGTTGTTACAACCAGCTTCAACAGCAAACTATAATCATGCCTTCCAGGAAAAGGAAGAGGGCTATTAGTGCAGCCACAGAAATGAGGAAAATGAAATGTGCTGTGAGAAGAAGTAAGAAATATGTAAATAAATATAATATTAAAAAAATATATACATATATAATATATATATAAATAAAATTATCGTGTATAGACATAGGATTGGAGCAAGTCCCAGCAATAGGTGGGGCTTCCACTGATACTCTTGATGATCCTTCCTTTACTGGTCATGATGTCACGCCCTCTCTTCGGCAGGAGTCATCATCAGAAGTGCTCCCTGGTTCACCTTCTCAAGATTTAGTGTTTACTCCTACTGCTCCACCATGTGAATCACACCCTCCAGCATTCTTTAATCCATCTCAAGTTCTAAATGATCTCACTACCGAGTCACATGATGACCACAATTCTCCTCCTGTCTCTTCTCATCCAGTTGTGAGTTCCACTGAAGTCTCCCCAGCTCCGCAGGAAGCAGTTCAAGAGTTAGTTGAGAAGCTTTCAGCTATCGCTCAAAAGAATGGTTTGGTGTTTGATGTGTCCAGTCTCCCTCAGTTTGTGAATAATTTAGCCAGACTTCTGGACCAGGGTTGGATTGAACTATGGAGACTTGGAACTGCTCAAATCTGAATGCAAGGACCGAGAAGAATTTGTACGACTTCTGAAGGATAGAGGAATTAACAGCAAACCCTCCAGGAGAAGCTGTCCAAGCACTTCAAATACAGCCAAAGAAAATGAGTCCTTTTTTTCTAACCCGGCTCTTTTCAGAACCACTACCTCACAGAAGGTTTCACCTAAAATGTTTGCACACATAATAAGTGGGCTATTTCTTCAAATCCTTACACTACTAGCTAATTCGCTTACCTGTGCGTCGATAAGGCAGACGTGCTAGTATCGCGTGAACGGGGTACTGTATAAATCCATTGCAGGAGCCCTCCCAGCTTAGTATCGAAATCTAACAAGCTGGGTGCTTCTTCACACAGCACCATAGGTGATTCTTCAACAGCACCGTAGCCGTAGGTGATTCTTCAACAGCACCGTAGCCGTAGGTGATTCTTCTCACTAAAAAGTAGCTGAAGCTGAGCGCACCTGTGGTGGGCGGGGCGCAAAATGCATCATCCGGGCCGAGGGGTGGGGGGCATTATAGTTTCACACGCACTTCGTTTTGACCCAGCTGCAGTTCGCGGCCGCCTGCAAAGAGGGTGAATTTGCGACAAGTATTTTTGAGCTATGCCCTACCATTTACCACTACTTATCAAAGATAATTTATTTCTATCAGTACTTACAACCCCACATTACTCCTTTATAGTTATAAAGAGATTACAACTTGCACAACTTGTACATGATCTAAACTAAATAACAAGCCTATATTGCATAGTATCTCGTTTATCAATGATAACAAAAATAATTTGCTCAAGGGGTCACGGGATGCAGTCTAAACTTGGAACAGTAATTCGGTGACCTAAGGTGAACAGGCCTACGTTTAGATTTTCTTGATAGCGTGCCAGGAAGCAAAGTTGACCTTAGTGGTCGGATATTTTAGAAAAGTAAAGTTGCTATAGCTAAAAACTAAACGGAGGAAGCGGGAACATAATGGGAGGAAGCTGTAGAGTCTGGAATCGGCAGAAAAGCTTGGACGGTTGCTGAGAAACAACACGAAATGTCCGCAGAAGTAAATCGCTCCTAACTGGGCATGGTCTGAATGTTGGTGTGCAGAGAGACCTTATCACCCTAAATAATTTCAGCATGTTAAAGATTTGCCACCATTGCTTGAAATTTGTTTTTTTTCAGCATCAATTTTTAAGAAAAATGCGTGGGCCAGATGGGTCTCCACCCTTAATGATATGATGAGAAATTATGCCACCTCTTCAGTAACAATATTAAATGCGATATACACGAAATTTTAAATGTTCGCACCTTATCTAATTTAATACATGAAATTTAAAAAAAAAACGCAAACTTTTTTGTTCTATTAGGCTGTTTGTTCATGGCTCATGCTTTGGCAGGTTTTTTCATGAACTAGGAATCATTGAATTGCTAGAGATAATGCCAGTTTATGAGTTCACAGCAGCCTGGTCCATCCAGAGAGAGTACACCAGTGAAGACAATTCGGAACAGATGTGTCCTTTGTCAAGAAGACACTCGTGAAGCCTTGCAGTGCCCAGCTAACTCCTACATGATGTTGGTGCTGGTTACTCTACTCTCTCTTTCAAAATTATCCGCTTTAATGAACTCAACAAGATGCCCATGCCAATAGATCTTTCTCGTCTAGATGAAGGAGACAGCATTGAAACCACTTTCATGAAAAAGGAGGCTAAGTGGCATAAATCTTGTCACACAAAGTTCAACATTACAAAATTGAAGAGAGCAGAGAGGAAACAAGCATCTATCGAAGACATTAAGACAGACTGTTCACCACCCACAAAGAAGATTCGTTTAAGCCGATCCAGTGAGCCAAGTAACTAAAGAATCTTGTTACTTCTGTGAAAATAAATCTGAACCACTTCGTGCAGTATCTACTTATCAGGTGGACAGCCGTGTTTGAAAGTGTGCCTTAGCTTAGCAGGATGGGAAACTTCTCGCCAAACTTAGTGCTGGAGATATGATGGGGCACAATATGCTAAATATCATCCACTATACTTAGCATCTTCTACAAGAGAGCTAAGTCACTAGAAGAGTCCAAACAAGACGACAGTGACAGAATCAATCATAGGTAAGGGTGACTAATGTAATGTGACTGATGTGCTTAGTCGTTGTTGGACTAATAAATTACTGTATTTTTTATATCTGATCATAGTATTGCTTTAGCAGAGTTACTGGTCCATATTGAAGAAGCACGAATGGAAAAAAGTGTGGCTCCAGTTCTTAAGCTGGCAGACCTTGTGAAGCTCTATACTGCTCGACTTGAACTGCTTGGAGTGAAACAGCAAAATCACCTAACAGTACACAGCTTAAGAATCGTATTCTTTCTCATATTCCAGACCATAGTGCTCATAGAGATGGTCGTGATGTGCTGCTTGCTTTACCCAGTGACGTAGGCTCAACTCTGCATAAGGCATGTGATTCTGATTATGATGATGATACTATTTGTCTGGCAAGAGCAGCCAAGATTGTCCGGAAAGATATGCTTAAATTACAATCTACATTCACTGGCAATTTCACAAAGGATTGTCAGATGAAATCAGTACCCAGCTCACTGTTAACTTTAGTGTCTATGATTCATAAGGGTCCTAGTATCAAGGATTGATGGCTTCTCTCAAGTTATCCTCAGTGCAGCACAGTTGCTGCAATATAATTGTTTTATTCGACTGCGAAATGATGGTTCTGGTGTACATCACAACAAAGTAAGAGAAACCCCGTTACCCATATACATTGGTCTCAACATTCATGCAAGGATACGAAAATGTAAAGTGATAGATACAATATTTGATCTTGGCTTGTCTGTCTCATACGATTGAGTGTTAGAAATATCCACAGCAATGGGAAACCGTGTGTGTGAGCAATATCATTCTGATTCTTTTGTTTGCTCACCAAATTGGTTTCAAGGTTTGTTTACACAGCAGCAGTTGATAATATCGACCACAACACCAGCTCTACTACTGCCACCAGCTCATTTCATGGAACAGGAATATCCTTATTCCAACATCCAAATGAACATAATGGTGGAGTGGAAAAACGGGAAAAACATCCAAGAAAGTAATTGAGCTTCCGCAGTCATACACAAATGTGATTTCAGTAGAGCTTTTGACTAAAGAACCAAGCTTGAGGGTCCAATTGAAGGTGATGGCCAAGCGTATAGTCAGGCATTGCACAAAGAGACTGGGTAATTACTCATTATGCATTCTATTAATCATCAATTCATGTTGTTTTTATATTGCTGTAAGTGGTTGGAATCTGTTCAGCAGAGATATCTTGAAGCTGTTCATGTGGATAGTAAAATATCTTGGGCAGCGTATCATGTTAATCAGCAGCAACCCCAAAGTTTTCTTCCAACAATCACTGCTATGTTACCACTGATTCCTGATGACTCTAAAAGCGTTGCAATGATTTGTCACTCCATGGACATGGTCAAGAAAGCTGTACATGAGCTCAATCCAACTCAAATCCCAGTGATCACTACGGATCAGCCACTTTATGCCATAGCTAAATTGATACAGTGGAACTGGCCAAACACCACAGGGTGAAGAGAGTCCATTTACAACCATAACAAAATCCATAAACTGTCTTGGTAATTATAGTTAACAAAAAATTTACAAGGCTGTAGAGGTTAACAAACTAGTTATGCACACATTATATACTAATTTACGTTTTGTTTTGGTTGTCAATGGACACTTTTCAGGCAGTGCACTTATGGAGAGAAGCATTTTGTTACAGTTCTTGGAGGACTACATATTGAGATGGCTGCATTCAAAGTTGTTGGTGACTGGCTGGAAGACAGTGGCTGGGTAGAAGTAATAAAGATCCAATAAAGAAAAACGAATTGTTACTCTTTAGTCACCCTCCTTGAAGAATGATGTGTCTCTTTTTTCTAGGCTGTACATCGCATGCCAGTCACGTGATGGAAATCTCGACGAGTTATTCTGTCATTAGAATCAAGCATATCCGCCATCTCTGTATCAAAATGGACAACTGAGGCTAGGAACCAAATCTGATCTTATGCCTTGTCTTGAGAACCTCATTTCAAAGCGATAGTGTACCATTGTCACTCCATCCAGATGTCATCATCTTAGATGGAGCTGCTGTAGTTAACTTTCTGAAACCTCATGTAATATTTTCAAAAGTGGCTCCACTTCTAGAAATATTTCCAATGCCTTAATCTGTCCATATTCCAAATTTGACACTTGTAACCCAAATGGGAACATTTTTTTCACATATCTACCCCACTAACCTTAGTGGGGAATACATCAATACACGTAGCAACCATTTGGCAGACGATCTGTCATGTGACAATGCTGTATTTAAGGTGCCGTCGGTCGATAGACTGCCAACTCCCACGTCAACGCAATTGCTCAGCCTGCTGCTAAATCCTCAAGCTGACTGGATATCTCCGCAGTGGCACCATCAGTTCAGCACTATTTTAAGCACGGTCTTGCCCCCTCCACGCAGAAAACTTATCAAGCAGCAATGAAACGCTTCCATGCATTTTGCACGCTCTACAATGTCTGCACTCCCTTCCCAGTAACCGAGCACCTGCTTTGCTGCTTTCCAGCTTCCCTAGCAAATCAAGGCCTGGCCCCTCAAACCATCAAGGGGTAGCTCTCAGCAGTCCATAATACCCAGATATCTTTGGGCTTTCCAGATCCCCAGGGATCAGTCATCATTTCCCATGCTCAAGTGAATACAGGCTGGTATTCAGCAAATAAAATTGCTAGCTGGTCCTAGTACTCAGACTTGCCTGCCAATTACAGCAACACTTTTGAGGAAGATTGGTCAACATCTGGCATCATCCGGCTCTTCCCACAAAGAGCTTATGTGGGCAGTATACTGCACAGCCTTCTTTGGGTTTTTTTGCTTGGGTGAGCTACTGCCAAAGGCAGCAGGAAAGGGGCAGCGCAGCTACCATCAGGTGGGGTGATTTAGCAACCAATAACAGGGCAGCCCATCCATGGTTAGGATCCAACTACGACGCTCAAAGTGCGATCAGTTGGGAAGGGGTGCCCATATTATTCTGGGACGAACCGGCTGCTCGATTTGCCCAGTGGCTGCTGGCAATACAGGTGCAGAAGCAGGCCAACTGTTCCAGCAAGCACAGGCACAACCGGTAACGAAACCATGGTTCATGGAGCAGCTACGGGATATCCTATCGGCATTTGGGTTGCCACCACAGGAGTATGCAGGCCACAGCTTTCGGATTGGGGCAGCAACAATAGCAGCCCTGATGGGTGTGGAGGACTCCACAATTCAGACACTCGGGAAATGGCAGAGTGTAGCCTTTCTTCAATATAATCGGATACCTCAGGAAC
>WLWD01001688.1_pt1 | contig 62089 bp, 46 predicted proteins | sample 6712731 | NCBI WGS metagenome assembly WLWD01 (sample SAMN12718690, study PRJNA576275) | sponge metagenome | isolation source: marine sponge | host: Mycale hentscheli | place: New Zealand: South Island, Marlborough, Capsize Point | collected 2014-11-01
TAACCTAGTTTGTTTGCTTGCCTGCTTGCTGCTGTAGATTAGATGCTTGTTTCCCATTCTCCTACTTTTTTCAGAGCTTTGAGTACACATTATTGAGTCTGGTTATCGCTGGAATAGAAACAAACAAACAAACAAACAAACAACAACATAAGCAAAGTCTTCATTCTACACACTGTACAACCACTTTTAGTTGGAAAAAATACTTAAAATTACATGGGGCCGAGGGTAATCATGATAAAAGAGCTTTAGTGAGCCTTAGGAGATAGTACTATGAATGGGTAGTTGTAAATTGGAGGTAGTAATTCTTCATCTCTATTCATAGAACTTGTTTATTTGTGATGTACCAGAACCCAATCTATTTTAAATCTATTACTTTCCAATTTCTGACATGATAAATTTTAGTTGCATATTCAGCCACTTGTGAAGTAAACTAATTTTAATCAAACAAACCTTTTTTTAAAAATTGTATTATTGTTATTCAGTGTATGACTGGTTTGCCTTGTATAATCAACTAATACTATGATAAATTCTATTGCTGAGGGTTAGCTATAACATATTTAATATTCTTCAGAAAAATATAGCTCTACAAAAGCCCAAACCACAAGGTGAATAGGATGAAGTTATCTGTAGTGAAGAACAAGATATTTGTAGAAGCTTTTTTTCATTAGTTTAGCTATTTTTAGTTTCATATTTTTTAATTAGCCATAAAGCAATAATTATTATGAACTTTGTACTTTTCTGTCATTGAATACGCTTCATATTATAATTTGCTGCATTTATTAATAAATATCAGTGAATTTAATAGTTGTATAAAAATAAAAGTTGTTGTGGTCTAGATAAGTCATGCAACTAGATTTAGTTTTACTTAGCTATATCAATTTCTAAAGTCCAACACAGGAATTTACAACAATATTCTCAACGTTATTATGATGAAGTAAACATGCCAATCATGATGTAGTTGCTGTAAAGAAGTATGCACACCTGGTTATACATTCAATGAGATATGTACATGAGATTACAACAGCAGGTTAGAATCATGAGATTATGGATCTGAACTCAGAAGATCAACTTGAGGCATTTATTTGCCACAGCCAATGCCTCTACTATGTCATACTGATCATTGAATCACATAAGATGAGAAAATTTTAATTATGTACTCTCCACTAAGAACAAAAGATTTTGTTCTTTTTGTATTTAAATAACTAATTTAATACAATTAGGTTAGTACATGTATGAGAATTAATAGTCACGATTCATGTAATATCATGCCCCAAAATTACAGCACTTCATGAAAAGTGTCCATTGAGAACCATAACAAAATCATAAATTAGTGTATAATCAGTTGAGAACTAACTTGATGACCTCCAAAGTCTTGTCAAATTTTTGTCAACTCTAATTATCAGCTCAGTTTATGGATTTTGTTATGGTTGTCAATGGACTCTTATCAGGTAGTGATAATTGATGGAATTTAATGTGTTTATTATTGCATATAAAAAAATTATACTAGTATGCAAGTAAATATTATGTGAATAGCTATTTGTAAAATTTCCATGTAACACTTTACCTATACCATAATGCTTAAAGATAAACTTGATTAATTGGCAGTAATAAATGTTAGGAAAATTATTTTGCCAAGTAAAGAAGAATATTAATAACACAACTTCTCTTTAAAAACACTGGCATAAAATCCATCGGAAAAACAGATGTTTGTAAGGGTTATAGCTAGTCTAAAATGTCTACATCTTTTTAAATTAACGTATGCAACAACCAAAATTCAAATAGCTGCAGTATTTCTGCAGTATTTTCTAATTGCTGCAGTATTTTCTAATTGCTGTATTATTTCATTTTCCACTCTTGTTATCAGGCTGTGGTATTTCCTAGCTACCACAGCAATAATTCCTATCATCACTTCATGACACCAATGCAATCTCTAAATTTGTGACAGCCAGCAAATTTTCTTTTAATTCAGTTGTTTAAAAAAGCTTATGAAAGGAAGACATAACTATAATTATAATACATGAAGTTTTTAATTTTGTCTTTCTAGTGAATGGTAGGTGATTTTTAATGAGTAAAGTAGTTTGCTTTTTTTAACTGAAGCGTTCTACTGATTCGTTGGTATAGAACAAATAACCACTGCAAGATGTTACTATAATTTCATTTTAAAAGACATTATAAGTTATACAGTCGAACCTCCCTACAACGGGACTCCGAGAAGCGGTCAGACTCTCAACAACGGTCAGACCGTTGGGAACGGAGTATTTTCTGCAATGTATGTAATGGTATTTTTGACTCCAAGTAACGGTTGACTCTCTACTCCGGACAACGGCCAAGTTGTGTGCCCCAAACCGTAATGTCTTGTACAATATTTAGGGACAGCCAGTTAGCCACACCCAACTTATTGATGCCGCCATTTTGCCTAGCCTTTCAATTTTAGCTTGCCACGCCTAACTAATTTATGACTTGTGTGCCTTTCAATTTAATAAAAGACATAATACTAAATGAATGCTAATACTAATTTTACATTCATTACAGATGTCCCTCTATTAATAATTTATTAACTAGTTCTCTCATTCGGCAGACATAAACAGGTGGGCCGAACAGGCGGTAGATACAGGGCACTTCCAGGCCATAACCGGTGCCTCTGTTCACTCTCTCTCCTTGGACCACAGCATACGCTTTGTTGACATCTCTTCTTAAGAAGTGAAAAAAACGCGGTGCAAGATTGCGTGGTACATGACCTACAACTGTGGAGTCCTTCATAACTGCTACTGCTTTATTGTCTTTGGCATTTGTGGGCTCTGGCTTCATGATCCCCCAAAACTTGCAGTTCAGCACTAACAACAACCTGACTTGCAGCCATGCACACATTACACCTTCTTGGGGTGGGTTTTATCTGAGCTCTCCCGCATTGCTTGCACCAATATGGCTTCAAAGCAGAAGAAAAATTTCCTGCCATTAAAAAAGAAAGTGGAGGTTATCAAGGCCCACGAGAATGACAGGGGGCTCAGTCACCGTGCACTAGGGGAAATGTTTCAGTGTGGCAGGACTCGGGTTGCCCAAATTATCAAGAATAATGATTCTATTTTAGCATTATTTAAAGCTAATGCTTCTGGAAGCAGGATCCATTCCACTAAAGTCTCTCGTACATGTGAGTATGAAGACATAAATAAGGCTTTGTACGAGTGGTACCTTTTAGCTTGTTCAAAACATGTTTATCCTGGTGGTCCCCAGCTTATTGAAAAAGCTAAAGTCATTGCTGAGAAATTAGGGAACGAAAGCTTTAAGGGATCCAATGGTTGGTTAGGCAAGTGGAAAGCCAGATATAACATCAAACGTTTTAAAATATGTGGGGAATCTGGGGATGTGCAGGGAGTTACTGTGGATTCATGGAAGGAAAGGCTTCCTGAGTTAATTACAGACTGTTCTAACTAAGTTGAACAGCAAGTTAATTCATAGCCAGCGTTCGATCAATGCAGGTTGCCACCCTAGCACTCTCGAGTCAAAATTTAGTAATATCAAAATAGTTTTTTTTGCCAGCCAATACCACTTCAAAGTTGCAGCCACTTGACCTTGGCATCATACAAAATTTCAAGGGGCACTATAAATGCTTACTTTTGCGATATGTGCTAACAAAAATTGATGAATGCCAAACTGCATCTGAGGTAGTGAAATCGGTCAATATCTTAGTAGCCATAAGGTGGGTTGCCCAAGCATGGTCAATCGTATCAACTCAGACAATTTCAAAATGTTTCAGGAAAGCTTGTATCCTCAATTCAGAGATGGATATTGTTTCCTGCAGCATGGAGGAAGATGACCCATTCTCAGCTGTGAATGTTGAAGCCGACCTTACCAGCCTCATTCATGATGTAGTGCCTAACTGCTGCAGCTCAGATGAGTACTCTGGAAGATATCAAAACATTTCTAGAAAGTCGAGGTCACTTAATGGAGTCAACCAAGATTGGATCTGTGGATTCATTGGCTTCATTACAACTGTACTACTGCATGCAATTTTTTTTTATATAAGTCAATTTTGATGACTTGTCCTTCTTATTATTTTTCTGTTTCTAAAATAATAATGAATGCCAAATAATGTACCTAACCACAATATACTGAAATAGAACTGAAGGAGGAATGTGTATGCTTCTCTCACTTACCTTGCAAGATTTATCCTTGTGTAACACACTAGGATTGATCTCCCCAAGATCGGAAGACAGCCTAGAATAAGTGACATTCTGGGAGGAGATCTGGGTAGTGCAGTTGTACAAAAAGGAAATGTCATTGTGGCGGCACTACGAAATCATCTTCATGTATGTGTTTGTTGAACTCTTTTCTCAGACAGCTTGTCAATTTTTGGCTCCCTAATGAACATAAAAATAATCCAAAAAATTAACTGACACAGAAAATAAAACTTCACCAACTCCAGTAAGGCGTCGCTCCACCCACAAAAACACCACTCCACTGCACCACTCACCCTCAAAAGCACCGCTCCACCGTCAAAAGCACCACTCACCGTCAAAAGCACCGCTCCACCGTCAAAAGCACCACTCAACCGTCAAAAACACCACTCACCGTCAAAAACACCACTCCACTGCACCACTCACCCTCAAAAGCACCGCTCCACCGTCAAAAGCACCGCTCCACCGTCAAAAGCACCACTCAACCGTCAAAAACACCACTCACCGTCAAAAGCACCACTCCACCAGTTTAGTCAGATTAATCGCTATAACAACTTACTATAGTGAGTAAGTTGTGTTTGTACGGTCAGCAAGATGGAGGATTGCGGTTAAGTTTATAGTAGCCAGATTCTTTTCCTAACCGCTTCACCAGACCTTTCCGTACGAGTCGGTTAATTAAAGGGTGCTAAGCAATGGTTTAGTACAGTCCTTGGCTTCTATAGGAACAGAATGATTTTGAAAAAAGCGATTCGCTTCCTAGAACGACTGGCTGGTGAGACTATTTGCTTCACTGCCCCTAATACCTCCTAATGTCCATATCTGGCTAATTAGTGTGTGTGTGTGTGTAAGTATGTATGTGTGTGTGTGTTTATGTCACAAACACACTCTGAACTGATTAGTAGTACTAACCAGCCTGAATTAGCCACACCTATAACTGCAGCAAAATTCTACTCTCTGCTTTAACTTTTCTGTCTAAAAAAAAAAGGTGATTTGTTGTAATTTCTCTAGCAAGCGAGACAGCCAATGCATGAAGCATACCAACATGTTTTGCGTGGTACATACCTCTTACTAAGTCACAGCTGAAAGCTAACAGCTGAACCTTCCATGTCTTATGTTGTAGATAGAGTCACATGTACTAGAGTTTATCAAAATGTTGATGAGAGATTTGTATTATAAAGACACTGGCTTTCGGGAATATTCTATCAGCTGTTTCCTCTTTTGTAAAAAGGAAATAGTGAGAAGCACATAATTTATTAATTTAATGATGACGATAATGATGTTAATAATAATAATAATAATAATAATAATAATAATAATAATAATAATACTAGTAATAGTAATAATAGTAATAAATTAATGATGATGATAATAATAATGATTATAGTAATAGTAATAATAATTGCTGTGACTGTAGTTGTTATTGTTATTGTTATCATTTATAATAATATTATTTTATAATTATTATTATTCTTATTATTATTATTATTATTATTATTATGCTTTATTTTTAATTAGTCTCACTGCATAATATTCTCAAAGTGATTTGGATCTAGAACAACATTACTTGCTTGAGGAGGTAAGACTGAGTTTGGGGCTTGAGTTGTGTGTGAATAGTAGCTCCAACCTTCACCTCGGAATTTCCCGAAGTACTTGCAGGTGTAGAGCTATTTCTTCGTCCCTGGTAGGTCTTTTGTCTTCAAATTTAGTTTAAAAGAGTTGTCTGTTAGTGTCCATTCCAACTGCAACAATAAAGTAAGCTCAAAATATACAGGAAAAGAAATATAAATGTACAGCATAACCCAGCTATCTGCGGTTTCAAGTGGTACTGCACCCTTAAGGATTATTGTTTGTTAGGCTACTCTAGACTGGAGTGACCTACTATATCAGAATCAAATGTAGAAAATACTAACTATTCCAATGATCAGCATGGCAACAGAGTAATGTACTATAAGAGGTCTTAAGGGTTTTCTATTTTGTAGTTTCATCATACTAGATGTAATTTCATTTTTTTGTCATAACAACCATTTCAAAGGAGACACAATAATTTGGCAAAATACTCATCATTTTTTGTATCATACAACATGGATCACATTTATCCTAAAGTTTGACAAGAAGCTAGACAGGGGAAAACCACAACAGCTGGTTCTATGGATGCAGTAATTTCAGTTTCCTTGATTTCTTAATAATCAAAAAATCCATTCTATAGGGAAAGTTCCATTTATTAAGCCTTTAGCTGTGTTTTTTTTAATTTCCCTTTCCTCCTGATCCGCTATGTTTGAAGTAGTAGCTACAAACTTTCAGTTCCTGTCATACAGGATTTGGCCAAGCCATGTAGTATGGAGTTTCAAGTGCCTTGCACAGCTAGATTATATTTTTAGTTTGTACAAAATATTCAATTTAGTACAAAGGCCAATTATGGACTATGAACCCTTCTAATCACACCACAAAGATAACCATACAGGATTTCCTCATATCAGTGGGGTTCATCAGGTCAAAGAGGAGGATTATGTGGAATGTGGGATAGATGAGTGGTGAATTCAAACTTTATTTTATTATTATTTTTTGTGCATAATTAAATGAGTGAGCATGTGCAATCCACTGGAGCCAGGCTATAAATGCAGCTGCTCATAGATGACAATTCACATCTCCCAGATATTGAAGATAGCTGAGGAAACAAAATGGCGCACGACTACGGAGTACCAGAAATTTGTGCCAAGATCGTCTGCAAGCATACAAGCAGCTACTTACGCGGAACTACTAAAGCGGCAACTTTTACTTTGGACTGCGAGCGAGATCGTACGTTTGAAAAAAGGATATTTCTGAGTTATGATTATGTCTTTAATTGTGTGTTATGTGGTTATAGCTATGTTTTATTTTAAGAGTGGTGTGACTGACTAAAGCTACGATATAGTGTAATCGCGGTTATTGAGTGGGAATAACAATTCTTTCTCAGCCTTATTATTATTCATTGGATTTTTTTCATGTTTTCTTTTAATTCCAAAATTCAGAGTCATTGTTAATCTGGTACTACTGAAGTTAATGATGCATATAAATTGGTACATCTATAGTAGCTTGATATCAGTTCATTCAATACAATTCTTTGTGCTAATTTTCAGTCGTGTTCTATAATAAGAATTAAAACGAAAATGGCTTTAAATTTGCAGGATCCAAATTTTATTATGGCATTCGAATAGCCAATGGAACCTGGGACTATTCTGGGACTTCCAACCACATCTTTGTAGTTCTTGTAGGAACTAAAGGAGCAACCAACAAACTTCATATTTTGAGATTTTTTGGGAGGATAAAGCAAGGAACGTGTAAAGATCTCCTTGTGGAGGCTGATTCTGACCTTGGAGATATTCGCATTGTGATCTTTGGAAATGAATCCAATTGGATTTTCCCCAAGAATGATTGGTATGTCAACTATTCTATCATATACAACTATACAGGAAGTAACACAATGGCCATGGGGGAATGCTTTCCTTGCTATCATTGGATAGGAGATGGAGAAACTGTCAGCACAACGTCTGCTACAAGTAAGGTTCATATGTATTTATTTGGGTTATGCTGAGCCTATTCAAATATTTCATATCAATACACATTTACAGTATTTGATCTTTACTTTTTATACCAAATCAGAAGTATTTTAATTTCTGGCATAATTTTTAGCACAATAATATTGTTTCTGCTGTTGTTTTTTTTGATATTGTTATTATTACTATTACTATTATTATTATTATTATTATTATAATAATTATTATTGTTATTATTATTACTATTACTATTATCACTAATATTAATATTATCATTATTTTTATTACTGTTCATGTTGTTGTTGTTGTTATGGTAGAAATGGTAGTAGTAGTAGTAGTAGTAGTAGTAGTAGTAGTAATAGTAGTAATGGAAAGGTAGTAGTAGTAACTGTAGGAGTAGTAACAGTTATAAGAAAAGAAATAATGATTGTATTATTGTTATCATTTTACCGTTAGCATCGTCGTCTTTAAATTTATTCCAGTGTTACGGCAAGATGTCAAGGATAAAATCCTGTTAAGACAGCGAAATTTAGAATTAAGCGAAAGACAAGAAAAATACAAGTGGCACAAATTTTCTGACATCGGAGTTCCATCAGCCATAGATGAGACTACGGTGGATATCCCTGCAGATGAGCAATTCAACAGAGTGAAGAATATAGACTTCACATGTGATGGAATTAAGGCAGCTGTTGACTTGGGTCTGACCAAAATTTTCACAGACATGAACGATCTCGGTGACTATGCAACGTTTGCGAAATCCATTAACAGTGAAGAGGCCATCCCTCTGTACGGCGCTGGGCGGTGGACTTCGGATGTGGAATTTGGCCGTCAAATATTAAATGGAGTCAACCCAATGGTCATTAAAAAGTGCACGCAAATACCTGCTAAGTTTCCCATTACTGAAGACTTAATTAAACCCTATTTGACAAGAGGTCTTACCTTAGAGGAGGAAATTCAGGTAAATATATTATAGATTCATGCTATTCATGTGCAGTTGATGTAATTTACTACATACATACATATAGGCTGGTCGTATCTATATTTGTGACTTGGAAATTATGGATGGTCTCCCACCTCGTGAGGGATGTTTTGTTCCGGCTCCAATTTGTCTTCTCTATGTGAACAACACCGATGACCTGATCCCCATAGCTATTCAAATCAGACAAGGAGTAAGGGAGGAGGAGAAAGCAATTCCTAATCCTATATTTTTTCCAGGTGATCACTGGATGGATTGGATACTCGCCAAAATATACTACCAGAATGCACATGGACAGGTACTATTTCCAGGAAGTAGTTAAGGATGTTTTTTAGTCATCATTATAAATATACCATTTTTAGGATACCAGTACAATAAACATTTAAACATTATTTGACCGATTAATTTTCTGGTTCAGTGAAAGAGCATTGGAATAAGAGTGTGTTAGATTTTTGCATCTATTTCTGATACAAGTTACATGTGCTTTTATATATATTTAGCTTCAATCATTCTTGGCTGTTCTGAAAAATAATAATTAGTTCAAGAGGTATCTTTTTTTTTTTTGTTACTTCAGCTTATTTACTGTTTTTATAAATATGTAAGCATAAAGCACTGGTGGTACAGTTGATTTATAATTAAAATTTTCTCGTAGCTTCACCAAGTTTTGACCCACTACATTTCCTGTCATGCCGCCATGGAAACCTACTGCGTGGCTACTATGAGAAATCTTCCAGATTCTCATCCCGTCAACAAGCTACTGAGACCTCATTTTCGGTATACTGTAGCTATCAACACTCGGGCCAGGGCAACGCTTATCAACGATGGTGGAATCATCGACAAGTCCTTTGGAATTGGTGGACAAGGAAAAAAAGAGCTATTTCGCAGAGCTTCCGAGTATTACACTGTGGACTTCACGAATATCAAGGAAAGCATTGCAGAACGCGGCCTAGAGGATCTCCCCAAGTTTTATTATCGTGACGATGGCCTCAAGCTCTGGGAACGCTTCGAGTGTCTAGTCTCAGATATTGTCGACGAATTTTACCAATCTGACTCTGAAGTCAATGATGACACAGAGTTGAAGAACTGGGCAAAAGATTTGCACACAAATGGGTTTCCTAAGTTCAGGAAAGCTCCTGAGGGTCGAGGCTTCCCACAGTATATCACGACAAAGTGCGAGCTCATCAAGCAATGTACTCGCATAATGTTCACTGGGTCCTGCCAGCATGCAGCCGTCAACTTTGGTCAGTATGTAATCTATAGCTTTGTGCCGAATGCACCATTTGCTCTTCGACGACGCCCACCAACAAAGAAAGGGGAGACATCATACGATACTCTGCTGCAGACTCTTCCAGACAAGCTGACTACAGTTAAAAGTATATTGATCACATACGCTCTTTCACAGTATAGCACTGATGAGGTAAAAAGATATTAATATGAATCATTTCATTTTGCGCCTCAATGGCTTAATTACACCCCCGTTATTTATAGCTATATCATCCTATTATAACTTCAAACTGAAAATGTGTATTTGATTGTCTATAGATTACTCTTGGCAAGTATCCAGCTGAAAGGTTCCTTGAAACTAAAGCTCTAAACATTATTTCTGAGTTTGATATCAAACTGCGCTTATATAAAGATGAAGTAAAAGCTCGCAATGAGACATTGGACATGCCTTATACATATTTATTGCCCGAAAAAGTTCCAAATAGCATCACTATTTAGAAAACGTTTTTAATTATTAACCAAACTTGTAGTTACATAATAGTAGTGAAAATCAATGTATTCATGAAATGTAGATGTTTACTAATTTTATTATCTTTTGTGGTCATTTGTATTTTGCAATTGTATGTCATTTATATTATTTTTAATTAAAAAGTGTGAAGAATTTTATTCCCTTACACACATAAGTATCTAATTATGAAAATGTTTTCATCCAATTTATGACTGTTACTCAGTTATTGTAAGAAATAGATCCCAAAATTTGATTACAGCCAAATTCAAAATCAATGACTTATGATTACTTAACCACACCCACTGAATTAAAGTACTAATAAGTGTACATGAGAGACAGTATTTTTTAAGTTCTATATTATACACTACTATTACTATAGGATTTCATGATTAATGTTATGATCACTATTGTTATACAAGAGTTGAACATTTTTTTAACTGGACCTTTTTTGTTGCAAGCTGAAAACCAAAGCAAATTCATCTGTTGAGAAAAAGACTACTCTTCAATAGGTCAGTGATTTTGAAACTATAGCAATGCTTTGCTATATTACAGTTATATTTTTTATCAGGGAATATTGTTTTTATTATCTCTAAGGCATACTTTATTTGCTGAAGACATAAAAGAGCTGCTTACTGATACATACTTGGTAGATGCTTGTAAAGTCAAGTTGTGGTGGAAAAATTTCTTCTCTGCTAATACCATGAAAAGGGAATATTGTTTTTATTATCTCTAAGGCATGAAAAGTGCTCTCACATGTATAAACTTGGCCAAAACCATTTAATTCATAACTAGAGTATGGTTCCATAGCAGTCACAAACCTTGAGTTGAGAAAGGATTCGTCATTTTTTTTAATCAGGATGAACTTCTGATCACAATGTTCATCCAGTACAGACAAAAGCAGCATATTTGCGTGAAATATGATACTGATAAAGGTGCATCACCTAGGATTAGTAAGCTATATACTGCAGTATGATTCAGACTGTAACTGCAACAAAGTGTATCTTGCTGTGCAGAGAGGTTTCCCAGATATTAAAGGTATCCTCCCTTCTAGAGTATTGGCCACCATTTCTCAGCATCACATGCTGTCTGTCACTTTGGTGGTTGTAGTGGATTGCTGCCAGCCCTAAACAAATAAAAACAACAACAACCACTTTTGTCCCATGATGATTGATGTAAGGTGCAGTTTTGATCAGTAGCCAGTTATAATTTATAGTACTGTAGTATATCATTAAGCAGATTTAATGCCTAGCTCCTTTATAACAAATCAAGAAACCTAAACCCAGTGTACTCCCAAGTTACACATGGAAATGTACTTCCAAATTTTGTTACAGCAGAAGTAGGCAAGGCAGCACAACAGGGAATATTTGTCAGCACCAGGGGGTGAGCATATGATATGCCAGTCACATGTCTGTACATTCTGGAATAAATAGTAATCATGTTTGTAAACTGAATCCACAGTATCCAGAAGTTTGCAGAATTCCCATCCATCCCAAGATACTGCTATGGCTGCCCACAATCACTCTTTGTACTGTCAGAAACCATAGCTCAAGCCCGAAATCCTAGACATGAAATCTTATCTGTGTGATCGCGAAGCCCCACCCACTACAGGAAGTAAGTCTTAAGGAAGCTAAATAGCTGCAAATAATGGTGCTAATTATAGGAAGCATCCACTCAGTTTTGAGTTATTGGTTTTGGGCCATGTTTATACATAGTATGATAGTCATTTTTACGATTTCTTTTCCTACACAGTTACCCTTTATATACTTTTTTTTTAATGTTTTATTGATTTGATATAAGTTAATTTAATCAGTGTTGTTATTACAATTTCCAGTTTTGTAGTCGGATGAAGTATTCAAGCTGACATAATAACCTACCGGACCAACTAAGATCCCTTTACCAGATTGCGTCTCAACTCCTCTAGACTTCCATTGACCAATTGTTTCGATGTTAGCCCCAGGAAACATATCAGTCAACCTAATCACCTCGTGAGGCTTCCATGATCCTGCATCCTCTGAGCAAGGCACAAAGTCGTTGTGTGACACTGCATGTTTTATCTTGGATAAGCATTCACGACTTTTTTGTAGTTCTGCATTATAGTCACCTTGGGCATGTGACGATCCTGATGTTTTACTGTTTAGGTTAGCCTCCATTGTACTCTCATTACAACCTGATTGCTTAGTTCCTTCGTTATGTTCCATTATATGATCCGTTTTATCAGCCATGCCAGGAGCCACAGCAGTGGCCACATTTTCATTTAGAGCTTTAGTATCCTTTGAATGAATTCTACTTTCCTTAGTTACTTGTCCCTCTTTACTCTGATTTTTCAGCAGTAGTAATTTTCTTGAATCATGATGTGTCATATTCTTACTCTGATATGAACTTGAACGTTTCTTAGGGCTATACAGATATCTACTTTGAGTGCTAAGTGAGGACTTCAATGTTTGTCTTGACGATGGTATAACAGGCGTAGAGTGAACTTGTCCGGTTTTATCACACTTCCTCAAGCTAGACACTGGGTTTAATATGGCAGGTAAAGAATTTACTTGAGTTGCTTGCTTTCTTTCACCACTACTACTGGCCAACATATTTCTTTTTTCTAGATTAAGTTAGTGGACTACACACGTCTTTTTTTATTTGAAATACAACGTTTCGATCGAAGTTGCTTGATCTTCTTCAGGTGGAATATAACTGAAATGGCTGGGTGATGGTGATACAGATATAATAGAGCAGTTGGTGACTGAATGAAGGTGTTGATAAGAGTCTATTGATGCTTTTATTGATGTGTTAATAGATGATAGAATGAGTCTGACTAGAGGGGTGAGGAATGCCAGAGTAAAATGGGTGAATAACCAGTAGTTAAGTCAGTAAGTAAGAAAAAAATAAAAATAAAAATAAATAAATAAATAAATAAATAAATAAATAAATAAATAAAAAAAATAAATAAATAAAAAATAAAATATATATATATATATATATAATACTTATAGCACGAGTCAGAGTACAATATGGGAAAATATTTTACGAGCACGCAAAATATTTTCACGAGCCAAAGGCGAGTGAAAATGTGGCGTGAGAGTAAAATATCATTCCCATATTGTACGACGAGTGTGATAAGTGATTTATTGCTTCTTTGAAATTTTTCTCAACCGGTTACAATACAATTTTCATTGATTTTACTCGCTACGCGCGCGTACAAGGAGCGTACAATATAAACCGTACAATATGGGAGAATACAGAACGCTCGCGTGATGCGGAAATATTCAAGTAAAAATATCAAAGCTGCAATAAATATATATATATATATATGAAATAAAATAATAAAATAAATAAGTAAACAAATAATGATAATAAAGATATGCACTTATGTGATGTTGCTCATCCATATTGGGCTGATGTTAAGTCCTTGGTCTTGGTTAAAATTTGGAAAACTTTTGATGTGGATTGCCTCCTTAATTCTTCTTCTATGCCAGATGCTTTCTTTTTCTATGACAGTGCTGCCTTGCCAGTCAATTCTATGGTGTTCCTCCAGGCAGTGTTGTGCAACTGCTGACTTCTGAGTTTCAAAGTTCTTGCAACACCTCGGATGTTCGGATAGTCTAACTCGTAGTGTTCTTCCTGTCTCTCCTATATAGGAACGGTCACAATCTAAACAGGGAATGCGGTAGATAACTCCAGGGTGATTGAGGAGGTCAGGTTGTGGTTTCACATGTGAAAGAATTGATCTGAGAGTCCTCCCAGAGCGGAAGATCACCTTGATGTTATGTTTCGCACAAATCCTTCTTATTCTTTCACTAACTCCTTTGACATAGGGAATGGTTGTTGTCACTTCTGTTCTTTGAGTTTGTTCTTCTTTACTTCTCCTCTTGTTTCTCTGATGATGGAGGGCTCTGTTGACTGTGCCACATGGGTATCCATTCTTCTTGAAGACTGATTTTAGGTGTTCCATTTCCTCCGTAAGTGTGATTTCATCCTGGCAGATTGTTTTGGCATGATGTTTTAGTGTGTGTATGATGCCATTCTTAACAGAGTGTGAGTGGTAGGACCGGTAGTTAAGGTAGCGATCTGTATGTGTTGGCTTGCGGTAAACTTTGGTTATGATGCTGTTTGAGTTGGTGCGCTCGACCATGACATCCAGAAATGGCAGTTGGTGGTTGGATTCTACCTCCATTGTGAATTTTATGGAAAGACGAAGGGAGTTCAGGTGTTCTAGGAACATGTTAAGAGATTGTCTATTATGTGGCCAAAAATGGAACCACAAGCTCTGGTAAAAGAGTAGAAACATCCCAACACAGGAAAAAGAGGAAGGTATTGAGATCAAAGCCACCTGCAACAAGGATAGATGTTCTTTCAATTGACTCAGCTCTACTATGTGTTGTTCCACTCATGCAATCTATTGAACTCATTGAATTCTTACTGGTAGAGATCTCAATAGGAGGACCACTGTATTGTTGTAAGGGATCTGCAAAGAACATGTGCTGCATCGGATTTTTAGAGTGTCTCACACCAAATGGGAAACTGTGAAGAGGTGGCAGTGTTGTGTGTATTTTAGAAGAGCAATTGCAAAAATCTGAAATGTGACGTCGCCATACAGTTTCCTATGGAACTGCCAACAGAATATTCTGGAAATCATTGTCAGTAGTGGTGGTGATTTTTTTCTCTTTTTCTCTGTCGTTATCTCGATGTGCAGTGCTCTACCTGGATCAAGCGAAAAAGTGGGGAAAAGGCTTGATACTTTTTCCCTTAAGCTGTCGAAAGTTGCTGCTGATGGATTGACTCAGAATTTGTGAAAGTCATGTCCGTCCATGATTTTGAAGTACACCACTGCAAATTTGCACTGGTAGTAGCCAGTGGCATTCTAGTGGTAACGACAATGGAGAGGAACGCTATCTAAGAACTAAGAACTTTGCCGGGCTGCCAAGCTACGATCATGTATACAGCGCTAACTAGTCGTAGAGAAACCCTTTACCCACTGCTTCACGTCAGGTGTACAGCGCAGTGATTCGGCTTGTGATGAGCGCAGCGTCGGAGCGCTTTATCCTGAACAAAGTAAGATTAGTGTTTAAAACAGAGTAGTGTTATTTGATAGCTGTCAGATATTATGATAGTGCCTATAATGTTTTGAGACGGCTGTCCTATAGTTAAGATGCACGAGAGTTGAATTGACTCATTAATTGTCATATGTGTTTATTGTTTTGCATTTGTTTAATGTTCTTACATAGTCTTCAGTCAGAGTTGTGTGGAGTGTTGTGAACTGTCAGAGAGCATTGCTGTATCACCTTTTACTTTAAAATAATAATAATAATAAATTAGTGATGTGCTCTAAGAGCACAAAATAGCAAAGCAAGCGATGCATGTTCCCTGTAATTGCAGCTATTCCATGCATGCTTGGTGTGGCTACAAAATACTGTCAAAGTGAGAAAACAATAGTGGTAGCTTTTTTCTATGACGAAGGCTCCTGGTACCGTAATCCTCAGGAATAGTCTAATAAATAAATTAGGAACATTTAATGGCTTTTCAAAAAGAAAGATTCTTTACTTTGCTACCTGTTTCTGTATCGCTTTAGCTCTCCTCCTCCTTGCACTGTCTTTTTCATTTCTTATCGCTCTCCTTACTAATTTTTCTTCAGGAGTTTCTAACGCCCTCAAAGCTCTACCGAGCGTTTCTAACGTTTTGTATACTGGGCATCGCTACTTCGTACGGCAGATAAACAAAACATAATGTTGCTAAGAAGGTTACCCGACCCGCGCAAGCGCGTAGGAGAAAAGGTGCACACGTACGCCCACGCAAGAACAAAAGCAATTTCTAGACCTAACTAGTGATGTGCTTGAGCACAAATGGCGAGCGAGCCTAAAGACTATACTATTTTTATATGAATGATTTTGACTTCTAACAAGCTACTGAAAATAAGGTCCAGTTTTTAAATTTAGCATACAGGGTAAAGGTATTTCAGTGCCATAGTAACAACTCTCTGCAACTGCTTGGAAGGAGGAAAAAAACAAACAAAACAATACACGTTATTTAAAAGTTTTCTTTGTGATATTATTTAGCTAAGTAGTGGTTGTAACACACAATGCTTTGACACATGCACCTACACAGACTTACCTTAGCGGTAGTCTAGTGGACAATGTATTTTCAAGTAAATACTGTTGCGCACGGCTTATAACCATGACAAAGAGCGCATTGACTTACCACTGCCACTAACTCGAATAGAAATGGAAGTCCCTTAAGTTCAAGTTTTAACTGTACCCGCAAAAGAATTCAAAACGGTAAACAATTCAATTTCTAGGGTGATACGGGTACTGATCGCTAAACCAGAGGATTCTGTTTAGTGCAATTTGGGACGGGGTCGACCACATAACTAACACAAAAACGCGAGGGTCAAAGTACAAAATGACATACGTACGTCCAAACATATATACAAATATACTAGTGGTGTGCTTGAGCACAAATGGCGAGCGAGCCTGATAGTTAGGTAACATTAAACTAAGTATTGTTACCATGTTTTAGCTTAGTTCATGCAAAAACTATAATAGCCGTTGTGACCTTTTATTTCAGCAAACAAACTCTCTTACCTGATTAATGGTAACTTTTGTAGTATCAAACATCTGCCATTCTGATAATCTCAATTCAGTAACTCTTGAACAAGCTCTCAGCAACGATAAAAAAATAAACCAGTGTTATTATTTGTAATTTTAGCTCCGTATTTCCCCTAAAACGGCGAAGTTTTGAAATTAAGTCTGGAAAAGGGTCTTCAATGCCATAGTAACCAGTCGAATCAACATTTTGTTTCTTGAAAAGCAAGCGTTTTCGCAGAAATTTTCTCACACTTTGGAGCTTTAAGTATAAAGTAAGGCTTGCTTAATGCTGTATTTTCAGAATAAACTGGGGTCAAGCCTAAAAAGCCGTGTTTTTTGGAAAAAATGGCGAGCGAGCCTAAAGACTATACTATTTTTATATGAATGATTTTGACTTCTAACACTGAAGCTACTGAAAATAAGGTCCAGTTTTTTTATTTCACATACACGGTAAAGGGATTTCAGTGCCATAGTAACAACTCTCTGCAACTGTTTGAAATGAAGGGAAAAAACAACAACAAAACAATACACGTTCTTTAAAAGTTTTCTTTGTGATATTCTTTAGCTAAGTAGTGGTTGTAACACACAATGCTTTGACACAACTGGACATGCACCTACACAGACTTACCTTCGCAGTAGTATAGTGAACAATGTATTTTCAAGTAAATACTGTTGCGCACGGCTTATAACCATGACAAAGAGCGCATTGACTTACCACCGGCACTAACTCCAACAGAAATGGAGTCCTGTACGTTTTCACGTTTTAACTGCACCAGTAAAAGAATTCAAAAAGTAAACTACTTTGACCATCTGAATTACCTCGAATTCTTGACAACAAGCTCTCAGCTACATAAACAAAAGACAATCAATTTTAGCACACAAATACAAAATTACTTTCTTACCTTATTTTCTTGAGCAGTAGTAACTTCCGTAGTACCAAATTTGAGTCATTCTGACTATTTGAATTTACCAGTCGCTGTTGACAACAAGCTCTTAGCTGAGTTAACAATAACAGAATTACCTGAATAAACTTAGAAAGCAGTGGCCAAGAAGCGCAGCTTGACAAAGACTTCACAATTGTTTCAAGAAGAGAGTAGCTATAAACGTTTTGGTTGAAACAGAGTTGCGTAACAGCAGGATTCTCCGCGCTAGTTAATTGAAAAATGCTGGAACTGTGAACGCTTTACCTAACTTACGTAATTAGAAGCGCGGGCGAAAATAGAGGTCTCACGTACCCCATAAACAGATAAATAAATAAATATAGCGAAATCTCGATTGAGTTACCCCTGATAGTGTCTCGCTCGCTTCGCTCGCTCGCCAACTAGTGGTGTGCTTGAGCACAAATGGCGAGCGCGCCTAAAGACTATACTATTTTTATATGAATGATTTTGACTTCTAACACTGAAGCTACTGAAAATAAGGTCCAGTTTTTTAATTTAGCATACAGGGTAAAGGGATTTCAATGCCATAGTAACAACTCTCTGCAACTGCTTGAATTGAAGGAAAAAACAACAACAAAACAATACGCGTTATTTAAAAGTTTTCTTTGTGATATTCTTTAGCTAAGTAGTGGTTGTAACACACAATGCTTTGACACAGCTGGACATGCACCTACACAGACTTACCTTGGCAGTAGTCTAGTGGACAATGTATTTAAGTTAAATACTGTGCGCACGCTTATAACCATGACAAAGAGCGCATGGATTACCACGCCACTACTCGATAGAAATGGAAGTCCCTTAAGTTTTCAAAGCATTAACTGCACCCGCAAAAGAATTCAAAACGGTAAACAATTCAATTTCTAGGGTGATACGGGTACTGATCGATAAACCAGAGGATTCTGTTTAGTGCAATTTGGGACGGGGTCGAACAAATAAATAACACAAAAACGCGAGGGTCAAAGTACAAAATGACATACGTACGTCCAAACATATATACAAATAAACTAGTGGTGTGCTTGAGCACAAATGGCGAGGGAGCCTTAAACTACACTATTGTTAAATTTGATTTTAACAACTAATACTCAAGCTATTAAAATAAAGTCGAGTTTTAAATTAGGTATGAGGTAAAGGGGCTTCAATGTCATAGTAACCGCTCCCGCAACAGTTTGAATTGAAAAAGAAGCAACAAAATCAAATCACGTTATTTAAAAATTTCTTTGTGACATTCTTAATAGTAGTTGTAACGCACTATACTTTCACACAACTGAGCATACCTACGCAAGACTTACCTTCGTGGTTCGTCTAGTAGACAATGCATTTTTAAGTAAATACTGTTGAGTAGGGCTTATAACTGTGACAAATAGCGCATTAACTTACCACCGCCACTAACCGCATCGAAAATGGAGTCCATAAGATTTGCGTTTGAAAAACTGCACCCGCCCAAAAACAATTCAAAGCAAGTAAAACAATCAATTTTAGGTGATACGGGTAATGGTCGCTAAACAGGAGGATTCTGTCTAGTGAAGTTTGGGACGGGGTCGAACGCCGAGCGAACACAAAAATACGGAGGGTCAAAGTACAAAATGACATACATACGTCCAAACATATATATAAATAAATAAATAAACAAACATCCCCGATTTTTTCATTTTTACCCCTGTAAGTGTCTCGCTCGCTACGCTCGCTCGCCAATAAATAAACAAACATCCCCGATTTTTTCATTTTTACCCCTGTAAGTGTCTCGCTCGCTACGCTCGCTCGCCAATAAATATAGCGAAATCTCGATTGAGTTACCCCTGATAGTGTCTCGCTCGCTTCGCTCGCTCGCCAATTATTATAAAGTATCAAAATTCAGTCAGAAATATTGGCATCAGTGCTGCGGGCATGAGTTTTAATGTTTAGATCAGATGATGTGACATTTTTTTTTATTCCCAATAATAGGTTACATGCATGTATGCAAGCATATGTATTTACATATACACATATATATACATACATACGTAAATATTTGCATTGTATATTCATATAGATATATGTATATGTAATGTGTATAGAAATAATATGCATTACCTTTTCTAGTAGAAGTATCATTTTGTTCAGTTTCTTTTATTGGTGGCATAAACATGACAGTCTGGGCCTGTCAATACAAAGAATAGCATACAAACAATAAACATGAAATACAAATATAAATGATGATTAGGTGGAATAATATAACTAAAGCCTAACATTGCACTTAAAAATATTTGTTACAACAAACAAGTGGATTATAAAGCTTGAATTGTTCAAGCTATTTTGTCAACTAGGTTTATTTGCTGAATAAGTTTACTATGTATTGACTAAGGTCACATGCTTTAAAACAATACTCATCTATTTTTACCAATTTTTATGACCATCCAACATCTCACCCCAATCTGAGATGAATGGCTGCATTATTACTCATAATCAATATCCAAGGACATAAAAAAAAAAAACTATTTATAATTTACAAAGCTAAGTTGGACACTTGGCCATGCACCTCATTTCAAATGGTCTGGCTACAGGTCTCACTCTATTTTCTTTAGTTCATGTCGTATGTTATCTTGTAGTTACCTGTTCTTGAGTGAGATCAAATGAGCTACAGATAACAAGAAGCAAAACGTTAGGTAGCATAACATCCAGAACATAGGAGACAAGCTGAAATTAAATTATTCAATATGTAAACGATTGTAAAATTTTCTATTATGCATACCTCAAGTGTATGATCCTTATGAATGTATTTAGAGTACAAAAACTCTAAGATGTCACTAAATTGTGCACTAGATATACAACTGATAGTATTCGTCAGATTCTGCATCTTCTCTATATTATTATATCAGAAAGTTCAATTAATTACTTTTAAATTAAATGGTTCTCACTCACTTCTTTTACCACATCCAAGTTTAGAAAACTCCATCAAGCTTATGCAGCTATTCACCTATTACATTTTAAATACTATGAGTAAAACTGAATTTGCCATGACATTTTTCTTTGCTAACCTTTCCATTCACAAATTCATCCAATGAAAGATTCAAGGAGGATATTTTGGAGATAAAGTGATCTGAGTCATAATTCTTTATTTCAGTAACAGCTTTTTCTAACTGACTCTGCTTAGTTAGCTCTGTGTCCTGTATAGAATTTATTGAACTTCCATCCTGACAAGCATCATTTTCTACATCATCCTGTTCATGCTGAGAGAGTTGTTGGATATTATCGAACTATAGTATGTAAATTAAAAAATGTATTAGCACTACATATCAGCGCAAATGCAGTAAACAAGGTTGTAAAAATTACAATTTTCGAGGTATAGTTGTACAATTACCTTAGCTTTCTTTGTGTCTGTTTCATTTCTAGAACAATCGATTTCCCCACGCTTTCGGCAGACTTTCAGTCTCTTAATATTGATCTTATTTTTAAGAATTTTTCCATCATCATTTTTTAATCTGTATAATCCTTTTCCTAAATTTTCTGATATAGTATAGTTGCCACGAAATAATTCTTGTAATGTTCCACCTTTTCTTCCCTTTTGGGCCGAATTTTCAAGTAAAACACTAGTACCTACTGAAAGCTCTTCAGTAACATGCTTCCTGTCATATGTCTCCTTCTGTTGAATTTGGGAATCTTTGATTTTTTCTGTTGCTTTTTTAAAAACAGATTCACGATATACTAGTAACTCATTGACCAATTCATCACAATTTTTTCCTGATGTATGAATGGGAGGGGAAATCTCAGAATCAATTGGAAGCCTCATTTCTTTTTGAAATAATAAATAATACGGTGAATATCCAGTAGAACTTTGAAAAGATGCTCGATATCCCATCAGAACTGTGTTTATTTTCAGATCCCAATCATTTTGGTCTTCATTAATGAGTTTAGCCAAAGATCTTGTAAGTGTTTGGTTGAATCTTTCAGTGAGTCCATTGGTCTACAACATTCAAGCACACTAATGTAATTTTCATAAACTATTATAACTTACTTGTGGGTGGTATGCACTTGTAACACGATGATTAGTATTTGTCATATTATAGAGAGCAGATGAGAGCTCATTAACAAATTCCCTTCCCTGATCAGTGATTACGACTTCAGGACAGCCAAATCTACAAATGCACTATTATGTACCAAAATAATTAGTTAAGATCATAAATAATAGAATTTACAATTTGCCTTGACTACACAATGCTTAATAAACGTTTCACATTCACTCTTGATGCAATTAGATCTCGGGCGGTGTCTCTCATGCAAGCTGCATTAATGTAGCACTTCTGACTTTCCTTGATTCATTTCCTTTCAAATAAATAGTCCAATATAAAACACAAAAACAACTTATCAAAGTCTGTTTCAGTAATGGCCATATAATCTTTGAAATTTTCTTGTTTAAAGATTGCCAAGCTATGCAAGGCAGAAGACCTGCATGTGTATAGACTTTATCAGAGATATATCAATTTCAATAGCATAAATTCTTGGCCTTGTGGGCCTTCCAGTGCAAGTGATGATGTGAATGACAGTAGAGGAGGTAGTGAATATATACACACATTACAGTACAGGAAATATAGATGAAAGAGTCCAAAGTGTGAAAATTAAAATTGATAGGTGTTGATAGACTGTGTATAGTTGAGGGAACCACCTGTTCTATGAGCAGAATAAGGTGTTGATAGACTGTGTATAGTTGAAGGAATTGCCCCGTTATGATTCTATTAAAAAGGTAAGGAACAAAGAGGTAAATCAAAAACAAGTACAATAATTAATATCAGGGAGGAAGAACCTGAAATAGGGATAGGAACCAGGTATATTGAAGAGGGATAACTTATAATCACATAACAATTTAACTTAAAGAGTAACTTAAAGAGCAAGTCTTAGCCAAGGTGCCCAGCGAGTGGGTCATTTTCGGCCTCCGATTCCCCACTCGCTTCATTATACTTCATAAATTATATAGTGAAAAAATTAATATTGTGACTCACACTGTATACAAAGTAAGCAACCTGTTCTGCAGATTTATTAGGTAGAGCAGCTGCTTCTGGCCACTTTGAAAAATAATCAGTTAATGTTGCTATATATTTGTTGCCTCGAGAAGTTATGGGCAATGGCCCTATTAAATCCATTCCTACTTGACACCACAATTTTGACTTCACTGGAATTGGGTGCAGGCAACCTGTTTGTTTCACCAACTTCTTGTTGTGTTGTTGGCATTTTATACATGATTGAACCTGTTAATGAAAGTTAGGTGTGAATAAGAAAATAACTTGCTCTTAAACTTACATATTCAGCAACATCTTGAAACAAACCTGGCCAATAATATTTAGCCGACACCATATGATTAGTTCTATGAACCCCAAGATGACTGCTGTCATGAACTGAAGCTAGAATTCTCTTGCGCTTATCCACATCATCAACAACTAGTCTAAGATAGCCACCTTAAAAATCAAATTTTAATGATTTATAGCTTAGCATAAAGTACATCATTCTAACCTTTACCACCAACATAATGCAAAGACCCTTCAACAATTTGGAAATACTTTGCTCTCTTTCGTAGAGCAAGCTTGTCTTGTTTTTGATAATTCTCTGGATATATACCTTCCTCAATGTAGTTGTATATGTCTTTATACAAAAATCTTCCTTCTTGAGCCATTTCAAAATTTAGCCACAGAGAAAAGAAGGAAGGACCCGCGCGGCACGAGGGGTCCCTATATTTACAAAGGGATCCCCATATTTCCCGTAAATATGGGGACGGGGGTCCCCGTTTTTGGGGGGGTCCCCATATTTCCGTGACACCGGTACAATTTGCTTTATCCGGCTCCAGAGTACTTCAAAGTAATGGTTATGACAACGCAACCATTAGGGCAGGCTCTAAAGAGTTACCTTCTAAAGATCACACAAATACTAAGCAAGAGAAAGGTTTAAAGTCAAAGATACTATACCTATTACCACAGAGTCGTCCATAGTGTACAGTATTGTGGTAAAGTATACATAGGTGAGTGAAACAACTAGAATGCTTGAGCAGAGAGTAAAAGAACATCAGGATACTTGTAAGAGAGGTGATGAGAAGGTTTCAGCCATTGCTGAACATGCTTGGCCATCATCACCCCGTTAAATGGGAAGCGGTAAGAGCCAGTAAGAAGACTGAGCCAGTAAGAATCGTGAGTTGAAGATCAAGGAAGCTCTACACATACAGATGACACCTGACAACAACAAGTTCAATAGGTTTAGAGCTTCCAGGAAGCTGGCTGTCCATGCTGCGTGCAAATCACCCTCCAGGATGTAATAAACAGTAAGTGTGCCCTCCAGAAATCTTGCCGTTTGATTTGTGTTATTATATCACCACGGAGAGTTCGACCTCAGTTGACCCCTGAAGAGGACTCCGGCAAGAAGTCGAAACGTCGGGTTAAGTTATCATTAAAATATTGGCTGTTAAAAAAAGAGAAAAATTTCCTATTATTATAATAATAATAATAATAATTAAAAAAAAAAAATAAAATAATAATAATAATAATAATAATAATAATAATAATAATTAAAATAATAATAATAATAATAATAATTAAAATAATAATAATAATAATAATAATAATTAAAATAATAATAATAATAATAATAATAATGATAATAATAATAATAATAATAATAAGCTGGGAAATCCCTCTCTGAGGACCTACGGTCCTTGTGTCACTACACAATCTACATTAGCTACTAGGCTAAAATAGATGCATTTTTTCCTCCAGCCACTTCTGCCAATTGTGCGCGAGATTAACTACTAAACGTGCACCTAGCAACAATATTTTGTTGCCGCGCAACATTTTTTACTCGCCTGATGCCGCAAAACCTATCTGGACACGTTGCCACAGTTTTCTCGGTGATTTCCGGTAAGTATGGGCCAAATTTATTGTTAAGTTATGTCACTGATTTACTTTTACAGTAATGGTGCTGTTGAGATACACAGAAAGCACTGACTCATTCGTCTCGAGTGCCTACAACACATCTGGGACAGTGTACAGTAAGTAAATCACTTCTAATTTCTTACCTCAACATAAATCTCTCGTAGATCCTTGTGAAAAGAAACACAATACCTCCTGTACAGAATGTGTCTATCAACAAGTGGTAAATACTGTGTAATTGGTGGACATTGCAAAGTGAAGTAAGACATTATCAGACCTGTGCAAACTTTAGTCAATGACACAGCTGATGAACAGATTCGCCATGCTATATTTACGTATGTTTATTCTTCCTTAAATCACTCATAAGTTATATTATTAAGGAAGAAAATTCACTGAGCTACAACCCTCTATTAAAAATATATCTCCTTTTATTCTGGAAGCAGCTCAAGTGTAGTGCTGTTTAGCAGGTCACCAAAGTCGAAGTGTATTCCCTTTAGACAGTAAGCAGAACTCATGTTGTATTTTTCCTATTAGCTGTTAAAGTATAGCATATGTTAAGGCATGTGTATACACTAGCATGGCCAGGGGGAGGGGAGGGGGTGGGGGGGGGGGGGGGGGGGTAATCTTTGACTCTATTTTCACAACCTAAAATAAGGGTTTAGCTTTATGCACCAGGCTTACCATGAGTTGTATAGATTTTTTGGCAAGCACGAATCTGGTGTAAATGTAGGGACAGGCTCGCCCGTATATAGCAAGTTTCATAAGGATCATCATTCTGGAATAGTTCTGTCGTCTTTCCACCACAACACTGAAAATTATTATGACCTCCACGGTGACATTGGCCACAAAACTTTCATGAAAATGAGAAACAAGAAATTTCTACAATGTTGATTTGACCCCTCTCAATTTTGGTTCTAAACACATCCTAATAATAAAACCATTCATTAGCCGTGCTCTAAATACTGCAGCTAAGCTCTATCATTTTTTTGGTTTAGGGGGAAATTGTTCATATCATCCTCGAGTGCCTATAGGCACTTGTGCCGGCCGCGGTAGGTGGGAATTGTATTAAATGTTAGGAATTATTTTAATCAAACATATAACACATAGAACAACTAAGGCCTACCTTCTGACTTAAAAACAACAACAAATAAATTGTAGCAATCAGGAGCTCGTACCTTTGTGGTGGCTTTCTGGACTTGCTTGCTGCTCCAATAGCCAATCCTTTTCGGTTCCTTCTTTCATTACCAATCCAAGTCTGGTACAAAATAAATATTCATAAGAGATCTGCAGTTGGAAACTATAATAAGATTTGCTTCATCACAAGTTTTGCTTTGCAACAAAATACAGTTTGTTGCTTTGCCTACCAGCCATTACTAATGCCATGGTACCTTAAGTCTTCCACAAGTTTAAAGGTGAATAATGCTAGCCAAAAATCAACATCCGTGTCATTAAATCGAGATCAGCAAAATTTCCCAGCACAGTGTTGCATAGGGAACATTTCTCCATGGCAATACCGCCTCCATTCTGGGTTAATGCCTTTTTCGTGTTACATGTGATCCACTTCGTTTATAAATAGATAACTCTACAGCTGTCTCCTCATTTTTAATCTTCATTAGAATAATAACCTTTATAACTATAGCAATGACTAATTCTCATCCATGAATATTTCAACAATACTCAATAAATATGACATAAAAGTGAGCTAGTGTGTGAGACAAGCTCTAGGAAGGGTACAACTTAACAAAATACTAAGTTCAATAGTGCTGGTAAAAATGGAAGTTTAGGTCAAGAATTTGTATTATGTATGGGTATTCAACCATACTTATTGTAGTATCTTACAATTTTCACTAAGAATAGAATGCATAATACAAATAGCCTTCATGTTTACTCATATTATTTTACAGAGACAAACGAATGGTACAAAAGTTCGTTGTGTCTGGTGCTTTGAACTTCAGAAGTGCATGATGAAAATCACGAATCAGACTTTACTGATTGGAGACAGAGATTGTCCAGATATGAGATATGATGCCATTACATGCATATGTTAGTAGAAATATTCTGAAGTGTGCCAAAAATAATATTTTTGTCATAATTACACAAACAAAATAAATTCTTGTATTCATATAATTAGTTTCATTGTTAAAAAAGAATAAATTGCACCCTTGCTGTAGCAAGATCAGGAATGCGGCCATCTATAATTTTTGTTTGAATTGGTAACTAGCAGTATGACCACCCGGCCAATTTTTTATTGTATTTTGGTTGAAAGAAACATAATGATGTATACCAACAAAAATGACAAAAACTAGTCCAGTAGACTCGCACATATCCAAACCTCTTTTAGTAAAGTCAGATGGTAAATAATGTCATTTTCACAATTCTATTATTATAATGTCCATTTGCATCCACACAAACACAGTTACTAATTAGCTATATAATTAATTAATTTCCTGTAATCATTGAATATTTATTCTTGCAGCTAATATAATATCCATCCTGTTTGCATCTATCATTGTCCTCACTCTAGTAATTGTTGTTGGATCATGCTTTGGGTTTCTGTTTTTGATCACCTTGAAGCGAAAACCTGATTTTGTAAGTAGCTATTAGCTATATTATTAAAATAGTGAGATGATTGTTTTGTTTATTTTTACAGAAAATCTGAAATAAAGAGTACAGAGCTGCACTTCAGAAAAGTGACCATGCTTTCTATTACATAGATCATTTCATAATATTTTTCAGGTATTATTGAAATAGTTTGTATACAAGTTGTGAAGATTAGCTATATAACATGTCACATATTATTTTTTCTCTTTAGGTTGTTAACTTTAATGGTACCAAATTTTGTCATATTGAAGCAATTAAGGTACATGGTAGAAAAGAAACACTCTGGCATGGAGGTAGAGTTCTATAAATTGTGTATCAATTAAAGGTGTGAAGGTCTTGAATTTATAATTAGAGTTTAATTCAAAACTAGAGTCAATGATGTTCGGTAAAAATGTTTTGTTACCATAATTTGAGAAAAATGGGTACCCTAAAGAAAGAAGCAATGCTGCTTTGAACATAACAGTAGTCAAACGGATAATTTGAACAAAACCAATTGCTGTTGGAGTCTATAAGGTCAACTATATGCACACAATTTCCACATCATTGACTCTGTTTTATACTAAACTCTAATTACAATCCTATTCAAGACTTTCACACCTTTAATTGATACGCATTTATGGAACTCTATATCTGCATGCCATATAGTGTTTCCTTTCCACCTGTAGCTACTTTACCTTAATTACTCACCCTGAACATGCATACAAAACTACCAGTCATTATCCAGTTATTTTTCAGTGGTTCAATTAGTTGTTTGACTTTCAGTATAGTAAACCCCTTCACTACTGCCTAAAGTGATGAAGCATTAGAAATTAAAAGTAACAAAGAATCTGGAACTGACATGATAATACACAAGGAAGCATGGGTCAATTAAAACAGGTAAGGTAAAGGAGAGGAGATCCTAAACATATCTCTGCATAATTATGAGCAAGTGAAATCGTATCCAATTGAAGAGTTTATTGTATGAAGCAGTAAGCTATTTTGTCATGCCAGTAATGAAGTGTTGGCCTTAAAAATGGTTCATTGAGTATATCATATCAAGTCCTAAAAACCATCAGAAAGAAAAAAATGCTTGCATTAGTAAAGAAAGAGTCTAGAATTCAGAAAACTCTACATGTGTATGACAGTTAAACCCGGTTAGTTGGTGATGGTTACTTAACTCTATTCATCCAGTGTACTGAGTAAGGGTATGGACTGGAATGACGAAGGCAGGAGTACCTCTCAACAAGGTCGATTAGACTAGCTCAAAGAATGGTTCTGCCTTTACCGAGCTCAACTAATCTCAGGCAATAAATATTATTCATGCATCGGGAAGAATTGAACAGTGCAGGAAATTCTCAATCAACCCTTGTCCATTGCTTTTTACAGAATTACCCACATCAACATACAGATTAATTATTGTCATTCTTTCAAAATCTTCCATCTGGTTGCTGCAGCTAATGCTGACAGAGCAACTGTCAATGATGTGGCAATGAGGACAATTAAAGTTGTGCATCAAGAGCTTCCAGATATGGGATGTTTCTCCCACGCTTACATTCGTGTGTGCATGTGGGGGGGGGGGATGAATGAATAATACTTCATGACTTCTGCAATGCACAACAGATTGCTTTGCTTTTATGAAGGCTATAATCTCATTTGTGGACAATCAAAATAGACTCTCAGCACCTTTGTACTCCCCAATTCAGTGATGGAACCAATTTGAGATTATTCAAAGTGTGCTTAAAACCTTAAGTGATATGAACAAATTTTGGAAAGAGATGATCTTCCTGTCTATGTCTACCAAGCTTCTAGGAGTTCTCTGTCACCCAGCATAAACAAGAAAGCTAAAATAGAAATAGCTACTACAGTTAATGCAATGGAAGCATTTGTTAAAGCCACATACAAGCTAGAAGGGGATAACCCACTCAGTTTTGAGGCTTACCAGCAGCTTAGTATACTTTTTGCCTCAGTGTCTACCCAGCATTACCAAAACGCAAAGGCTAAAGCAAATGGAAATGCTTCACAAGACCGAAGTTCTTTTCACTATTCAAAGGTATGTTTTAAGCCTGCATACAATTATTTCTACCAATGATTAAGCTGAAGAAGTATGGTACTACGATTATCTAGACTAGCTACCAAATCTATTAAACATTTGATCACTTGGGTGCATGTATTCAAGCTAACTACATCTGAAGTCTGAAGAAGTTCACAATAGAATTATTTCAAAGTAACACCATCTAATAGTTTGTATGTGTGATTGTTCATTATTACAGTCTAAGCTTTATAATTTTAACTTTAATGCCATAGGGTAGACCTGCATCACAAAAAAGGACAGAAAGGAATTGACATTATTGAATATTAACTTGCTAATTGATACCAATCAGTCTTAAAAAGAAAAAGAAAAAAATGGAGAACATCACAAGTCTGTTGGTAGCTATTCAATGGTTGCTATCACATGCACTTTTTGCCCATTAGCTAGTTGAGTTCCAGAAAAATTCTATTTGCTTCTGCTATTTTTCTTCCGTTAGTATAACAGCTTTACATGTATAAATCTAGCATTGAATATATTTTCACATTGTAATAAGTTTTAATAAGGCTTGAGTAAAAAGGGTTCTTACTTTTTATCACTCAAAATAATAATTATAATAGAAATATATCAAACTATGTTAAGTACAGCAGCAGCCTTCACAAGTTTCACCAATACATTCTCCTAAACAAAGTAATAGTTTAGAACTTTCAACTTTAAGGTTGCTTTTCTTTAAACCTGCAAGACAATACCATATACAAGCACATTTATATCACTTCATTGTTAAACATAAAATGTACTCTAACATGTCAACGCCAACACAAAGTCTAACAGATTTGTGATATTCTCAAGAAAAGTAAATGAACAGCACCTAAAAAACAATTCTATTAAAGGATATGGAGACTTAACTTGTTATGCACCACATGCCACCACACCATTATATTATATACAACCTTGACTAGTCCATTTTGAAGAGAACAAAGTTCACTGTATGTACACACATTAATTCATGTAGCTAATGCTCTTAGACATGTTATAAGTCATTCAGAGGAGATAGAACATAAGGGCATTAAAAAAAAAAAAACAAGAACAGATAATCCGAGGTGAAGTATTGATGGGACTTAGGACACTAGAACACCTTTGTACCTCAAGACACATTAGATGGTGAAGAATTGTCCTACTGTTGTGATATATTTTTACTTACTTGAGTCTTAAGCAGAAGTGGACACCTGGATTAGTGTGACTACAAGATGAGGCTGGTTTCCCTGTAACTGCTATTGCTATAACATTTCAATTTCTACAAATGTCAGGCTTTTCCAGCAATCAAAAAATCCCAATAGCCTACAAACTTTCCAGCTTCCCCTCCTCCTCCCCCCACCACCCCGCCCCCCCAAAAAAAAAAAAAATTTTACCGATTTAAACAGAAATATTATTTTGCCTACAAGATGGTGGACTTGGCCACACTTCCACCACCAACAAAGTTGTTTTAGATAGAACCCTATTCCACATGGCGATTTCGTTTTCATGTTACTCAAAAAACAATGTAGAAATTCAATTTTACTCCTCCCCACCACCTTTCAATTAACACTGGAAATCATTATTCCCACATTGAGAAGTGCTCCACCCACAACAAACCAGCCCATTTCACTCTCCCTCTCATACAGTAAAAAATAAAATACTTTTTCATGTGGTGACTTTCTACATAACACATCACACGTAGTTGTATGTTTGTGTGCGCATGCATGTGTGGACTGATGACAAAAAAAAAGTGAAAATAAGGAACAATAATAAAATGGACTGAGTCTTACAATGACATGCGTAATTAAAACAAAGAAAAGGTGTAAGTAAAAGAAAACATATACAATACTATTTTTAATTAGTTGTTGTGTCCATGCCACGCACCCGGACTCATTCAAATCTCTTGTAGTCGCCCTCTTCTCCGTTATTAAGACCTCAAGTCCATAGTGCAATGTGAAAGGAAAGACAAAGCACAGAACATGTGATTACTCGAACACACAACAACAACAACAACAAGTACAGCATCAGATACACATACACTCTCACTGCATTGAATGCCACAGCACCAGTCTGACTGACTGGATACAGTCATTCATTACTGGGTGGCAAGAGAGAGGGAATCAGTTGGCAGTGGTGGGGTTAGTTGGACGTAGACTAACTGTGTTGGTGTCAATTAAAACTGATATGGCATGGTTAATATGTCACTTGGCAAATGGTTGTGTAATTCAGGCTGGTCTATCATAAAATGATTAGACAAGGCCAAAAAAAAAAAAAAAAAAAAAAAAAAAAAAAAAAAAAAAAAAAAAAAAAAAAAAAAAAAAAAAGGATGGTGAATAGCGGCTGATGCTGTACTTGTTCTATGCACTGTCTTATATTGCATATTAATACATCATACCAATATGAAACACAACTAGAGAGTGTACCGCTGATTGAACCTGTCTACAGTTTACCAAGCTGCTACTGAAACCCACTTACCATATTTGCGACGAATTTCATCATGCTTGGCCTTCCTGTCTGCACGTCTGCACAAACAAAAAAAAACAACCAGTCATACAACTCGCTCACACATGCACACACACACATACCCATCCCTCTCTCACACACACACACACACACCCATCACTTACCTCTCAGCACTCCTCTGCCTGATGTTGTCCTTCTCATCCAGGTATCTGTTCTCTTCAATCACCTTTTTCCTACAAGAGAAATAGACAGACGTTTTCAATTAAAACAAGAAAGAAAGAATCCATATATCACACATGGATTCCATACCTCCTGTTGCGGTTGGCACAGAAGATGCAGCAGACACAACAGCAGCAACACAGGACCAGCACGAACAACAGACAGACAGCAGCAATGATCACCACGATGAACAAAACCTCAACTACACACGACAGAAATTACATCATTTTTATGACACAGAGAAGTGTATACACTTTACACATTGAGATTTATAAAGCTAGCTATACAGTTAAAGTTAACTAATTATTTGAAGAATCTCTTATAGTTCTCCATCATCAAAGAAACAAAACAAACACAGCCGGACCTGTTTGTCACAACTGAAAGAAGACGTAAGTCAGTTTTGTTTATACAAAAAGAAAAAGAAATACAAGCAAAAAACAAAGCAAAAAACAACAACAAAAAGTCACACGTGTCAATTTATACAAAAAAAAAATAGCAAAAAAAAAAAAAAAAATCAGATAAACTGAAGCTCAAGCACATAATAAGATACAATCAGCTTTTAAGACCAGCCAGCTGAACTCACTATTACAAGTGGCCACATTGTATCTGATGTTGGGGCAGTCGATGCCACTGATGGGGATAGCAGTACTGAAAGTGAAGTCATTGCACCTCTTAGTGCTCGCACACCAGTAGCACCTGAAGTCCACACTCTTGTTACTCTGTACAAACACACACACACACACACACACACACACAACATAAAAATGTCAGTCAATACACACATGTGAACACAACCAAGACATATACAATTTCACGTCTTATCATATAATTGTGGCATCTTAACTCAGAATAGTAGATCTATTCCCTAGTTAGTCACAAGTTTGTACACTAGTGTCAATAGAAGACACGATCACGTTATGAATATGATCAACTATAGTTCTTGTTCTTTCTTGAATTGCATGTGATGGCCCAAATAAGGCACGTCAGAAGATATTCATAAGCTGTTCTTTTGCACCCACACATACATACACACTTCAATAAACATGACCGGACGCAAAAATGAATCATATTAGTGTTAACTGCACTCTAATTAATGCCTCCATCAGATTTGTGGCATAAAAGCTGTGACTTACCCCTTCAGAGATGCAGTGAGTGCAGTTAGTGTTATTGAAATTGCCACAAGTAATTGGAGGTTCTATAATAACAAACATAACGTACGCAAAGAAAATCAATGACACTGTAAGCGTAACAAAGTAATGTTTCATATATGAGGCAGAGAATGAAGGACTCAAACCTAAGGAACAAGGCAGCATGTATGCACACGGAAACATAATATATGTTGAAACAATTAAACAACTGTCAGACATTGTCACTGGAAATAGTGTTCACTTTAGAATGAAGCAAAACAATCTACGTCAGTACAGTGGCCCTTAGGATTCCCAATTACGAGTAGTTTAAACACTACTCCGACACAAGACTAACATCCACTAACTTATACAAACTACCCTTGAGTCCATCACTGGGCATCAACAGTTCTACCTGCTAACTTCACTAATGGTACTGACTAACAACTAATCTGTACTTCTAAAGTCCAGAACTTCAACTAATGCCAAGGCACACACAAGATAAAGTTCCAACTGTTGGCCCCCAGCCAGACTGTACAGCTACGTAGGGACATAGGTCTGGCCTAGGGCACAATAGTACAAGACTCTTCCATTGAATCCTACAAACTTTATACTACCTGTAATTCATTACACATACACACACACTTAAGCTCTAACTCATTTGAGCATGCTCCGAACCGAAGTCATATGACCTGATCTTAATCTGCCATGGTATTATTTCCTGCAATTTTCCTGCTACCCAGGCTTCTATTTGTACTCCAGTATGTCTGACATCTGAAACAACAAAGAGAAGGGTGAACTGGCAGAGAACCAGAGAACCATTAGAGACTAGAGAACCATTAGACATCACAAAATACACGCCACATGTTTCTCTATTGCTCACTGACATAAAGAAACTTAAACTTTGTCTCCTGGTATGTCATACGGTATGTCATAGCTACTCCTTACAAGGCTACCTCCTTCTCATGACCAGCACCATTGCATCACTAATGAACATCCTGCAGTCAATGTTCCCTGCACTGGACACCACAACACAATAAAGTTCACACTTCAAAGCCATAGCCCTCGCTCAGTCACAACCACAGCCGGTGACAGTCTAATCATCCAACTGCCTCCATATCCCTTCAGCATTGCACCCTATACTGCCAACACAAGTAGCAACCTGTCAGCTAAAACATCACAAAACAAAGCAATCTCTTCCAGCTAAAACATCAAACCACGCCTTGTAAGTGGAGATATATATATATATTTTTGAGATATCAATCCCACAGTGCGAGGCACAAATTGCTACTAGCTCAGAGACACCTATTAGAGTATAGAGTTACTTACGTATCCAAGCAGCTAGCTGTAGGCCAGGTTAGGTTACCCCATATACTCATTTATGTACAGGGGTGTAGGGTTAAACTCTCATCCTGCAACATTTCTCACAGATAAACCAACTAACAAAACACCAGCCGATTATCACACCCATACCAACACTTTGGGACATTCAAGACTGGTTTCACACCTTCAATACCACCAAATTGAGGAATGGAGATGTGTCCCACAAAACTCTGCACCCAATCCATTCAGAATGACCACAGGAGCTACTGAAGTTTACCACTGACAGGAGAAGTCACATTTATTAAGTATCCATGCACTCAATCTCTCACTCCAATTGATGCCTTAATTTCACCTTGTTTGCCTCCTTTGAATCCACATCAATTGTACCAACCACACAAGCTGGACACACTGAGCTAATGAATGGCAAAGTGGGAGAAACATAGGCATGGCAGGAAGTCAGTGAAAGAATAGCAACTTGGAAACTCAGCAGTAATAGTTTGTGAAGTCCACCCTCACATGCAATAAGCGTCAAAGCACTAAAGATATCCATAAATAGGCAACTATGCCAGAATCCTTAACCAGGTAACTGGCATCTCTCTTGCTTCAGGTAATCTGTTGACAGGAAGGCAAAAAATACAATAAAATGCAGCTCTGAAAGCAATAAATGAAGATGACACTTTTTAGGAAAAGTTGAACATTTCGAATGAATCTTGCTACAGTAGAGGATAACTTAGCAATGTGGTGATGGCTAATCTCGTAGTTGTGGTCTACTACATCCTCTTTGGCTTCATGCAGAACTTCCACACAGGTTTATGTTACATATCAAATGTACAACAACATTTCCGCAAAGCATCCAAAACTTGGCATATGGCTACTAGTACACACACACACACACACAGAGCTTCTTCTAACTTGTATTTCCCACTATTAATGTGACTGCCTTCAACGCTGGAATGATAAGACTGCTCCATCCTATAAACCAATGAAGCATGAGCAGTTATTCAGTGGGTGTGCCTAAAGCTTCATTAATCACACACTCAGCACCAAAATTCACTCGCTACCGCACTATTCAAAATTCTCCGTGTCTGATCTGGTTGCCACAACAACAGCATGACACTGGAAACCCTCATGCACCACACTGTAAATCCTGCTGCAACACATGCCAGCTATTTGTTGCTGTGTACAGTATTTAGTATTGATCGTGTCCTAGTCTACACTTTCACATTGCAGTGGCATCACTGGGCACATAGCAGCCAAACCCGTGACAACTGAAGTACTGTAGAAATGATTTTTTTTAAATAATGCATCCTTAAACCTACACTGTCTATTGGCACATCATCTTCAGTCAATAGAGGATACCGTCAGTCCCGTAATGAAAGACAAAACTTCCTGAACACATTTCATTGATTATTACTTTAAAGCCAACTTGATCAAGAATGCACAAGTCTCTCACCCCTTCCACTTGCCAGTCTGGCGAGCCTAGTTGCAATCTTCCCTCAGGTGAGGTAATATGAACCAGACAGGAAACAAGGACACAGATACTAATACTTGATGACACTAGATTCCTGATGAATAAAAATTACTCTACCAAGCTAAGAATAACTTTGAAACTTGAGCTAGACTAGCTTGGAGGTGTGGAAGTGCCCAGCCTGGCGTCTGTAAGACAGACAAAAGCCATAGCTACCTAGTCTCCTCTACGCTGCATAGCACCACCTAATTCGCTAACATAGTGCAGCAGTGAAAACCAATATGAATCTCCAGTAGCTTCATTCGTAGGACCATTATGGATGAACAAGAATTAGCCTGCAGCCATGAGAGCTACGCTAGACAGCCAGGGATGTTGACAGACCTGATGACCTACAGACTTCATAACTAGGCCACACATACAGCATAATTACAAAGACGTCTTGAAAGTAATATATATATATACTTGACCAGCAGGATGAAAGTCAGTTTACCAAACCACTACGTTTGAAACTTTCACATTCATACAACACAGAGTCCTGTACAAGACTGCCTCCCATGTGTTCCAGACCATGCAATACGATACAATACCCAGCAATGCCACGAAGCAATAGCTGAACATCAAATGACCCCTGTTGCCCTAGCAATGCTAACAAGACACGACCGTATGCTAGATAAACATTGACAGGACCTTTAAGGACATAATCCCGAGACCTGAACATACATGCACACCACACAATACTTCCTGAGCACAGCCAGCACTAACTACTACTCTGATCCTATTTCCCAGAGAAGCCATTCACTTGAAGCTCTCTGTTCTAGAGATTCCATGAGACGTTCAAAACGTCACGTGAATCTGTGACACATAGAGAAGTAATTGGCATAGCGCTTCATCAACTACGCTGGTTTCACACTTACAACTGATCAGCACACATCACACACATACATATTACAAACACACACCACACCCTAACACGCCCTATAGATCATACCCACATTGTATTTTGCTAATCACTATTTAGGCAGCATTGGTATCCTTATTGAGTTTACTAGCTGGCATAATTGACCAAATGAAGTGTGAAATTATTGAGTAGTATTCCATGTTTGTGGGTCCAATTTTGTCTGTCCAAGCCTAGCAGCTTAGCTCCTTTTTGAATCTGAGGCTAATTAGATTGACTAAGTAGGTATAGCAACCATCTTGGTTATTCTAAGGAATACCTGCCCCAGTATGTGCACCACACCCTTTCTGTAAAAAATCTATTTCACATGACTTAAGACAGGCAATTTACAAATTTTCACAAGATAGAAACATTAAGTGTACACTCTGTGCTAGTGAGGACTTCTTGTAATGCTATTACATGCCAGCCTACATAAGAACAGGCCACTCTGTTTCATAAGCTGCTACATTACACAGTAACACACACCCAGCTGTAAACCACTGCACCCCCTCTCCAAAACCTATTGTTGTCTCACTAAAAACCTATTGTCTAACTTAAGTTATACAACACATTATACAGATCAACATACGTGTTCCTGCTTGGGCTGTAGTAGTAGCGACAAAGTAGGCAGCGCCTACCAGCGCTAGCAATAAAACTTTTCCGTACATGTCCCCCGGTCTCTGTGAATACCTTCAAACTGCAACGGTACGAGATACCAAATTACAGAAAAACCACTCAGAGAGGATACACCTCGTTCAGAATAGCGATGACTCGACAGTCAGTCCACACACGACGAAACTTGTTCTGGCGTTCACCGAAACTTAGCCTCACCCAACACCGGAAAATAATATGATGTCACCATAATAAATAGTCACAAGACCGTTGACCTCCTCCCCCCTAAAAGTCAACTCCTCTCCTCTCCCCGGATGCTGCTGAAATATTCCCGGCACCCGAAATCTGGCGGTCCCCCCAGAAACCTGAACGGACGCGCTGCGGTTAGTGCTAAAGGGGTGTGTTCAAAAGAAAGTGGGCTTTATTTAAAACTTTTTTTCGAACAAAGTTTGTGCTACATTTACAACTAAAACTACTAGCAATTAATTGACTCTTTAAAATGGAAGTGAAGGAGAATACTACTGTGAGTATAGTTAAGTATTACTTTAATGTAATTTATACCGTTGTATTTGACAGATTACCACGTTGAAAGACACCATTTCAGAGCGGGTAAATAATTCAAATGATGTGCAGGTCAAGTTGATTAGATTCTCGTATTTTTCAGGCCCAATCTCTAGTTCTGGAACAACTTCCTGAAAAAATTTTGGAGTTAAATAAAATCCTAGAGGTATGAATATCATTATTTGATAGACTTGCATCATGTATGTACATGTATACTTATAAGAACTGAGTAGGTAGACCAAATGCACCGGGGTGTGGTTAACTGCAATTTACAGATTGGTTAGTAGTCTAAGCTATTGATTTTGGGAAGTTTACTTGTGCTCACTCAGATGTAAGCACTGAGGAGTCCATTCATTTTATACATCAAACTACGGTACAGTTGTTTAAAAATCAATACCCTGAAACAACTCTTCAATGAAGACTTGTTATAAAAGAATCCAAATTGTCTCTACTTTTGTAACATATAAAAAGATCTTAGCTATAGTTAGCTTATGTCCTAAAAGTGACACTCAGGACAACTCATGGAAACTATTTTGGTGATATTTTGAAGCTCTCGGGTAGTTATAATTGTACTTGGGAGAAGTTTTTTTTAACAGGCGAATTTTGGGAAAGCTAATAGTTTTTTTTACAGAATTGCCAGACTGCATCGTGTGACTTACATTTCAGTATTACACGACAATGTTACAGGTGTCTATCCAGAGACAATATGATATCTACTTTAGGTTCGTGGCGATTGAAACTAATTGCCTAAGATGCAGAAACTAAAACTTGTTATTTATTGTGTAGTAAATGTTAGTAAAGAGAAGCTCAAAACAGAATAGCATATCCTAATGAATTCATTGAATTAACAGACTGTAAATCCCTCGCATTAACAGTGTGCCTTCTGCTGTGTTTTATTCAGTAAGAGAAGTTGATTGTTTAGTGCTACTTGTATGTGACATCAAAGGAACTTACTGTTTGCAGTGCTGTGTATTAGTGACACTCTATACTTGTAGTTTTGGCTGAGACACACAAGTCAGCAGTAATGTTAGTAAATATCATTTCTGGTGAGGTAGCAGCAGTAGGTCTACCATGTTGTGGATCACTCTTCACCTTCTTCTCCCTTACTCTCAAGCTAGAAACTTTAGCTGATTGAGGAATTTAATTTTAACACGTGTATTTCATCAAAAATCTATTGCAACCAAAGTCTTTTGCACTAAAAATTGATGGTTAACTTCAACAGTTGCATTGGAAATTTGGCTGATAGTTATAGAGAGAGTGTTGTGTGTGTGAGTGTGTGTGTGTGTGTGCATATGAGTGTTATGTGTGTATATGTATGGGTGAGTTAGCAGCTGTCGGCTCTTCACTTGTGGTTAACGAATTTGCATTATAAGTTTTGTTTGGACTAAAGGGAGAGTGTGGTTGTGAGTGTTAATTAGTGCTAATTGGTGGTTTTCGAACTGCTTTGCTGATTAGAATTTCAGGATACAATTGCATTTGCAGTATGACTGAAGGTGGTGAAAAAAAAATACTGCCAATGATCTTTTTATCACCTCTACCATAATATACAGCTCCTCCACGACCAGCCTAACCACGAAATTGTTTGTATATACTGTCAGACTGAAATTGCCCTATTAGTAGAACTAAAGTGTGAATACATACGTAGGTAGAATCAACATAACCGTAACAAGGTGTGAATGGTGCTAAGAAAAACAAAATTTGATTTAGTCATAATTAGTAGCTAAGGGAGTCATGTTTGTGGACATTTGACGAGATTCCATTCATTTACACACTTTATCACCATCACCATATTGCTGACACTTCAAGGATGTTCATCACAGTGCTAATAGTTTGTGAGAGGGTTCATTCTGTTCATCTGAAATACACGTACTGGATAGAATGAATTTGTAATGGACAGTTGCAGCCCCTCCTAATCACCTCGTCTGGCATCTGATATAATTCTACCCATTCTTACTCTATTTCTTTATTTTCATCATGCGTCCATTTTCATCATGCGTCCATGTTTTTTTTCTCTCGGTGTTTCTGTTTTTATTTTGTATACTTAGAATGGATAAACATTTGTTCGCTCTAGTGTATGGTGCAGTTGTAAGCTCTGGCGAGTTCTAGAACTTGCACTAAGAGGCTAGAAATACTAGCCAGTTAGACTCATGTACGGAGCGAAGCGTTGCTAAGAAATCTATTGGCAGGCTTTTCACTTACTTTTCTACATAATCCGCGTACTCACCTCACACAATTCACGCCATCATAGTTTCTCAAAGAGGCCTACATTAGCCAATTTGACTTCTTTCAATCCGTCTGCAACAGGTTTAGTTCATATGGTCGCAGAGACATGTGGTCATAGGTAATATTATAAACCAATTTTGAGATTTGTATGCGATTTACAAATCCCGTGACACGAGGGCGAAGCCGAATGGCGTGGGTTTGTGAAACACTATTCAAACTGATTTTTTTTTTGTTTATAACTATTTATAGCCCGTTGATAACAAATAGCTCTATTTATAGCTCTCTCCGGTCCTTTTCCCATTACTTTTAGTGGTTGCTACGAACTATGTCCACTTTTTCCCTCTAATACATTTTCGTACGGGAATACAGGGGACTATATCAGATTTATAGTACTCGACAACAAGTGCAGCCACTCAGGTAACAGGCTATAATATACATATACAAGACACGTCCCCTGGCCTTAGCAACTCCTTTACACAGCTTCTTTTTTTTTTTCACAAACAGCAATAATATATTGAACAAAATACTGAAATGTTGTGTGAAGGGCAAGGATGGCTTGTGCTACAGCTTCCAAATTAGGACGACAGCATCCCAAGGCCCCATGCAACCTACTGGTAGAATAAATAGAAGAAAACCTTGGATGCCGCGTTTAGGCCGATTTTCCCCAAATCGGCACATGTTATTTAAAATATTCTGTTTATTGTGATATGCCTGACAGATTAATAGCTGACAGATTAATAGCTGACAGATTAATAGCTGACAGATTAATAGAGTATGTGTACTTTCCTACACTGTTTTCATGAAAAAGACACAAAGACATGTCAAGATCATCTCACCATATCACACCTGAGTCTCACTTCCTCTGTCTTCTCTGAGTGATATTGTAACATCTAATGAGATATTAACGTTGTTCGCAATGTCTCATATTAGTGGATTTGTTTGGAGGCGAGGGCAAGGAGGTATTTTTCTTTTTAATTATGCTAAGGTATGAGTGGGTACTAATTACCAATTAGCACCAATTAGCATCCTAGGGTGCTTATTTTCACACTCCAAAATACTCCCTGCACCCTTCACACTGGAGAGGCTACCATTCCCCAGTGGAGAAGTGTTGCTTGTCTCTTGTAGTTGGGTATGTGGTGGGTGGGACAATCAACTCGTCACGCTGCTCATTCGCTGCAAAGTCTCAACTGATGCTGTCCACGCGGGTGCCCCGCATCTCTATGCGCGCCTGCGCTAGCTCGATCGGGCGGATTAGTTGCTCCGGCGACGCTTTACCTGCTTGCTCCTTGCTTCCCCGTTAACCCCGTTTAATGAATGCATTAAACTTCATTTAACGTTGTTCGCAATGTCTCATATTAGCGGATTTGTTTGGAGGCGAGGGCAAGGAGGTATTTTTCTTTTTAATTATGCTAAGGTATGAGTGGGTACTAATTACCAATTAGCACCAATTAGCACCCTAGGGTGCTTATTTTCACACTCCAAACTCAGCCCAATCATACCTATAACCCTCTCTTCCTCGCCTACTCCTATCAACTACCACCTAATAGTCACCTCTTATTAGTCTTTTTTTTTATTTTTTTTTAATGACTTTAAACAGTATGATACAGCACAAATGATACCGAAGGAATAGAGGACTGGAGCCGTTCAGCGGCTTTATGCCTTCTTGGCCAGTTTCTTTGTCATTGCCGCCAATTGTTCTCTCGGCGTTTTAATATATAGGTGGTAGGCGTTGCTCTTCCACCTGCCCAATGTCTTTATGGTGTCGTCACTGATGCCATGTTGTGCTGCCGTCGTGGCTGCTCCGCTCCGGAAGCTATGACCGGAGTACTGTGAACTGTCCACTCCAGCACTTGATAAAGCCCCTCTGACCTGCTCGACTAGCCTGGCTCGAGTCAAGGGTTTTCCATCCGCAAATCTGAATAGTGGACCTGACCCGGGGCCCCTGACTACTAGGTAGTCCAACATTGCCCCCACCGGGCAGAGTGAACATCCAGACCGCCCCACGCATACATCCACCCCCACTCGAAATGGGTCAGTTTTAGATACTTTTAATCTGACCTTCAGTATTGATGGGTCATCCAGTCTGTCCACCGTTACATCCCTGAAGGAGAGGTGGGTTCCTTCGTTGAACGCAGCGTCTGATGGTACCGTGATCTCTCCTGACCTTAAAAACCCGAAGAAGCACAGGGATGCCGCCGCCCACAGCATGACTTTGTCTCTCGTTCTTGGTGGGCTTGACCAGCTGGAATGGAGTGTCCTCAACAGGTCAATTGTGATTGGCCGGCGACTGCGTGGCTGGAGATTTTCCGCTTGAACTCTCTTCACCCCTCTAATGACCAACTCCAACTTTGCCATGGATGCCATGGCCGGATCCCCCTGGCCTAGCTCTATCTGGAGATGGCGGACCGCTGCTAAGTAACACTTAATTGATGTATGTTTTAACGAGCTATTGGCCAAATGTGCAACAAAACGACACAATACAGGTTCTGAGGTTGGAAAAGGTGGTATGTTATGTGAGTGACAAAACAAAATGTAACGTTTCTTTGCCGAACCATATGTCCTCTTCGTAGTAGGTGCTAGAGCGTGGTCCAGGTAGAATTCCACCTGGCTATCCAGTTCTTGGCAGTCCAATCTGGCTCTTGCAGCATTACGGTGTCCAGAACTTCCGCAGGAATGTGGGTGGCCTCCTGGTTTGCCTGAGGGTAATGTGAGAGAAACAGGGGCAGGTTATTTCTGGACAGTGCGTCGGCCAATGTGTTGCGGACCCCACTAATGTGTGTAGCATATATCCTGAATTATTTTGTAGCACATAGGTACGCCAGGCATCATAGCAGGTTCATTGCTGTCGGATTTTTTGAGGACCCTGAGTTGATGATAGCGACTACAGCAGCATTATCGCACCTCGACAGTACCGTTTTTCCCCTCCATGAGCTCCCCCACACTAAGGCAGAGACTACTATGGGCGCCAGTTCCTTCACTGTGATGTGGTGGTGAATAAACATGGCCGTCCATGGAACCATGAACCACTCCTTACCGCAATATGCCCCGCAACCCCACGTGCCTGAGGCGTCCGAGGTTACTACTGAGTCGGTCGGTTGTCTGGGACCGGGCCACATCATTGCTGTGCCATTCCATTCACTTAGAAAGCAGTGCCACCATTCAATATCTGCTTTTGCCTCTTTGTTAATCCGAACGTAGTGGTCCAGTTGTCTAGTCTTGGTTGACAACTCTATCAGCCTTCTTACGTACGACCGTCCCGGTTTGACCGCTCGTCCCGCATGAGTGAGCAGCCCCACCAGTGACAGCAGTTCCCTTTTCTTGCAAGCTTTTCTGCCCCTCCATGCAGATAGTAGAGCTCTCAGTCTCGTCAGTTTTTCGCCTGGGAGTCGGATTTCTAGGTGATTTGTATCTAGCTCCAATCCTAGGAATGTGATAACCTGTGCTGGTCCCTCATTCTTGTCCGGTTCAATTGGCATGCCCGCTCTCTCGCATGTCTCCTGCATGATTTCCATGTTGTGCCCACACGCCAGGGATGCAGGCGATCCCACCGTGACAAAATCGTCCACGTAGTGTCTCACCCAACTAGCCCCTCGCTGCTCCATCATCCACTGTAACGCATCGGCCAATGCCGAGAATATCAGGGGGGCCGATCTCAAACCGAAAGGCAACGTTCTGTCCACGTACACCTTGTCTTCCCACCGCATTCCTAAGAGCAGTGAGTCTGTTGGGTGGACTGGAACATTCCGGTACGCTTGCTTCACGTCCATTTTTGCGAGATATGCCCCTCGTCCCAGCTTCATTATTTGGTGGACCACGTCATCCACTGATACATAGCTGAGGGACGACAGTTCCTTTGGGATGCCGTCATTCACTGATTTTCCCTCTGGTGATGAGAGGTCCAATATCAGCCTCCACTTGTTGGGGTTACTTTTCTTAGGAATTACTCCAAATGGGCTGCAGTGCACCAGTAGGTCTTGGGTTTCTTTGTCAGACACTTCCAGTATGCGGCCCCTTGCCAGCTCTTCCTCGATGTAATCTTTTACCACTTCTGGTCTCTCTTGCGCTGATGAGAAATTCTTCTGGCAGCTACCCAACTCTCGGCTCTGGTGACTGAAACCAATTCGGAAGCCGTGTTTCAGGCCTCTTAGCACATAGTTCATGAACTCTATGTCTGGGTAACCTGATAGTAGCTGGGCCCACTTAGCACTCTCTAATGGGGTGATAATTACTTTCAACTTAGGTGGTAATGACTCTTCACCCATCTCATTTCGCCTTGCCTCTAATTCCAGCAGTTGCTTGGTGTATTTGTAGGGTGTGTCTAGAGGAGGGAAGGAAAGAAGAGGAGGGAAGAGAAAAGATGGAATTAGAAATTATTGCTGGCCCCCATTACCTGCCGCTAAGTACTAGAACTTATGCATGCCGAATTACAGACACCCCTCATGGGCTAGATCAGTCCCCTTATGCTTCTTAGTTCCCATGTCTTATTTTTTTATTTTATTTTTTTAATTCAATATCAACTCACTATAATATACGCACTATACACAGTTATGACAACCACATTGTATAAGTCATTGCTTGCCACAGTTGTCCTGTTTTTTTTTTGTTTTTTTTCCTTTTGTTCACTTGGGCCCGTCAGACTGGGTGGCCCTCTGCTTGCGACTTGCCGCCTGCTTTGCATCTGCTAATCGGGTGAGGATCACCACAGGCACTGCAGGCATGCTTGTACCGGCAATCTCTTCCGAACTTGCAGTCGCCTGCGAATCTGTTATACCGACGGCACACTTCGGCGGACTTTCCCGTTGACTGGGGTGTTGTCGAACTCCACGTTGAGGTTCGCTGACGCTTTCTTGGCCCTATGGGGCAAGTCTGCTGTGTGTGCTCAACTGTGTGGCAGTTTGGACACCAGTTCTCAGCTCCTGTTGCCTGTCCCGTGAAACACAGGGAATAGATGCTTGGGTCCACCTTTGCCCAGGATGCCCCTGTGACGCCTGACATCTCCTGCCAAAAACTCGAGTCATATATTACCCAAGAGGGCCACTTGTAACGGCTACTGGCCTTAGCAATGATGGACTGATAGGCCATCAGCTCTGCTGCCCTTTCCGGGTGGTCCTGCAGGATGACCGCCGTATATATCGCAAAACACTGCATCCACGTTCCCAAATCTGGTATGATTTTTCGTGTGTTTGTCAGCTCTGCTGCCTGCAATACCACAATGTGGCCGCCCACATCCTGGTTCACTGGCTTGGCCTTTCCACGAGCTGGCGGGAGCTCCATGAATTCGATGTACTCATTCGCCTGTATTCTATCCACAAGCCTCTTCGGCAGCGCTGGCAGGCCTGTCCCTAGTTGTACCAGCGACTGCTGGGCATGGGGGCTCCGCAGTACCTCCCCCATGGCTGCTCTGGCCCTGGTTCCCTCGCTGGAGAAGGCTAGCAGGCCCAATGCTGCCAGCTCCTCTGCTGAGTGTCCTCCACTCATCATGGACCTGCCCTCTGCACCTGCAGCAACATAACAATGGCGTGTAACTATTTTATTTTAATTTGCACGTCCCCTCCATTGTGCGCCAACACCGGCTCCTTTCTCTAAGGGTACATACTTGCCCCCTTTTGCTCTCAGCTTTTTCAGCTGTCCCTTTTCTCTGAGCCTTCGTCCTTTCTCTTTTTTCCGGGCCTTTGCACACGCCCTTTTATCATGGCTTGCCCCTTTTTTCTGGTTTGCTCTTGCCTTTTGCTCTGGGCCTTTGCACTTACATGCCCTGTTTGCTCTGGGCCCTTGTACATCATCGCCCTTTGCTCCGGACCTTTGTGCTTAGTTGCCCTTTTTGCTCCGGGCCTCTGCTCTGGGCCTATGCTCTTGCCCCTTTTTTTTTTTTTTTTTTTTTTTTTCTCTATTGATGAACTTGTACCCATTGATCCGCCCGATATTCGATACCAGTACCTCACTGGCCTTGCACTTAACTTCACTCCCTTTCCCTTCCCATGATTCTATTCATGCCCTACTGTTATACACTATATATATATATATATATATATGTATATTTTTTTTTTTTTTTTTTTTTTTGCTATACTCCAATCCCCACTAATCTTTGCCACTACCCTTAAGCCAGCACAAGCTACAGGCCCACCATTCCCGCTGCGTATCACATCCTAGCAGATGGAGGGAGAATGGTGTGGCCTAATATTATCCGTGTTTATCTTATTCCTCACCTCTCAGTGGCTCCGCCGTGTCCAGCGGAGTTCGGGAGTCGCCGCCGGCGTCTCGTCCGAAGCGCCGGGTTCACCACCCGACCTACGCCCTGCCGTGCTCGCTGTCAGTTCTGGCAAGGTCTCACGGAGTTTGGCAGTCACGCCGTCCACTATCGCCTTTAGCGCATCTTCGCTCAGATCTCGTTCGGTCGCCATTTCTCTAACACAATCAACTCGTCACGCTGCTCATTCGCTGCAAAGTCTCAACTGATGCTGTCCACGCGGGTGCCCCGCCCATTTATCTCTATGCGCGCCTGCGCTAGCTCGATCGGGCGGATTAGTTGCTCCGGCGACGCTTTACCTGCTTGCTCCTTGCTTCCCCGTTAACTCCGTTTAATGAATGCATTAAACTTCATTCTGAGGATATAGAACTTGTAGTTATGACACCTCTCACACATTGGTGACTTGCCCTTGACATCAGACATTAGCACAGAGGGGAAGAGGACAAGGTGGATGAATGCATGAGGTATTTTTCAACAACTAACATCTTGTACGACTACTTGTCCCCCATAAGGAACAGAAGTTTAGGTTAGAAATATAATACAATCTCATGGCTTAATTGACAACAGAAACATACATACGTATACATGAATATAATATACATTCTCTATGGCTTTGATTGCCAACAGTGTGCTGGTGACCTCATCATTTCAAAGTATTCAGGTGAACAACTGCCATCGTCAGTCCATTCGTGTAGATGTCTGTAAGTATCTGCGTTCTCAGTGCATTGGTTCGTTGTGCGGTGAAAAATGCTACAACTGCCATAATGTTAAGTCCTACAAATTCATTCCTTTTGTCATTCTGCATGTGGTTCTTCCTCGAGATAGCAATATAGCATATCTATAGCATATTTATCATTAAATGTCTGTGTGGGGGTTGCGGGTGTGGCCTTCACTATGTTCAAAGTTCTCTCCCCTTTTTCGGTAGTATCCGTTGCCACCAGGAGTAGTCAGATGAAAGCCGGACCAGGATAGCGCTTCCATTTCCCTTACTGTCAGGTCTTCACTAGTTGCCAAAGTGTCTAGCTACCCTGAAGCATGGCAGAGGTACCCTCAAGTTAGAGGTTCACGAACAATCCAACACTTATCACACTCAGACAAAACTCAACAAGAAAGTGGCCCAGCCAGAGTATATATAACCAGGCATGACTGCATGACATAAATTAACCACAAAGTGACACAAAAGTAAACATAGAAAGATGTAACAACAGTTTCTTCTCACAACAACAATAGCTTTCACAAATACCACAGAGTCTTGTTCTACATGTTACTTGAGATGGGAGGTCCCACAGTCTCCCTCACAACTAGTCCTGCACATGGAGATAGCTCCATGTGTAGCCACTCACAGTCAAAGTGTGGATGTACATATCTTTCTACTTTCAATCAAGTGTTATGTCTGTTTCACTTACTCACCATTTCTGTAGTGTGTATGGCCTCGATATGTAGCTAGGTGTCTCCATGTGAAGGTCAGATAGATTGAGTGATCACATTAACACATTTGTGGGTGTGTTTGGATCATACAGTCTGACAATGTGTGAAGGCTGTGTGAGGTTTGCCAGTGTTCCTAATACAGTACATGTACTAATGCTCCTCCTGTCGGCTGAATAGACAAGGAATTTGTTTGTTGTTGTGTCCAACAATTAGATTGTAGTCCAGTAATAGATATGTTGATACTCAGAAGGGCAGTTGTCATAACAATTCCTGACATACCTCCATCCTGGCTGTCCTTGTGAGTCCGCAACGTCACCACTTCTTGTTTAGTTAACACAGAAGCTGTTGTTGTTGGCTGAATTCAAACAGTACTGTCGGTCTTTGCAGATTAAAAGTTTATACTAACCCACCACGTGTGAACAATTTAATGTTTTATACTTTTTCACATGTAGTTTAACGTAGTTAACGGAGATGTAGCCCACGCATCACGCGCATGCACATAGGGTCAACGAAGAACCCATGAGTACTGTGACCATGTGCAAAGCAGGCACATGGACACAAGTGTCCTGACAGCTAGCAGCCACAGTCAATTTATTTAGCCAATTCTGACATCCGCTACTGCTGATAGCATAGCTACTGTACATAATACAATCATATCTAGTACATTGTGGGCCATTTATTTACGATGACTTGACACTTCTCCTTCCACTTTTATATTAGCATTGTGTCTTTGTGTTTGGTTTTGTATTTCCAAACACATTGTCAGGGAATATCAGTGACCACATCATTGCAGTGGTTCAGGCCAATACATACATATGCTGACTGAGGTAATGGTGGTAGATCTGATTGTGGTATCCATACATCAATGCAACTCTTGCACAGCAACAGCTCCAGTGAGAGAGACTGATTCTTTCATACAACTTTTCTATTCAGTTGTTGTTGAGATGATTCAAAGAAAATTTTTGATCATTTAACTGATGCAACTTCAAGTAGTCACAGGGTACATGTCTTTGTATGGCAAGTACAGAGTATGTACTTTACAAAGATTACTGTATCTCCTAGTATTCATTGGTATGTAGAAAGATGACTTGTGTATTAAATGCAAACTCAAGTCCGATCAACGCAATCTTCAGTCTACCATATCAGTCGAGGAATGTAAGAAGACATCCATCGTCCTCCTCGCATTGGCACAGAATCAGTCCTATCCGGAAGCAATTCAAATTGCCAGGAAGGGAACTCCTCTACCTAAGGACTCATCCATTGTTTGGCTACAACCTTCAACTCGACGATGATGGCATTCTCCATATCCAAGGGAGATTGAGGGATCCAAGAAACACCAAGGAACCCCTGCAGCTCACGCCATTATCACTTCAATCATCTCTCACTCGTCTCATGGTCAATTCAGCCCACAGGAAGTACCTTCACGCAGGAATTGCCACCCTTATGGCAGTTATCGGTCACTCCTTCCACATACCTGGCCTTCGACGCTTCCTGAAGAGCCTCAGCAGACGGTGCCCACAGTGTCAGAGAGCATATAGCAGAACCACTCAACAACAGATGGGACTGCTTCCTGTCTGCAGAACCACTCAACAACAGATGGGAATGCTTCCTGTCTGCAGAACCACTCAACAACAGATGGGACTGCTTCCTGTCTGCAGAACCACACCCTCTCCACCATTCACAACAACTGGCCTCGACTTCGCTGGACCTTTCACGATCCGACGAGGGCATACCAGAAAACCAGTCTATGTGAAGACATATGCCTGCATCTTTGTGTGCATGGCCACGAAGGCTGTTCACATCGAGTTATGTGCAGACCTCTCAACGGAGGAATTTCTAGCTGCCTTCAGGAGGTTTTGCTGAAGGCGTGGCTCTCCAAGTGAAGTTCACTCAGACAATGGCACTAACTTCATCGGCGCCTACAACGAGATGATGGAACTTCAGCACTTAATCAACGAGTCCAAGCAGAAACTCTCTCACTTCTGTGGACAGAATCAGATCAAATGGCACTTCATCCCGCCTCTCTCCCCAAACTTCGGAGGAATCTGGGAGGCAGGAGTGAAGTCGATGAAGTCTCTTCTGAGAAAGAACATCACTCCTCACCCTCTGCAATTCCACCAACTAAGTTCTCTCCTCATTGAGATCGAAGGCATCATGAACTCTCGACCCCTCATCCCTCTTCACTCCACGGACAGTCCAGAGGAAGTCCTCACTCCCGGATTTTCTCATAGGACGGCCCATCTCAGCTCCAACTTGCTGAAGCTGGGCATACATGTAGCTTATGGTGGGCTCTGGTCCTTCGATCCAGTACCAACCTCCAGCTCAGGGATTTACGACCCCTGAACATTGGTCCTTCGAGCCGGATCTACTTCAAGTGAAGAAGAAGGACGACCAGCCAGGCTCCACCTCTCCTGGACTTCCGCAAGTATTTCTTTACTACTGTGCTCCAGGATTACTCGCCACACCGAGGTCCTACCGATCAAGATCCTGGATCTTCCGCCAAGTTGGAAGTCTGAACATACCATCACCAGTCTCCATAGACTCAGCAGTCTCCATAGACTCAGCAGCCTCCATAGACTCAGCAGTCTCCATAGACTCAGCAGTCTCCATAAACTCAGCAGCCTCCATAGACTCAGCAGTCTCCATAGACTCAGCAGTCTCCATAGACTCAGCAGTCTCACTCGACCCGGCAGTCTCCCACGACCCGGCAGAAGAAACTGTCTATTCTTCGGAGATGGCAGTTGGTCCAGAGATTATCACATGAGATATGGACCACCTGGAGTAACACTTACCTGCAGAAACTCGCGGAGAGGAAGAAGTGGAAAGGAGGCAACCATCCCTTCAAAACAGGAGACCTTGTCTTCCTTAAAGATGAAACCTTCGGATATAGAAGATGGCCATTAGCCAGGATTTCAGCAGTATTTCCAGGCGACGATGGTGTCATTCGAGTAGTGGAACTCACTTGCAAAGGGAAAACTTGGAAAAGATCAGTGCAACATCTCATCCCTCTGGACATCGAAACTCAAGATCATCAGAATGCTTCATCCGATTCCGAAGCCTTGCCCCCCCCCCCCCCCCCCCCCCAGTATGTTCAGGATTCACCTGAACAAAGAACTTGCATTAACTTAGCCTAGCCATCAATCTTAGCCTAGCCATCAATAACAAGTAACTTACCTATCAATAACAAATAACTTATCTTAATGATATTCATATATTCCCATTCAGTTGGGCTTCACCTCTATTCCATAAATGTCTTGTGTATTTACTGCTCCTGTGTGCCTGTGTTACCTAAACTTTGACTTTAAAAGTTCAAGAGTGCGCGCTTACGGATGCTTTTGTAAGGTTGCAAGCTTACGCCGCTAGTAGAACTCGCTAGTAGAACTCGGCGCCATTAGGACACCGACAACTGGTCCTTCGGGCGTGGCATATCAAGCCACACTCATTTGACCTCAACCTCACACGCTCGGGAATTTACGCCTCCCGAACACAGAGAATGTTTGGTAGATGTATTATCTTTTGTACAATATTGGCAGAATCTCACGGGTGTGGGTGTGTGTGTGACATTTTTGGTAAAGGGTATTTTGTAACAAATTTCATAGCGTATTTTTAATTCACCATTGTAATGTTGACAATGACTTTGTTATATACAGTCTAAACTCATGACCATGACAGATTCAACAGATCTCCATAACAACGCTGAGTTACCTTCACATACTTGGAATGGCCAGGAAGAAGTGGATTCAGTAAGCAGTGTGTGTGTGTGTGTGTGTGCGAAGAAAACGTATTTTTCTACCATAATCCTGATCTGATTTTTTCATATGTGATGTATGTCCCCTTCCCCCCCGTGTCGTTATTGAATGAATGGAATATACCTGTCATTCATAGTGCTGAACTGTTATATTTTTAATTTCTCACCTACAGGCAGTGTTAAAAAAGAGAAAATTGGACGATTCAAAACTAGGTAAGTGTTCAGTGTGCCAGTTACATGTCCTCAATACAAATGTTGTAATACTTCATTTTAGAGTTGAAATTCGCACATCAAGTACCAAGTAACCAGGTATGTATGTATGGTTGGTGGAGTCGTGAGTGTGTTTGCTTATAATTTAGTACTAGTGATGCGCTAAGTGATCAGCTAAGTTATAGGGAAGATTTAGTCGTAACTTTTACACTATTGTAATTTCATTCATTTTGTAAGTAAGGTTGCTTGGATATACCAAAAATCAAAACAAATAACACACTACTAATGAACAAATGAACCACAGCCTTTTAATTGTTGTGCGGGAAATTGGTAAGGGACACCAGAATCTTGGGCCCATCTACTCCATTCTCCCAGGATAGTTAAATGCTGCTTCCAGAGTTCAAGTGTGTCACTATACAATAAGCTTGAGTTCCTTGATGAGCTAGACAAGCACCAAGAACGGGATCTTAGATATAGCTCTAAAGCTGACTTGCAATAATGAACTATACCTACATGTATGTCTAAACAATGAGAAAAGTATATGATGCAACACACATTGCAATTACAAGTTCACACGATGGCAAGTGATACACCTGATGAGTCTAGTAAGCTCTGCTACATCATACATACCTACCAGTGCACTCAAACTGTAAATAATCTAAGTGGTACTGATTATCAGTAGTTTTAGGGTGCCTTGTAAGCTTTACACATACATACAAATTGATTGGAGTCCTATACAGACTTAATTTATCAGATGCAAGGCTTTAATGGAGATCTGGTGTTGACAGGGAACAACACATACCATTAATGCAACTACACTGTCAAATGACTAACTGACACCTAAATAGCATTTACAACATCATGGTTAAGAGAACAACAGAGTGATAGTGGGCAACATATAGAATATAAACATTAGCATTCATGTATACTGTAGGTATGAATCTACTGACATAGCTACATTGTTCAGACTGTTGTTTTTTTGTTTGTTTGTTTTTTATTAACCTAGAGTGCTTTAGACAAGTTGAGGGCAGCTAAGGTTTTGTTGTTGTTGTAGTTTTTATGTTTTTTGTTGTTTTTTTCTGTTTTTTTGTTTTGTTTTATTTATTTGTTGTTTTTTTGACAAGCTTATATTGTAACAGTTTTCCTAAATTAATTATCGTTACTTTTATTACATGAATGTTATTTCAGAAACTGCTGGAAATCATTGGAATAGTCAAACCAGAGATTGTGGAAGTCATTGACAGATGTAACAAGGTATAGCATAGCACATGCTAGTACTGTACTTGCTAGTTATTAATTATCATTATTAATACTTGCACAATAAACAGCAAATCCTATTCATAAATAATTCATTGGGTATGTGCTAAAATCGGTTAGGCTCACGATAGTGACTTCTAACCAATATAGCATATCAAAAGAATTCTTACAGCTACAAGTCCTCTAATTCCACCAATCTCTCTCTCTCTCTCTCTGAGTGTGTGTGTATTCCTTATATAAAACTGAATTTCACTCTTCACCTTGTGAAAATTTTCTCATATCACTCATGCCACTATATCTCCTAGTAGTATTATTATTACTGCTGCAGTACACTCTCGCAGCCCCGCCTCATAGTGGCGCCTGATATACTAACTTGTGCTAATTAGGACTGCAGTAACATAAGGCGTGGTTTCCCTCTCCTACTCTTTCTTCCCTCTCCATCTCATTTTTTCTTTTTCTACTTTTCAACACATAAATTTCCTTCTCCTGCTCCTCAGTATCTCTGTCTTTTCTGCGTGCTTTCTTTCTGAAATACTTGCATCAGTCAGCTTTTTCTCACCTGCTTCTATTTTTCTTGACCTTGTGTTCTCCTCCTGCTTCTCTGCCTTTCTTATACCCATATTTTATGGTTGATTCTGGTTAGCTACTGCAGGTGAACACTCTATACCAACATTTATAGGGTGAGAGATGGACAGGGCATAAAAAGAAAGAAGACGATACAATATATTGATTATTAAGGCACTCCAAAATAGCTCCTATAAATACTTGTTCATCACAGTTTAGTGGTAAGAGTACGTGACTCCAAAGATGATGGTCGTAGATTTGAACCTGATATGGGAGCTATATTTTTTTTTCTTCTTCTTGTCAACTATACAGCAGGTCGCACTAACATTCAGGTAATGATGACACTTTACCAACTCTACTCAGCTCATGAATTTATTCTGGACACACATAGTGTTGTCGGCGGTCACCATTGCCATCATCATTACTGACACACAAGTGTATTATTATATAGATGGTAATAAATTCAATACTAATAGTAATGATATTAATACTTAATCATAGAGTAGGCTATGTGGTATGAACCGAGTAGTACATGATGTTGGTTTGTGCTGTAGTTGAAGATTTGGGTGCAGCTGATGATACCTAAGATAGAAGATGGCAATAACTTCGGTGTAGGAATACAGGTACGTATAAGGTTGAAGATCTCGACTAATTCGAAGGATTAGTTTATGGTTCCCTGTAATCTACATAGCTATACCACAATGTTTGTTATTTGTAACTACATGTGTTCTGGTTCTAATTGGTAGGAAGACGTGTTGGGTGAAGTGACGAAGGCGGAGTCAGATGCTGGGGCTTATCTGGAACAGATGTCAAGGTACACGTGTAGTAGTATACTTTACTAGTGATGTGCTTGAGCACAAATGGCGAGCGAGCCTAAAGACTATACTATTTTTATATGAATGATTTTGACTTCTAACACTGAAGCTACTGAAAATAAAGTCCAGTTTTTAAATTTAGAATACAGGTTAAGGGATTTCAGTGCCATAGTAACAACTCTCTGCAACTGCTTGAATTGAAGGGGAAAAAACAACAACAAAACAATACACGTTATTTAAAAGTTTTCTTTGTGATATTCTTTAGCTAAGTAGTGGTTGTAACACACAATGCTTTGACACAACTGGACATGCACCTACACAGACTTACCTTTGCAGTATTCTAGTGGACAATGTATTTTCAAGTAAATACTGTTGCGCACAGCTTATAACCATGAGAAAGAGCGCATTGACTTACCACCGCCACTAACTCGAATAGAAATGGAATTCCCTTAAGTTTTCAAGTTTTAACTGCACCCGCAAAATAATTCAAAACGGTAAACAATTCAATTTCTAGGGTGATATGGGTACTGATCGATAAACGAGAGGATTCTGTTTAGTGCAATTTGGGACGGGGTCGAACGCTGAGCAAAGAGCAAACACAAAAATACGGAGGGTCAAAGTACAAAATGACATACGTACGTCCATATACAGTAGGAGTCAAAAAAAAGTTTCGAATTCCATTTCTAAAACGGTAGTTTTTAACCGTAATTTTTATCGTTGTGTTCCGTACCATTTTGACTAAACGGCCGACACCGTTTACTAAAACGGTATAAAACGGTGAAGCATGTCCGTCGATTCACAGATATTTTCTAGCTAGAAACTCTTCTATAGCTATATCAGCAAGCTAAGGCCTTGTATCGACCATTAAACGCTATGGGGATAGTGAAAAAAAGCTCGTATAAATTTTTAACTTGCTTCAATAAAGCTGCAGACTGAAGTTCCGACGGGCACAGAGCTATAACGAGGTCCGCACTTCGTAGATCTTCTGTTAGCTACTGGTGGACCTCCAGTAGTAAAAAATCTAAGCCCGAGAAGGCCCTAAAAGTGAGAAAACGTCGATACTGTGCGGTGGTCGAACTAACAATTCTCCGCGAGACAACTTCGAATAGGATGGCTTCAATTTTTTTTAACCCGAAAAGCTCCGCCTCTGGAGCCTGTAAACAAAAAATCGGAACGTTTTATTGGATAAACGATTTTTTATATTTCTTTGAGCGAGACATATGGTGAACGAGAAAGATTAAAACGGTAACGCGGTCGAACGCAACGGCCGTTTTTCAACAAACGCCGTACCGTTTTTTCCCCGTTTTTTTATTTTGCGACGGCCGTTCTATGGAACGGAATTCGAAACTTTTTTTTGACTCCTACTGTATATAAATAAATAAACAAACATCCGCGATTTTCAATTGTGTTACCCCTGTGAGTGTCTCGCTCGCTCGCCAATTATATATTCACTAATTGGGGACAAGTTTATAAGTCTTCATAGTTAACCCTCAGCGTGCATGTGCGAGAGGGTTATAGTAGTCGTCCTGTCAGTTTGTCTGTCTGTCACACTCTGATTGTGGAGACTACTGACAATTAACCCTTGATTTAGGTATGAACTTACTCAGAACGACGGTTTAAGATATTTGAGAAAACACTAAATTTTCAGCTCCGCATCGGTACTAGCTTTTGTGAGTAAGGCCTGCTATCGTCACGTCGTAATCGCATGAGCTAATAATTTCTTGCTTCCTGCAGTAGCTTGATTTATGCCACTGGCAAGTTACACGTAACAGAGTGGCTGGAAGTGGAGTTGCACATTGAAAGTATATACCAGTGAGAGTCTCCGGCCTGTTTAGCTTTCCTTATGAAGACAGTGTTTACATGTACCATTTTCATTTATCGATGCCTGATTAGAATGGCCAATAAATTATTCTTTTGGTCTGAAAATATGTTGTAATAGCTAGCTAGTGTATAGCCGCATTGTGAGTTCACACTTTTGGTGCTTCATTGGTATCAGTGATGAGTAGCAAGCATTTCATTCTTTAAAAAATTGAGAACGTATCTTTAAAAGGTCTGTTCTGTTGACATATACATATTAATGTTTTTTTGTTTTTTTTGTTATTAGTGTTGTTTGTGCTACAGCTCCAATGGTGAATGAGCTAGCTTAGCTAATTCTTTATTTTTCATTCGCAATATCTAAATAAACATGTTGTTATTGTGTGTAGTCTTAGTTAATGACCACTAGCCTAAATCCCACAATTCTGTGAAGTGGACGTTAATTGGTGCTAAGTGCTCCTATCTACGCACACCTTCAAGCCTCACCGTACCAAATGCATCCTTCTATAATTCTTCTGATTTCAATTTCTCTGGGTGGGGTTAAGGAAGTGAATTTTTTCGCTGTTACTTCTTGTCTATGACATGGTCACACCTACCCTTATTCCAGTGGAGTCAGTTGATGGCCCACTCTGCCTTACATACCTCTCATTTCCCTTCCTGTCCAAATGCTACTTTGCCTTGCCTATTGTCATAACATTTCATTCATCAATTTTGTATCTATTCAATTACTCCTCTAACTAGGCCATATGTGACGACCTATTAGAAAAAAATGACCGTTATGACAAAATTGAATTTAAAAAATATATTTTATACAGTAATTCTAAGCAGAGAGGTTTCTTCAGGAATCCTGGATTCCCTTCTCCTTTTTCTATCTCTCCTGCTTCTCTCTGTCCTTCTATCTGTGATTGTAGACTTACGTGTAGGTGTTATAATAAAATTTTGCCTTCCTTTCTGAAACTTTCGCTGCCCTCTCCTCGCCTATTTTACCTGCTTTTCAGCATGGTTTCCTACCACCCTGTACTGAATGTGGCGACACTTTACCCATTCTATTAGTGACGATGCTTTACCAACCTGTCTCAGCTCGGGAATTATTCAAGAATACACACACATTTGTCATCATCACTGATGGACAAACTTATATAAATTACTATGATTATTGTTATTATTATTATTATTATTATTGATGTACTGTATTACAGATATTTCAGTACACGTGCCAAACTCGTTTCCAAAGTATTGAAATATCCTCAGTTGGTGAGTCATAGCATAGCTAGGACAGAGGTATAGTGTGTGGATAGATATCCTCAGTTGGTTAGTCATAGCATAGAGGTATAGTGTGTGGATAGATATCCTCAGTTGGTTAGTCATAGCATAGCTAGGACAGAGGTGTAGTGTGTGGATAGATATCCTCAGTTGGCTAGTCATAGCATAGCTAGGGCAGAGGTGTAGTGTGTGGATAGATATCCTCAGTTGGCTAGTCATAGCATAGCTAGGGCAGAGGTGTAGTGTGTGGATAGATATCCTCAGTTGGTTAGTCATAGCATAGCTAGGACAGGTGAAGTGTGTGGATAGATATCCTCAGTTGGCTAGTCATAGCATAGCTAGGGCAGAGGTGTAGTGTATGGATAGATATCCTCAGTTGGTTAGTCATAGCATAGCTAGGGCAGAGGTGTAGTGTGTGGATAGATATCCTCAGTTGGTTAGTTATAGCATAGCTAGGACAGAGGTGTATGTGTGGATAGATATCCTCAGTTGGTTAGTTATATCATAGCTAGGACAGGGGTGGAGTGTGTGGATAGATATCCTCAGTTGGTTAGTTATATCATAGCTAGGACAGAGGTGTAGTGTGTGGATAGACATCCTCAGTTGGTTAGTTATATCATAGCTAGGACAGAGGTGGAGTGTTTGGAAAAGGTATCTTCAGTTAAAAGAGTTATAGCATAACTTGATCATTTAATTCATTACTTTAACTAATCTATTTATCTCCGTATTTGGTACATCAGTACAGCATTGTATTAACCTTATACCAATGGTGGCATTAACCATTTCTATTATCTTCATGTGTTCACAGGATGACTACAGACGAGCTGTGAAGGAGTACGATGAGAAAGTGTTTGTGGGTTTCAAGGTCATGCTGAGGGAACTAAGAAACATATATGTAAGTTTACACTGTGTGTATTTGTTACCCACTTTGCAAATTCCTATTAGTGCAGCCTATAATTTTTGTACTGGCAGAATCCTTGATAAGTTCCTTGTGTCTTAGAGTACAATTATTTGTGTCTCCATTTATATAGAACATTAACCAATCCAGTAGTACAATAGCCATGGTTGATCTATGTATTTGTTTAAAAGTTAGGGTTGATGATCATTACCACCATATTTACTTGAAGGTCTGTTGTTGTTTTTAAGCAATTAGCACATACATAACCAATTTATATAAAACCATACATTGGTTTAAAGCCCCTAGATTTTTTTTTAATGATTATCAAAGGATTTTGTGCATACCACATATAATTGTGTTGCATTACAGCAAAAATATAAGCATAATCACATGTTGTTTTATAATTTTTATATGATTTCATAGAACTTTGAAAATGCTTAATCAAATCAAAAGTAATAGAAACTTAAGTATTACATTACAAAATGTATGAACAATAAAAATAATAAAAGCTTGAATTACCACAACAGCTCAACTTGTGGTTTAGTAATCAGTAGCTACTGTGTACAAACTAACCAGTCATAACAATAGGAACTGTCGTGAACATTGTATTGAGGTATGAAGGAACTAAACTAGCTTACTGGTGGTACAGCTTGGAGTATTAGAGTAATCCAACACTTCCAACACGGTAAACTGTTTGGCTAATTTGAAAATTGTAAATCAATGCTCTTGTTGTTGTTTTTGTTGTTGTTTTTTGTTGTTGTTTTTTAACTCACACCTTAGCAACGCCCATTTGTACTATATTTTAATAGTTCTTGCACCAAAGAGCATCTGACACACGTTTTAATGAGTTTTGACGTTATTAGGGCATTGTTTGTTAACGCGAGTACCTCGCGAGCCGAGAATTCTCAGCATCGAGAACATAAATGAATTACTTTTATAGATAGGATTCCCCAAGAGGGTTATAAAATGTGTATATGGGAGACAACATCATAGTGTTGGTGTTGTTGTTTTGGTTTTGTGGCTTTTTATTTTTGTTGGTTTCTTTTTCTTTTTTCCTTTTTTTTTTTCTTTTTTTTTTTTTTTTTTTTTTTTCTTTTTTTTTGTTGTTGTTGTTGTTTCTTTTTTTTTGTTGTTGTTGTTGTTGTTGTTGGTTTGTTATTATTTGTGGAGGTTGTTTGTAGGTGATTTGGTTTTGTATTTGTTAGTCATTCTTTTATAGTTTCTTGTAAACTTTGCGTTATATTTGTACAGGTTGTCTTGTACGACGTCATTATCAAGAACTTTGAGAAGCTAATCCGACCCCGCAATTCTAACACCAGTTCTCTCTACTAACAGATGACACTCCCACTTTCTAATTATAAACTGCCGCACCTCTTTTCCTTTCTCACTAGTCCATCATAGCACAGAAACTGTAGCAGTTCAATAATTTCTTAAGGTGCAAATGGAATGCATTGTTATTATTTATCTCACATAAACAACTATGATGTCACAGGTTCACAATGTTGATATGCTAGTTATTGGGTACTAGTTATGCAGTTAAAATTAATAATGTATCAATATTTAACTGTAGGAGGGATATTTGTCCACTGCTCTACTTGTAATAATAAAGTTTAAAAAAATTGAGATTTAGCTAGCTATGTGATAATGTATAAATAGCTACAATACCAACTTAGCTATTTAGTGCTTGGGAAGTAGAGGAGTTCTGTAACTTACTACCCACTTAATTTTGTCTGATTTGGTTGACCTGATAATTGACCTATATATTCAAGACGTCAGATCATCTGGTGGAATGGAAAGGTTCATTTGAGCTCTGAGTAGCTTCAAGATGATAACCGCTAATAGTGATGATGGGTAGATATCTGTTATAGGTAGTGGTTGTGGGGGAAGCCTCTTGTGTGCTGTGGTAGTCACATATGTACATTGCTTTTAAGTGGCTGCTTCCCACAACTACAGCATAATAAATATATATTATTCATTTGATACAGGAGAATATCATGAGTCTGTTGGCTTAGTATTTACGCGAGTGCTGCAGGCACGAGCGTAAATACCGCCAATCAGACGAGTGATATTCTCGGGTATCCAATGGATAATAAATTTATTAGGTACTGCTCATGGGCGAATACCTTGGTAACAAGAAATTTACCTAGGGGGACGTAATAACCCAACGTAATAACTATGAACACAGGTGATATGGAAAAATATTGCCCTAAGCCACATCCTGTTTACTTTAATGCATTTTCTATGTGGCAACAGTTATCAGGCTCTGTTCAGTACCTAATAAATACAATTATTGGGCGAGCGAAGCAAGACTCTCACAAACGTGTCTTAATTGACATTTTGGTATGTATATAATATATATAATGGCAAAGTCTAAAAAGGTCTATGCATGTCCACCCCCGGAGGCTACTTAAAAGCATAAACATTAGCGTGGGCGCAAGAAATTCGGGACAAAAGACTTCGAAATAATGCTAAGAAAAGAAAAGAAAAACCGGCAAAGAGCTACGGACGCAGAATGGGAGAGATGTTCGCAGTTAGGTTTTCCAAAGTTAGCCGAGTTCAATTAAATTTTTAGCGGCAGTGGTAAGTTAACTTTGTTAATGCGTCGTTCATAATAGCTATACGCCTTACGTAACAGATTTGTTCTTACTTGAAAATCCAAACTCCAACAGTCAAGTCACTAAAAGAATACAACGTAATACTATATCTACTAGCGCCCTGGCACAATAGAGCATTTTGAACAGAGCGTACTTTGGAAAGGCGACTAGCTTTTAAACTAAAACTGTAAGTTTATTGAACCTTACCCGTATCATCCTTGGAAATTTGATTGCTTACCCCTTGAAAATCCTTTGTCCAATAGTCAAGTCACGGAGAGAATACAATGCAGGCCTTGAGCTGGTATATCCAGTTAACAGGTATGTATAAAATTGTTGTGTGTTGCTAAAGAATAGCAATAAACTAAACAATAATTATTAGCAGCTAGCATTCAAATATCAGTCAGACCAGCTCGCTCGCCGATGTGCTGAAGCATATCACTAGTATCAATACCATACACTTCAAATGGTGAATTCAACAGATGGTTACATCCGGAGTAAACTGCAGCCTCGGTTCAACCAAATGACTGACTACCGGCTCTTTTAAGCAGTTTCTTCTTATTAATCACAATTAAGAGCTAGCCTATTCTTTCAAGATCCTGATATTCTTGGTGGTGGAAGGGAGAGGGAGCATTTGGGGTAGGGAAGTTGGGTGGTATGGATGGGGAGAAGCTTCCCCTGCAACCACTCCCTTCTGGAAATTTGAAATTCTTCTTAGCTAACCAGAAGAATATGAAGAAACTGCATATGGAAGCTTGTGGTGAGTCAGACCATTCAAAAGTTGTCTACAATCTTATAAATAATATTGCAGAAATTATGTCGGGCAGCTTTAATAGGTGGGGACATGTTTGAAGAGCCATGCAGGACGCACACTGCTGGAATGTGGTGC
>WLWD01003997.1_pt1 | contig 62062 bp, 41 predicted proteins | sample 6712731 | NCBI WGS metagenome assembly WLWD01 (sample SAMN12718690, study PRJNA576275) | sponge metagenome | isolation source: marine sponge | host: Mycale hentscheli | place: New Zealand: South Island, Marlborough, Capsize Point | collected 2014-11-01
AATTTGACCTGATAACAAAACACTACTAATGATATAATAATAGAGTTATAGCACAGCTAGTAGTAGACAGCATTGAAATCTGAGTAAGGTTAAAGGTGGTGCACTTGTTCTTACATGCTCGATACTTAATCTTCCAATAGTATTTTGACGTGTTATAATTGTCATTACTTAAACTACATTTTCAATAAATAATACACATCAATATAATTGCATGTACAATTCTAAATACAAACTTTGAACTCACTAGTTGTGATTAGTGTCTTTTGTGCTGATTTAGTAGTGACATTGGTGGTGCAACTGTAAAATCCTCTATTTTTAACATCAAAATGATTAATTGTAATATTTGAGTATACAAATAAGTATGGTGATAGTCCGTTCCACAAGTTTTCGTCCAGGTCTAAAGTTGTGTTAACAAACGTTAGTAGTTTTGCAGTTGGTGAAATGCACTTCAATGCAACCTTTGCATCATATGGAACTTTCACCAAATGATGAAGATATTTCCGGACTTTGCCATTCACCTCTACTTGTAAAGATGCTAGTATTTATAATTATTACCATGTATTACAATGATAAAACACTGATACAAAATGTAATGCTTTTTGTCACTTCATGGATGCATGAAGATGAAAGTGTTTTATAGCTATCCATTCCAGTCATAATACAGTTATATAAGCTATTCACTACTGTACAATCACAATAATTACTTAATATTATTATTAGACTAAAATTATTGAAAAATATGACAATTGTAATCTAAGCTGAGATTCATTGTAATTTTTGTATTGTACTGGTATTTTCCAATCATTTCAAATCAATTATGGTTAGTTATCAAAACCGATCTTTAATATATTCCTAAAGGTTCACAATATTCCATTTACCATATTGTGTTCAGAAGGTATAAAATGTGGCCGAATTAGAAAATAGACTCGATACTCAGGCAACGTTTATTCAAGAATTGGATTTTAAAATGTGTAAAGTGTAAATCCATTCTACTGCTTACATAAATATGTTGGAATAGCTGGAGAAGGTACTCTGTCTGTATCATGAGATTTCACATTCTGTTGTCTGTTGCTAGGATCCAATTGTTCTTGATGAACAGATGAATCTTGGTTGACATAGTGACGTGTTCGCTTAGTTTGAATCTGCTGACGGATCCATTCATTGAGCAGGTTTTTCAGTTTCCTGTTTGGACCTAATTGAACTACTTCAGTTTCTTCTTTACTTCCTCTATTGTTGTTCCTATTGAGTGTCAAGCTACTTGGAGGAGTCTTCTTAATAGCCTTAGGTGTTGTATTTGAATCTAAAAATTCAGAGCATTATAATCGGAAGTTTATTTTTGATGTAAGCATGCAAGTCTGTCGGTCTGACTGACTGTCTGTCTGTCTGTCTGTCCGTCTGTTTGTCTGTCTATCTGTCCATCTGTCTGTTTGTGTTCCCTCTCTCTTTGTCTGTCTCTCTCTTTATTCATGTATACATATTATATAGGAGCATAGAGAATGTTAAATACGCTTACTTAAATTTCTGACATACTTAGAGATGCACTATTGGAATCAATTAGTTGACTTATATTATCATAAAGTGGAATTTAAAAATGGTGACATTTAAACTGTTCCTAAATTATAACATTACCATTGTACTATTTAAGACACAGTGTAGCTAATCAAGTTCCATTTTCAATAACTTCAACAATATTCTTCAATTAGCTACAAAGAATTAAGGAATTTGTCGTAATTACTTTTTGTTTTAACTCACTAAAATCAGATTGGAGAGTTTGTAAAATGTTGCTTCCTTGAACGAACTTTTTGTGGATATTCTTCTCTAGAGATTTAGCATGAGCAGGTAGGCGTGTCCATTCATTGACTGTACTTTCTTCTTTCCTGTTTTGTTCTATTACTTCTTTCAAAAATTTTCTATCCCTATCCTTTTTGATAGGTGCCAAGTTGGTTCGGGAAGAAAACATTGAGTCTGGACGGACAAGGTGACTTTTTGGTTTAATTTTTTGTTTCTTGTCTTGCCCTAAGTGAATTATATCTGGTAAGTATTTTCTGTTCGTAGGGTTTTGTCTATTAAGTGATTGAAATTGATCAGACATATCAGATTGAGAGTTAGGAGTAGCTTTGACATCAGAGAGAATATTTCCATTTACTATCTTGGTCACTAGTTTAAGTATATTTTTGGAGGATCCAAAATGATGAGAAATTTGTTGAGGATGAGGCAACTTTAGTGTATCCTTCCATTTTGTACCATTCACTTTCAACATAAAGGTTCCATATGTTTGATTATCATCGTGTTTAAATCTCAGATATGAATTCAGTCCATCATGTTTGACGTGAAATATAGTATTTGAGGGGCCTACAGGCTTCCCATTTACGTACCACTGAAGCAATCGCTCAGGAATGCCAGCGTATTGAGCTAATATAGTAGTATATAAGGAATTGCCCAATCTTTCCTGAATTAAATCTGTTATGTTTACCTCGTGTTGGCCTGTAATCATGTAATACATGATACCTTAACTGAAGAATCTTGAAATAATGTACATTATTTAGAGAAGTATGCAGCCATTACAAAAAAGAGCTTAGTATTAATGATGCAAACAGATTGTAGTTCTTCAGCACAAATGTCTACCGAGATTACATAGTAAAAAACCTTGATGATTTTGGAAAAATTCTAGGTTAATCTAAATAATTATATATTATTAAAAGAGCTAATCAATTTAATTAGCTAATTATCTACAAGTGACAAAATTTGCAAGTTTTTCTCACTTTGTCCTTCACCTTCCAGAAGTAACATCCCAATTTAACAGAAGCATGTAACGCAATACTACAATTTCATGGTATACAAAGTAGACTGTTAAATAACTGATGACTAGTCGACTTAATATTTTATACCACACGTACTAACTATAATATATTCAATCTATTAGTACGTTTGTAAGTGATACCAATATGTCAACCTCAATTAACAACCTTTACTCTATTAGTGCACAATAAAATAACAGAATGATAATACACTCACTTGTTGTGATTAACGTCCTTTGTAATGATTTTGAATGAATATTTGTTGCACATCTATAAAATCCTCTGTTCCTTGCATTAAAGTGGTCAATTGTAACATTAGCTGATATGAATAAGTAGGGTGAAAGTCCGTTCAGAAAGTTTTGATCCAGATCTAGAGTTGTATTGATAAACGTTAATAATTCCACATTCTGTGACCTGCAAGTTAGGGAAACTTTAGCATTGTAGGGAACTTTGACCAAGTGATTCAGATACTTTTGAGAGATTCCATTGACTTCTACTTCTAAATTGCCTGTTTCAAAAATGTTAAAATAAACTTTGAACAAAATATTAATTAAGACCTTGGTTAAAAGTTTATCAATTGTTATTTTATGGCTTACAAATTAATGTTGCTGTTGCAGTTATTTGCATTTCATTTCAAGATGTTGTTTTACGTTGCAGGAAAAATACATGACATTTGGACTAAGTTGTTGTTTTTGTGTGTTATTGTTGTTGTTTTTTCAAAAAAAAAGTGCTGACTAAGAGTTCAGGTAGAGCTTTCTCTTTAATTTCAAATCTCCATTAATTGGTAATTTAAATAATACTGATGGCAATTTTTGTTTTAGTTGAGTTTATCTGATAATGCTATGTTAAAGGATTAGCTAATCATTATTGTTAATAGCTAAATGAATACACTGTTAAAATGCGTGCTTAAATAACACCTCGCGAGCTGTTTGCCAGGAGACGCGGTCTGGACACCCCACTTTAAGCCCTTATAACTTCTACACCAACGCATACTTTTACCAAGTGAGCTTATATAATAATAGCTTATATCCATTAGTTTCTTCATTTCAAATATCATTTAGTTGCGACTAACTTTGGGGACAATATTAGGCTTTAAACTGGGGTGTCCAGGCAGCGCCTCCTATTTAACACCAAACACCCCATTTTTAACAGTGTAAAGAATATATTTACTTTTGGTTTAAATTTTTGTCAAGTTTTATCATCTCTACAATAGTATTTCTTTCACTTCATTCTTTAAAGAATCAATTAGTCCTGATTTTTACAACTGATTATTATGTGGCCATGCTATCCTGTCCAGTACAGTTCTACCTTACATCGCTTTTGTATTGTTTTACAACAAAAAATGGTGAGCAAGCTAGCATTTTATACTAAAATCCATAAGAAGATTCTTCATTATATTCTTCGAGAATAATTTAGGTTTATAGTCTTTTATTAGCTAATAAGACAAAGAATAGAGAGTTTATGATCTCAAGCCCTTAGAATGAATGTATACTTCCTATATACTTCTTGCTTTAGTAAAGCCCAATTACCATTAATAGCAGCACACCAAGTCTAAATATATTCTATCTAAACAGCACGCTTATGATTAAGTGAATTCCTCCATGTAGCATGTACGGTTAGCTTAAATTGGAGTGTGGAAACAGGAGTGTTCTGTTGTCACAGAGGGTACAGGACCACGTGATAGGATGTTGGTAAGATTATTTGTCTACCTGTTCAAGAACAAATACCGTGTAGCCAATATATTTAAGTGATTTAGTTCTCATTTAGCTAGCAACTTGTAAAGCCACACTTAGGCTGGTTGCCCTTAAAATGTGTGCTTGTCAAAGCCGTGTTTATGCCTATTTCTTTTCTTCACTATTATAGGTGCCGTTTATTGTAAGGATTAGGACTAACTCAAGCAGAATTTCACCTTCAACTCGGATCACTACTATTTTTTTGTATGTGTATTACTTAAATTCTATCATTTCATCAATTTTTCATATACAATAAATAAATGAAACAATTGATAATTTTATTTAACATGAAAGTCTAGTAACTTTAGCTACAAGTTAACAATGCTGCACTGCTGAATCCTGTGAAAATCAAAATATTTCTTGGGACACAGTAAGTACAATTTACAGCCCTGCCAGTTTGCGATTTCCATTTGCTGTACATTATCTGCCCTTAATAAACATAAATATTATTGAAAACAGATGAGATGAGTTGTACAGCGCGGAAAACTCCGTAAACTTCACCAAATTTCTTTCTTTCAATAGTTACAGTATTAATGACCACCTGCCTACCGCCCCTTTTCCCAGCGCAACGTTGACGTTTGCACGCTTAATTGACTTGGAGTCACATAAATAAATTGCTTCCAGTAAAGCACTAAATGCATTCCTCAATTACCGAGCTTGGGGTCGTGCCAACTTTACTTGGACAAACTGTAACACTATGTGCCTGACAAATTGCTAGTTCAATATTTATAAGCTAAAATAACATTATTAGCTAGCTGTAGCAAAGTTAACCAGATCAATAAATTTCATATTGCCAATTATTACTTATACTGTATTATATCTTATTTTTGTACTTTAAAGTCCTTCATATCAATGTAACTTACCTACCACTAGATGCAGCGTAAAAGTATAAATAAGTAACAAAATCATCACCATTTTGTTACAGCACTTTTAGGATAAACGCTACAACTACCAATGACGCAAACTCTCAAGCCTTTTATGTGGGCGCGCCACGCTAACTCTGTGCGCGTTGTTTAACAATGCTGTCCGACGCCATCCACGCTGATTCCCAGTACAATTTTTTTTGGCATTACCTAGTTAGGTAGAAAAAGGCAGACTTAATTTTGTAGTCTTTATAATGGAAACTAAACATGCAGTTTAAAAGTTTTACTTTTAACATTAAATTCAACTGATTTTTTTTTTAATCTTAGCTAATGATATCTTGAGAAATTTATATTTAGTTTTAATTTTTTCAGTTGCCAGACTACCAAAATGCTACAAAAATAAAAATAATTTTAGCTATACTGTGATTTATTTTAATGTTACTTACCCTCCACCACGTATAGTGTAAAAGTATATATAAGTAACAAGATGATCATCATTTTGTTACCGCACTTTTCACTTATAAGATAGACGCTACTAGTACCAATCACCCGAACTCTAAAGGCCTATATGTATGTGGGTGTGGCCACGCTAACTTTCTGCGCGTTGAAGTGCCGTGTGGGAAAGGTTTATACCACTTACATGTGCTGTTCGTGGGTAGTTGTGCTAATTAGTACGAGGTGGAGTACTACAATTGAAGGTTCCGCTGATACTAGGGGAGTGTCTCTTGCATATTTGCTTCTCTTACTTGATTACATTTACCCATTTCATTCCACAAGCTATACTAATACCTAACTAGATATTTCATTGCACAAGCTACTAATACATAACTAGATATTTCATTGCACAAGCTATACTAATACCTAACTAGATATTTCATTGCACAAGCAATACTAATACCTAACTAGATATTTCATTGCACAAGCTACTAATACCTAACTAGATATTTCATTGCACAAGCTATACTAATACCTAACTAGATATTTCATTGCTCAAGCTATACTAACACATAACTAGATATTTCATTGCTTAAGCTATACTAACACATAACTAGATATTTCATTGCTGCACAAGCTATACTAATACATAACTCGATATTTCATTGCACAAGCAAAACTAATACATAACTAGATATTTCATTGCACAAGCTATACTAATACATAACTCGATTATATTTTGCCCGGCAAGTTTGTGTTTGTTCTGAGAAATGATTTTGTAATACTAGCAAATTTTCTTAGTTCTAACAGCCACTATGTTGATTAAAACTTTAGATCAAGTTTCCAACTGAATTTGTGTCGTTGTTGTTTTTATCCTTTGTTTTGTATTTTATTTGTTGATGTTGTTTGTTTGTTTTTTGATTGGAAAATACGAAGTATAAGTAATAATAGCTGATGAAATTTAATGGTTGATGTTGTTATTGTCAGTAATAGAAAGAGACTAATAGAGTGACAATCAATACTGGAGATGAAACTGGACTGTAGGAATTGAAAGAACATTAGCTAGCTGTGGGATTTTAGTGGAGTGGAATGTACATAACAGAATTTGCTAAAATTGGTGAGATCAGACTGTGCTTGTGAAAGAGATAATGTGTATAGGTATTACAGAGTGGAGTCAGCAAAACTTTGTACTTTTGTACAATGTGCAAGTGAGTCAAAACAATTCTTGGATATATCTGCTGCTTCTACACCTAACAAGAATTACTCCCTTCCTCCTGCTTTGGGGGATTCAATTCAAATAATTTCTTTACGCAATTTCGACTCATTAGTCTGGGTGGCACATCAAGCGAAACAAAGCTGCTCACGTTGAAGATGTGACCCACAGTGATTGCTCGCTTACGTCACGGCGTAATAATGCTCACGAAACGCAAACTTTACATGGTCCTCAATGTTGACGTCAGGTACCTGAGTGAGGACAAATCTGATGGGGAGCTCTGTGGTAGAATGACTTTCTCCCACAGGAAGCTAACTTATTCATGATACCCTAGACTTGTCCATGTAACCCTACCCTAATGCATTTTCATTCATTCACACTCATCTTATTCATGTAATTACATTCACACAACCTGAATTTATTCAACCCATACCTATGCACACACGTTCATCCATGTTATTTCTCACCTCACCTTTTGGCAGGTTTGGTGTATATTGGCTAGCCTCACTTTATTGTAATGATCTCACTTTATCGAAATACACTACGGGATGGCTCTGCCTAACTTTCCTCTCTTAAAAATTAGAACTCTGTCTGGGAGGTATCCCTGGCTGATTAACCTAAGGATAGGAAGGGCTTGCCTTAACTTGTTCCAAACCTAAGTTGACACTTGGACTAGGAAGCTCCTTGACTGGAGTGTGGTGTATTCTGACAGTGACTTCTCTGGTGGCAGCTACTGTCGAGGAGGCTCAAGACCTAGCTCACCATACCACAAGCTCCAACAAGACGGCTTTCCTTATCCCCACGCTCACATAATTGGTATGATAAAGGGTCGCCAACGCCGGACTGGCATTTGAATGTAGTAGTCGCGTTTATAATTCAATTTTAGTTCCCTGTACGCAAATCTGTGGCCTCGTTTACACATTCTGAACTTTTCCCATGTCGGAGTATAAAAAGGAGAATGCCTCTCTTGTCAAGTTGACAAACTATTTAGTTAAATATGTTGGGCGCAATTTGTGAATTCGAGCAATCTAAAAATTGAGCAAAGTCGTAAATTGTACCAGACATATAAGCCTTATAAAGGTGTAGAGGTGAACTGGTTACGTCTAGGGGCTGATAAAGTCCTCTGATAATTGCTTCCTCACACATTAATAGTGAGTTAGGAGAATAGGCACAAGCCACAAGAGTGTCTATCTGCTAACACTATGTGCCCAGACTAATTGCTAGTTCGATATTATAATCTAAAATAACATTATTTATTAGCTATAGCAAAGTTAACGAGACCAATGAATTTCATATTGCCAATTATTACAAATTAATATATACTGTATTAGCTATATCTTATCTTTAAAGTCCTTCATATCAATGTAACTTACCTACCACTAGATGCAGCGTAAAAGTATAAATAAGTAACAAAATCATCATGTTACCGCACTTTCACTTTTAGGACTAGTGGTGTGCTTGAGCACAAATGGCGAGCGAGCCTAAAGACTGTACTATTTTTATATGAATGATTTTGACTTCTAACACTGAAGCTACTGAATATAAGGTCCAGTTTTTTAATTTACCATACAGGGTAAAGGGATTTCAGTGCCATAGTAACAACTCTCTGCAACTGCTTGGAAGGAAAACAACAACAAAACAATACACGTTATTTAAAAGTTTTTTTTGTGATATTCTTTAGCTAAGTAGTGGTTGTAACACACAATGCTTTGACACAACTGGACATGCACCTACACAGACTTACCTTCGCAGTAATCTAGTGAACAATGTATTTTCAAGTAAATACTGTTGCGCACGGCTTATAACCATAACAAAGAGCGCATTGACTTATCACCGCCACTAACTCGAATAGAAAAACTGCACCCGCAAAACAAGAAGCAACGGTAAACAATTCAATTTCTAGGGTGATACGGGTACTGATCGCTAAACCAGAGGATTCTGTTTAGTGCAATTTGGGACGGGGTCGAACGCCGAGCAAACACAAAAATACGGAGGGTCAAAGTACAAAATGACATACGTACGTCCATATATATAAATAAACATCCCCGATTTTCGATTGTGTTACCCCTGTAAGTGTCTCGCTCGCTACGCTCGCTCGCCAATAAACGCTACAACTACCAATGACGCAAACTCCAAGCCCTTTATGTGGGCGTGGCCACGCTAACTCTGCGCGTAGTTGACCCTAACTGTGCAGCGCACCGGAAAGTGTTATATAGTAGTGGTCCAGTCTGTTTGGTGATAGCCTGTCTACCACGCAATGTTATTGAAAATTACAAGTTATTAATCGTTTTATTAACTACTCAGAATTTTATGTTATTGGAGATTTGGTTTTTGTATTTCGACCCATATTTTATATAGCGCCTCCTGAGAGTACTTTGTAGTCAGGTAAGCTAATATATTCTTGCTGCCCTCTGTAGTTCTGCTTGTGCTGAATACTATGTCAAGTGCTACAAATGAAGATTCTCTGGACTACCACATGCAAGGCACACTCACTGGTAGTGGGTGTGTCTTGCATGTTTAGTTTCCATTATAAAGACCACAATTAAATCTACCTTTTTCATTGCACAAACTATACTGATACCTAACTTATAGGTAATGCCAAAAAATTGGTATTTGGTCCAAGAAATAATTTTGTAATCACCAGCTGGTAAAATGCCACCAGTATTATTCAAATTATGAACAAATTTAGACACCATTTGGGATAGCTAAAGCTAGCTCTACATAAAGATTTTAGTAAGAACTTAAAAAGTCAAAATCGAGGTTTAAATCAAGATATAATAGCACTACCGTGAAGGTTATTTGATATTACCATGTCTTAATTATTAGCTATACAGTGGCTAAGTGTACAGATCGAAACTACATTTTGTTATATCTTCTCTAGGATACATTTGCTATTTTGAATCTTTTAGTTTTACTTTTTACATGAAATTCAACTGACTTTTTTTTTTAATGCTTAGCTATGATATCTTGCGAAATTATGATTTAGTTTTAATGTTTTCAGTTAAATAACAATTAACCATTCCCAGACCACCAAAATACTACATAAATAGAAATAATTTTAGCTATACTGTGATTTATTTTAATGTTACTTACCCTCAACCATGTGTAGTGTAAAAGTATATATAAGTAACAAGATGATCATCATTTTGTTACGGCACTTTTCACTTATAGGATAGACGCTACTAGTACCAATCACGCGAACTCTCAAGGCCTATATGTATGTGGGTGTGGCCACGCTAACTTTCTGCGCGTTGAAGTACGCATGTGGAAAGGTTTATAGCACTTACACGGGCTGTTTGTGGGTAGGTAGTTTTGCTTGGTGCTGAGTAGTATGGGAGTACTACAATTGAAGGTTCTGCTGAGACTAGGGTGAGTTTCTCTTGCATATTTAGCTTCTCTTACTTGATTGTATTTACCCATTTCATTGCACAAGCTATACTAATACCTAACTAGATATTTCATTGCTTAAGCTATACTAACACATAACTAGATATTTCATTGCTCAAGCTATACTAATACATAACTAGATATTTCGTTGCACAAGCTACACTAACACATAACTAGATATTTCATTGCACAAGATATACTAACACATAACTAGATATTTCATTGCTCAAGCTATACTAATACATAACTAGATATTTCATTGCTCAAGCTATACTAATACATAACTAGAAATTTCATTGCACAAGCTATACTAATACCTAACTAGATATTTCATTGCACAAGCTATACTAATACATAACTAGATATTTCATTGCTCAAGCTATACTAATACATAACTAGATATTTCATTGCTCAAGCTATACTAATACATATCTAGATATTTCATTGCACAAGCTATGCTAATACCTAACTAGATATTTCATTCATTGCACAAGCTATACTAATACATAACTCGATATTTCATTGCACAACTAATACATAAAACTAGATTTTAATTTTCCCAGCAAGTTTGTGTTTGTTCTGAGAAATTATTTTGTAATACTAGCAAATTTTCTTAGTTCTAGTTCTATGTTGATTAAAACTTTAGCTCAAGTTTCCAACTGGATTTATGTCGTTTTTTTTTGGTTTGTTTGTTTGTTTTATTATTTATTTTTTTTGTTTTGTTTTGTTTTGTTTTTTTTACATGCTTATCAAATTTTTCTTATATAAATTTAATAGTTGATGCTGTTATTGTCAGTAAGAGAATGAGACTAATAGAGCGACAATCAATATACTGGAGATGTAGGAGTTGAAATAACATTAACTAGCTATGGGATTTTAGTGGAGTGGAATGTATTTGTAACAATAGAATTTGCTCAAATTGGTGAGATCAGACTGTGCTTGTGAAAGAGATAATGTGTATAGCTATTACAGAGTGGTGTTAGCAGAACTTTGTACTTTTGTGCAATGTGCAAATGAGTCAAAACAATTCTTAGATATATCTGCTGCTTCTGCACCTAACAAGAATTACTCCCTTCCTGCTTAGGGGGATCAATTCAAATAATTTCTTTCCGCAATTTCGTCACCCATTAGTCTGGGTGGCACATCAAACAAAACTAAGCTACTCACGCTGAAGTCGTGATCCACTGTTGAGCTGCGATTGCTCGCTTACGTCGTCACGGCATAAAAAACGCTCACGGAACGCAAGCTTTACATGGTCTTCAATGTTGACGTCAAGTACCTGAGTGAGGACAAATCTGATGGGGAGTTCTGTGGTAGAATGACTTCCTCCCACATGAAGCTAACCTATTCATGCTACCCTAGACTTGTCCATGTAACCCTACCCTAATGAATTTTCATTCATTCACACTCATCTTATGCATGCAATTACCTTCACGCAACCTGAATTTATTCAACCCATACCTATGCACACACGTTCATCCATGCTATTTCCCACCTCACCTTTGGGCAGGTTTGGTATATATTGGCCAGCCTCACTTTATTTGACATATCTCATTTTATCGAAATACACTTGCCTAACGCTCTGCCTAACTTTCCTCTACTAAGAATTAGAACTCTGTCTGGGAGGTATCCTTGGCTGACTAAACTAAGGATAGAAAGGGCTTGCCTCAACTTGTTCCAAACCTAAATTGACACTTGTGCTAGGAAGCTCCTTGACTGGAGTGTGGTGTATTCTGACAGTGACTTCTCTGGTGGCAGCTACTGTCGAGGCTCACGACCTAGCTCATCATACCACAAGCTCCCACAAGACGCTTTCCTTATCCCCACGCCCACATCATTGGTATGGTAAAGGGTTGACAACGTCGGACTGCCATTTGAACTTAGTAGTCGCGTTTATAATCCAATCTTAGTTCCCTGTACGCTAATCTCTGGCCTCGTTTACACATTCTGATCTTTTCCGCCAAGAAGATTCATGATTCTTTCAATTTGATCCATGCCACATTTAAAACGAGTGTCCCTATTTACAAACAGCTATATACAATAATTTTTGCAATAATATAATGGAATAATTTAGTCTGACTCCTATCAAAGCCTTGTATTTGTGCAGAAGTACTTCTTGATTGAATATAACTCCTCGAGATAGTATATCAGTACTCTGAAGGTATGCTGTATATCTTGTGCTGTTGAACTTAGCTGCTTCAATGGCAAACAATACTCTTCTTCTCCTTTCTCTTTTTCTAGCCTGCCTTTTTTTTTATTTTGTTTTTGTTTTACCTTCAGTTAAGGTTCTCAGGACTCATTTGAGTTATACTAGAGAGTTGTTTCACCCACGTCCTCACAGGCAAATCTAGTATAATTATTTTAGAGATATGGAACAAGTCATATATCAATTAGGTTCAGTTTGACCACTCAAAGTATGTGGGATTAAATAAAGTATTACTTCAATCAAATAATAATAATTGTAAATAGCTAAGTGCAATAAAATTAAAAACTGTCAATTATACAACAAAATTAGTGACCATGCAGGACTGGCGGTGTGTTCAGTGTGCCTTAGGAAGATCTGTCTGACAAGTTCTGGTGTTATTAGAAGCCATGGGCCAGCAGGCAGAAGAGCAGGGAAGCCACCTAAAGTCATCAATAGCAACAGTAGTGAACCTCAAGACTATGATAACCCTCCCAGCCAGTCACAGCCATCGGAATCTCCAGTGCCTATTCCAATTGAAGCTCACCAGGGAGTAGTGGAGTGTTTGCCTGATGTCACAGTTGTAAAAAGAATCCCCAAGGCTGCTAGGGAGCTGTGTTGTTGCAAGCTGACAGCCATATCGGAACAAGTTGTGAGTTGGAATAATGTGCCATCATGGAACAGACTTTTCAGTTTCGCTACCAATTGTCTCAGGCTCCCAGATAAAGGTAGTCCTAATGAGCCTTTAGCCAGCAGTCTAAACACCCAGCTTAGGGAGGAGCACCCCCCTTCCAGACCAAGCAAGCCCAGGCAGTCTAAGATCAAGAAGCGCCGGGACCCTATGGAAACCCTGGCCAGACGGGTTTCCAGGAAGATTGATGCGGGTGATTTGAGAGGTGCAATACGTTTGGCAAGCTCCAATGAGACTCTGGCTGATTATGATGACAGTACCTTTTCCGCTCTACAATCCAAGCATCCACGTATAGCATCCAGACTCTACAATCCCCTCCTCAGTCACCCCACGTGCAACCTTTGATGTCCTGGCCAGCGTTATCTCAAGGGCTATTCGATCCTTTCCAAATGGCTCGGCCGGAGGTCTAGACAAACTACAGCCTCAACATCTCAAGGATCTCCTTGCCTCGGTAGATGATATAGAAGAGTCACCCTTTGTTTCTGCCCTGGTAGCTTTCGCTACTCTAGTGCTTGATGGCCGCACTCCTGAGGAGGGCAGACCCTTTTTTGGGGGGGCCCCCTTAGTGGCTCTTCAAAATAAATGTGGGGGCGTCAGGCCAATTGCTGTAGGATGCACCCTGAGATGTTTGGTTGCTAAAGTTGCTGGGTTTTCAGTTGTGGGTGATATGGCTGCTTTGCTGGCTCCCCACCAACTTGGATATGGTGTAAGTGGGGGTGCAGAGGCTGCAGTGCATGCTGCTAGGAAGTTCCTTTCTAACTTAGACCCGGAGCACGCCATAGTGAAACTGGATTTCAGCAATGCGTTCAACTCAATCCGCCGGGATAGTATGTTGGAAGCTATCCGTTCCCATGCTCCTTCTATCTATCCGCTAGTTCACACAGCATACTCTGCACCTTCAGTGCTTCGTTGGGGTGACAGAACCATTTCCTCAGCAGAAGGAGTCCAACAGGGAGATCCTTTGGGCCCTCTCCTTTTTTGTCTCACATGACATCTCGTTGGGTGGTTCCTGTGAGGACATCCTGCATGACCTGGATGTGATCTAGGATGCTGAGAAGCTAGGTTTACTTCTAAACAACAGCAAGTCAGAGATTATCTGTCATGACCACTCCATACGAGGCAATCATCACACAGATTCCAGGTTCTAAAGTGGTTGATCCCGCCCATGCCACCTTGTTGGGGTCCCCACTAGAGTAGAGTCTATATTAGCGGCCCTGGATGACAAGATTGAGGCTCTGGTGAGGATGGGGGAGAGACTAGTGTACCTGACATCACATGATGCATTGGTTCTGTTACGTAACTCTTTTGCCATCCCAGCTTCATTTTGCCTTTCACACTAGTATGCTGTAGTCTATCCGTTTCCATCCTTATGTGGGCGTGGGAGAAGGACAGCTGAGAGCTCCACTTGGATTCTAGTCTCCTAAGCCAGACCCTTTTCCTAACCGCAAGCGGGGAAAGAAGGTCTGGACAACGCATTCCCTGAATTTGTTCCAGTGGAACTTAATCACGACATATAAGGAAAAGCACGATTATTTCAGTAAACTATGTAAATTACATACCTGCTGATTCTGAACATGTTGTTGTAACGTATTTGTTCTCTTAAATACAATGCTCTGGAAGTCATTCCTGTTTTGATGCAATTGTTCAGTTAAGTATAAGAAGCTATTTGAACCACTTGTCAACTGAATTCAACATTCAAACTTTGTCCAGATGTGAAAGAAAGCTTGCAGATTATATTAAATTCTTTAACCTAAACAGCATTTTAGCCATACTGCAAAACTTTGTGTTGATCGAATTTGTACCTTTTCCAGAGCCTGTCACGTATAACTGCAATCAACTTATTACATAAACATCAAATTCATGGCTGCACTACACTCGTACGTTTATAAACTCAGCACTTTTACCGCTGTAAGGTCCCAAGGATGCCAATGAAGTGCAGCATGGCCAGCCTTATAAATGCAACCCCCATTCCCAGTGTAGCTGCTAGGTAAAGGGTCTGGCTTGCGAGAGTAATCGGATTGTGCTGGAGTTATTATGTGGCTCCAAATCTGGTCGCAGTATCTATGTGGCGCAGGCCAATCTAATGATCAAGACTAATTTATTGAACAGGAGGTGGGGTGGTCTTTAATTAAGCCTGAGCAGCATCAAGTTTTGAAGCTATTGTAAATAAAGATACTTTTTATTCCTTGTACAGAAAACCTACACACATACTGTACTTCACACCAAAAGCGATGAGGTATGCACATGGCACCATATTTTGCTTTAAAATTCATTGTCCTATAATCAAGTCTCGAGAATAGTCTTTAGTTGCTTTTTTTAGTGAACCAGTGTGTGTGAAATTATTGTGTTTAACACCTACGGCTAGCAGCAAAAGCACCATAAAGTAAACATTTAACCAAGCAAGATTACTGTTGGGTACGTCTACTGTTTAGTATAGGGTGATTTGCATGCAGCACATAGACAGCCAGCAATCTGGAAGCTCTAAACTTATATCTGTGTTAAACTTGTTGCTGTCTGGTGTCATCTGTATGTGTAATTCGTCCTTGATCTTTAACTCATGATTATTACAAACTCTTCTACAACTCTATCTCCTCCCTTTGAATAGGGTGAACTTTGTGCCAAGCATGTTCAGCAATGGCTGATAACTTCTCATCACCTTTCTTACAAGCATCCTGATGTTCTTTCACTCTATGGTTTCACTTAGATATAATTTTTAACAAATTTTCTTGTTCTAACAGCCAATGTTCATTAAAACTTAACCTGTCGTTTAGCTTCTGCCAAAGTCCTCTTCTAAGGTCAACTGAGGTCGAACTCTCGAATTCAAAACGTTTAGTTAAGTATTAATCCACAATATTGGCTGTTAGAACGAGAAAAATTGCTGTTATATTATAATTGTTTCAGCCTAGAATGACTGAATTGTATATAATTTACCACAGCTGCAGGCCATACTATAGGAATAACTGGGTACTAAAGGATACAGTATAACTTTGACTTTGATGAGATGTGTGACCTTATTGTGTCTTACCTGACTTAAATGCTGTTTTGATGTCAAAGTCTCTACACACTCTCTTAATACTCTCACTCAATTCTGCTATGTATGGAATAGTAAAAATCAAGCAATTCCTTGTTCAGTATCTGTGTGATCTCTAGGAGGTAACTCTTTAGAGCCTGCCCTAATGGTTGCATTGTCATAATCATTGCATTGAAGTACTTTGTGTAGGTATTTCTCTTCTTCCTTAAGTTTACACTCATATTAGTTACCCTACTACTAACTCTCTGATACAAGCCTCTCACTATTCCTCTCTTTACATGATTAGGATGATGAGACTTAAAGTGAAGGTATCTATCTGTGTGTGTAGGTTTTCTGTACACAGTGGAAATGTAAGCCTACCATCACTCTCTCTCTCTCTTCAATAAGCAATCCAGAAAAGGTAGCTTACTATCTTCCTCTGATTCCATAGTCAATTTTATAGATGGTCTTACGGAGTTTAAGTGGTCCAACTAATGTCATATGAGTTCCTTTCTTAACCATGTAAAAGATATCATCTGCATATCATTTTCATAACTGGAGCTGAGTTTAAAGCTACTTCCTCCAATAACTCCATGTACAAGTTGACCACTACTGCAGAAACAGGAGAACCCATGGCTGCTCCATCTACTTGTTCATAACAGTTGCCGTTGTACCTAAAGTAGGTTGACCTAAGGCTGACCTCTAATAATTCTGTAATGCACTCAGGAGATAGACATGTTCTCTCATCTAGACTTTTATCATTCTGGAGCTTATCTCTGATCACAGATACTACCTCGTCTACAGGGAAAACACATCAAAACTCATCATCATTTCATCTCATCTCTTGCATACTCTATTAACTGTTTGGATGAAAGGTGTTAAACTTCAATTCATATTTAAGATGTACTGCACATACTATTGTAATATTTCTGAATCCCATCCAAGAGTACTCTCCATTACTGTTATACTGCTGCTCTCCGCATAATAACAGGATGCTATTTCAACAAAACATTTGACATTACTCTTCACAAAACATTTGACATTACTCTTCAGAAAAAATCTATTAGTCATGTACCTGTGCACTCACACTGAGATCTGTATAATGTTGATTAGCCCAGCGAAGCAAACTTTTCAACAATTTTAAAGTTGCCCCATTAATTAAATATCAAAATATACACATGAATAAGTAATTTAAATGTCTATTATTAGAGTATTCTTTAACTATCTAACATCCAGTTGGGGCAACTTTATTCCTCCTGCAGTAAAAAAATAAAATTATAATTATAATTATAAATTCAATATTTATGCTGACAAAATATGTAATAAAATTTAAAAATTCAAAGAAATCTGCTGCGCAGTTGAAAACACATTTTATTTACAATATGGAACTCAACTAGACAATGTATCTGTTTTGCTACTGATTTATGCTTTGGAAACTATATATTCTTCTTTTCAAGCTGCAAAATGTCGAAGGTTATTATGGTATTGAGATTTTTTAACAGACGCAGTTTTAAAAACTCGGCTGTCAATGGTTATCTGTGAGTGCTTGCTAACTTAGATAGTCAGAATGCGGCATTAGATACTAAGTACCGGCAAGTTGAGGTAAGAAAGTTAGTTCTGTATTTGTTAGATAAAGTATGGTCACAATGGCTACGTACTTATACTTTTAGAAATCGACTCCTAGATTCTTCTGCAGTGTTTCATTTGTGCACAGGCTCGCTTTCCATTTGTGCTCAAGCACATCAGTAGTATCAGTTACAGTTACACTTCAGAGTCAATATGGAGTTATTCATGCAAGTTAAATGTTCAAGTAGCCGAAAAATATTTATAGGAAGTTAGGAAAATATTTTTCTGACCAATTTATGTTGTATTCATTTTTCTCATGATATTGCATGTACTGCGGAAGACTGCTCAATGTACAATAACCAGTATTGCACATAGTCAGTTCATTTACTTATAATATAATTATCAACATGAACATTCTCATAACATACCTGATGTTGTTAGAGGTCATTCCACTTTTCCTTGATGAATTTTCATTACCAGATTCTTCATCTGTCTCAGATATTTTCGTCTTCTTGGATTTACAGTATGCAATGATGAGGATAATGCTAGCAGTAAAGAATAATATTCCAGTAACGAGTAGGGACACTGCAATAATTATGTGAGGCTTTAGATCCACTGCCACAGGATCTGTACCTTCCTCAATAACCTGGCCACGCTCCTCTATCTTTCTATTTTCAGGGTTCAAATATTTTGCTAAGAAAAAAAAAGACAAAATAATGTGCAGAATTACTTTTATATTCAGATTTGTTCATGGAAATGTATTTATCGACTAGACTAGGTGAAGCAAAATTAATCTAATTATCTAAATAATACATTTCTCTGACAGGCTCGTAAAATATAATTTTCTTAGTGTTATTGTTTAGAGTAAAGTTTTCTAGTTGCAACAGTTGTTGCTACATTATTAATACACCAATATTCACAAAGAATTATGAAGCATCTCTTAAATTATACTAATATATTAATTCATACTTACTAAAGTCTGGTGAAAGTCTGCGTCTTGGATGAAATGATTCATGAATGTAATCTTCATGGAAATCTTTATTGTTTAGAGGACTTGATTCTGTGTTCTCTTGCTGTCTCTTTGTGGGATCTGGTGCACTGTGAAGTCTATTCCTTACATTTAGAAACTTTTCACTTAGATAGTTCAAGCCTTTTTGGATCATATTAGGTATCTCTGGGGCATGATGTATAATAATGTAATGCTCTGACATAAAACCCATCTACCGTTATTATTGGTCCATCTCTCACGCTTTGCTCTTTGGAGCCTATAATGAGATAGTGTTAATGAAAATTTTTCAAACAGCACTACTCTGTACTATAATAGATGTATATATACATGACATCACAGACTCGAGCAAACACACAAACGCTAGAATGAAAGCTGCAGCTAAAGACACATGGTAAATCAGGGAAAGGTAAAAGCTGCCCAGAACTGATATGATGTGAGATAAGGCTTATGCTTAGCTGTGAGTGAAACTGTTGAATCTCAAGGACTCTAGCAGCGTTTGTTTGTGATTTATCTTACACTCTAAGGTTAGAGAAGTTCCTGCTACCCTGCCACCTGGAATAGAGAAATTACAAATGGAAGCCATGTATTTTGATGAGTAATCACGACGTCTAAACAATGACGTTCAAGTAGGGAAAGTGAATGGAAACAGTTCTGTTCGTCTAAACAACCATATATAAATGAGTACATTTATGGTAATTCAATATTATTAACTTAGTAGCATTAAAATTAGATATAATTCACAAAACATTTCAGCTCTCTCATAAGCCTTCTTCAGTTGTGAGGTGAGGTGTAAATATGACTAAAATTCACATAAATGTCTCAGTATAATTCACATTTTTAAATGTCTTCATACCAGTTGTCTCTTCGTCTTTTGAAACCTCATGCTGTAGTGGAAAACTATTGGAATTTTGACTCATTTGATTGACATTGTAACTTCTTGTGTTTGTCCCCATCAGTTGAGACAACCTTTCCTTAATCCTGTTTTGCTTTTCATTCTTTTGTCCCAAGTTAAACATTTCTGTTCCTAGTTTACTGTCAAATTGACTAACTTTCTTATGTGGTAAAAGATCATTGACATCATCTTGGTGGACTGCTGTACAGTTATTAAATAATGACACATACAAATAATAATATGATTAGCTATCTAGTCAAGCAGTTATAAAGAAGTACACCAATAATTAGCACAATTATACACGCACTCTGACTTAACAATTTAATATCATTCAAACAGAAGAGTAGAATAAACATACTAAATTTATACATGTAAATACCATCTGAATTGATTATTTCCTCACAAATTACGCAAAAACTACAAATAAAGAAAGAAAATGAGGCATAAATTATTCCATTTTAAGTATTTAGCTAACAACATCAGAGTTGACACATTATAAACTAAACAAATTGTGCTACAAAAGATCTTTCAGAAATAATATTCGATTGAACTTAGCTACAGCTAAGAGAAAACTATTTGATGTAGACTCACATAAATCATCTGGTACTCTTGATGTGGAAGGAGTTACTTTTGACTCCATTGTTTTGTATTTGTCTTCATGTTGAGAAGTTATATAATTGTTTCTATCACTGAAGTCCATTTGCTGTTTTTGGAAAGTCTTTGAATCTGAATTGACATTGTGACTTGGTGCTTTAGTTAGATTCAACAAAATTCATATAAAAATCAAAAATGTGATTTTATTTAAGTATTTTTTATATCAATTCAGCTTAACGAATTCAGAATATTCAATTAGCTAAAACTTCTGAAAACTCACACACATCAGGTGGAGTCATTGATGAAGCAAAATCTTTGGGATGATATTTTTGGTAAGCATTCTCTTCTTGAGTTGTAACATAGTTCTTCCCCGAGTCCATCTGCTGTTGTTGAGATATTTGATCAACATAGTGACTGGGTGCTTTAGTTTGATGTGATTGGGACATTCTTTCCTTGACCCTCTTTTCTTGTTTCCCGTTATGGCCTGAATATAACATATTCTCTCCAAGTTTGTAGTTATAATTCTTATTTCTACTTGCAAATAATTTTGTGCGTTTCTCAACTTGTACTGATGCTGTAGGAAAAAAATAATTTTACTGAATGTCTTGTGTAAATTCTGTCAATTTGATTGTCAGGACATATATTTATCTATTAGTCATGCTAAGTATCAAGTACAAACTAAGTAAAGGTAAACTTGCTTGCTTTTATGTAAGTGAAGGAAATTGTCAATATTTTAAAAGTAATATGAACCTTTCTTCCTTTTACTCTTGCTAATAAATTTGGATGGGAATGACTATTGTTTTAACTTACGTAAGTTTAGTGGAGTAGTTGGTGAAGTTGGAACAAATGATTTCATACCATTTCTATTTTTTTTCCAAGAGTCCATGTTCTGTTTCCTGCCTTCACCTAAACTAAATATTCCTGGTAAAAACTTCCTATTACTAGGCTTATAAGTATTTTGTGACAAGAATTCATTTGATGATGTATCAGTTTGGGTGTCAGGGATAGCTTTTATATCAGAAAGAAGATTTCCATTTACTACTTTGGTTACTATTTTGTTAAGAAACGATCTTGAAGATCCAAGGAGACTAGACGTTTCTTGGAGATTAGGTATATTTAATGTATCTTTCATAACCGTTCACTTTTAGCATAAAGGTTCCATATGTTTGATTATCATCGTGTTTGAATCTCAGGTATGAATTCAGTCCATCAGATTTCACGTTAAATATGGTGTTTGAGGGGCCTACAGGCCTCCCGTTTACGTACCATTGAAGCAATTTCTCAGGAAGGCATGCATACTGTGCTAGTATTGTAGTATAAATGGAACTGCCCAATCTTCCCTGAATTAGATCTGTTATGTTCAGTTCAAATCTATCTGGAATTAGTAAGTATGATTGGGTGAATAAGTCAATGATTTAATGCTAGTAACACAATGTTTCATGGCAGTATAATCAAATCCTAACATTGTTTGCATATTTCTAATGTGCATTGCTTCACAATATAACATCTCCAGCACAACTATCACTTAGGAAATATATCGCTAGAAAACTAATTATCACTCAAAATATGGGATATTCTATAGGAAGCTGCTTTAACATGAAGTAGTGGATAAGTTTTGAAGTCTATCACATCATTTTTACATGCATTAAAGCTAGCATGTTATTTTATCTTACCGTGCTTAGAACTGTAATATTGTATTGTCTAAATTAAGTCTACTTTTTCAATGGATATCCACATCACATGCTGATACTACTATTATAAATTCACACTTCCAACTCACTAGTTGTGATCAGTGTCTTTTCTACTGATTTAGTAGTGACATTGGTGGTGCAACTGTAAAATCCTCTATTTTTAACATCAAAATGATGGATGGTAATATTTGAGTATACAAACAAATATGGTGACAATCCGTTCCACAAGTTTTGGTCCAGGTCTAAAGTTGTGTCAACAAACGTTAGTAGTTTCGCAGTTGGTGAAATGCACTTCAATGAGACCTTGGCATCATACGGAACTTTCACTAAATGTCTGAGATATTTCTGAACTTTGCCATTTACTGCTACTTGTAAGGATGCTAGTATTTATAACATTACAATGAAGTGATCATATATATACACATTTTGTAATGCTTTATATATCTAAAAGAAAATGAAATAATTGCTTAATCTTATGCAGCACCGAAATTGTAACATTAGCATGATACTATTTACGAGACTGTGTAATCAAATTCCATTGTTTTAATAGCTTCACACATATATGCATTCAAGGTTAGTTAAGTTTTAACTCACTCAAATCTGGTGAGAGAGTTTGTAAAATACTATTTCCTTGAACAATTTTTTTGTGGGTATTCTTCTCTAGAGATTTAGCATGAGCAGGTAGGTGTGTCCATTCATTGACTTTATTTTCTTGTTTCCTCTTCTGTCCTAAACCAATTACTTCTCTTAGGAATTTCCTATCGCTATCTTTGTCTTAGTTAGGTGCCATGCTTGCTCGTGAAGAAAAAATTGAGTTTTGACGGATGTAATGACTCTTTGGTTTAGGTTTTTGTGTTTTGTCTTGACCTAAACGAATGACTTCAGGTCTAAACTTTCTGTTAGTTGACTTATGTGTATTATGTGATAAGAACTGATTAACAGATGTGTCAGATTGAGGATCAGGATAAGCTGTGACATCAGAGAGAATACTTCCATGTGATATTTTGGTTACTACTTTCTTAACACTATTTTTTGTGGATTCTAAAATGCTTGAAATTTGTTGAGGATGAGGCAACTTTAGTGTATCCTTCCATTTTGTACCGTTCACTTTCAGCATAAAGGTTCCATATGTTTGATTATCATCGTGCTTGAATCTCAGGTATGAATTCAGTCCATCAGATTTCACGTTAAATATGGTATTTGAGGGGCCTACACGCCTCCCATTTACGTACCACTGTAGCAATTTCTCAGGAAAGCCTGTATACTGAGCTAGTATTGTTGTATAAATGGAATTTCCCAATCTTTCCTGGATTAAATCTGTTATGTTAACTTCAAATTTATCTGTTATTAGAATGTATAATTATTAATGGAAATGAGTTTAAAAAAATATATATATTATATACATATATATATTGTACTTATTACATGAGTTAGAGTGTGATATGGTGAAATATTTCATGAGCAGGCTAATTTATTTTCAAGAGTCAAAGGCAGTGAAAATAAAGCCTGTGAGTGAAATATCTAGCCATATGACTCCAACGAGTGTAGTAAGTGGTTTATTCCACACTAGATATCTTCACTGAAGTAGTTTTTTGTTAACTCAAGGTGTAAAGTTACCGAAAACTCACTAGGGGCTCCCCACAACCCTAGCTGACATTATTGCAGCTACTCTAACCTGGCTGGGTAGGCTCCACTAGAGTAAAAGTGGCTATAAAAACTCAGAAAACGTGTGCGCCAGGCCTGGTTGCTATATGCTTGCTCAATACAGCCATGAGATAACACTTTGTGATATCCTGAGATATCTCACAGTACCTAATAATGTCATTGTGAAGATATCTAGCTTGGAATTATATTTCTCAGCATTGGAGAAAATCAAGTGCATAATTTCCACATAGTATATCTCATTTCAACTTCTTAGCTATCAGGTTGACATCCTAAAAGTCACCATTATATTGGATATTGCTATTATTAAATAGCAACATGGATTAATTACCACTAGAGTACCATCAGATTCTACAATTGATTTCATATTTCAGAATTGCACGTCTTTATGTAAAATTAATGGATCTGAAGAATTTGACCTGATAACAAAACACTACTAATGATATAATAATAGAGTTATAGCACAGCTAGTAGTAGACAGCATTGAAATCTGAGTAAGGTTTAAGGTGGTGCACTTGTTCTTACTTAATCTTAATCTTCTAATCGGGGTTTTGACGTGTTATAATTGTCATTACTGAAACTACATTTTCAATTAATAATACACATCAATATACATGCATATACAATTCTAAATACAAACTTTGAACTCACTAGTTGTGATTAGTGTCTTTTGTGCTGATTTAGTAGTGACATTGGTGGTGCAACTGTAGAATCCAAAGAGTCATTACATCCATCAAAACTCAATTTTTTCTTCACGAGCAAGCATGGCACCTAACAAAGACAAAGATAGTGATAGGAAATTCGTAAGAGAAGTAATTCGTTTAGGACATGGATTTAGGTATTTTTTATTATTTTTATTATTTTTTAAATGCTCACTAATGAAATTGGTTATATAGCTTGCCAAAATTACACCTCTCCATTACCTGGTACAAACATTACTGATTAGAAATATTTTAAAATACCTGTATTTTCTCTAGAATGCATTATTATTTTGAATCTTTTAGTGCCATTTTTTTGCATTAACTTAACTGACAGACTTTGATTTTAGTCTAAGCTATTGATAATGTGAAATTTACCTTTAGTTATAAGTTTTCAGTTAAATAAAGTAAATTAACTCTGATAGCTACTACCCAAAACATACTCAAACAAAAATAGTTCCGTACTAGCTATAGCTAAAGTTACGTCATTATAATGTCACTTACATTCCACCACTTTATATATAATAATATATATTATTATATATATGTATATTATAGCAAAAATGATCATAATTTCGGTAAGGTACTTTTCACTTAGATAAAATAAACGTTACCCAACCCGGACAAATCTCGAAGTCACTAAGTAAGCTATTCACGCTAGCCAATCAAACGTATTGAGTGACGCACCTGTAACGCGTAAGTTGAATTAAGTTGAATGCTAGATTTGTAGAGAGCTCAGGGACTAATGATGAACGAGCTAGCCTAGCTATATTTTGTACTAAAACGGTTTTCGTTTATCTCAAGTTAATATTAATGAGCTACAGAAGAGAAAACGGGTAGACTATATTTTAGGTACTACACGCGACGCGACGCGTGGCGTTTTCATCGCGATTCATCGCTAGTGAAACACTCGCTATTCCTCTCAATTAAAAACAATTGTTTGTCATATAACAAAAACAACGCATACTTCCACTAGCGAGGAATCGCGGGGTGCTTGAATCGCGATGAAAACGCGACGGGTCGCGTCTCGTGTAGTACCTAAAGTATAGTCTACCCGAGAAAACAAAGACCTTAAACTACTGTATGAACTTTCTTACTTTTAGTTTTAGTGAAGCACTATGTCAGTTTTAGCGACACTTTGATTAAAAATGTATTCTATTGAGACAGCACTCTGATCTTAAAGTGTATTCCTACCAGTATTTTATTCTAAAGAATATGTGCACAAACCATTTAAGTTGCTGGGGTGAACAAAGTCGTTACAAGTTCTTAAAATTTAAAGTCCTGTATGGTATTTAAAGCAGTGGTTGAGCAGCATTACTCGTCCGTTTAAAAGTTTGGCACTCCGTGTCTTACAATAGAAATGACAGAGGAAGTCTGTCTACTGTTTAGGTGGAATATTCTCAATTTTTTTTTGCTTTTCGTTTACCCGTTTCCACCAACGATACCACGTTCCCAAGTCTGCTAATGTTTTCTTTTGGTATTACAGTTGTTGTTTTTGTTGTTGTTGTTTTTAGTTGTTGTTGTTGTTGTTTTTTGTTTTTTGTTTGCTCTTCTAAAAACTTCCGCAGCTAATTCCTCACCATCAAGACTAACTGATAGTTCGCTCTCAATGCTATTGGTGGTCCTTCCTCTCTTTCACATTCCCTTTCTGCTCCACCTCGAATATTAGAGAAATGATTATATTGACTTCTAAAAAAAGAATCAAGATTTCTTAGTGGCATCCATTAAATTAGCCACTCGGTTTCTACGCCATGCGCAGGAACGTAACAGAATTAATTGATTCAACATTGAATACAGCGGGAATATTATTCGTCAGTCATCGGCTAGCTGCACTCTCGTAAACGCTAGCGGACGGACTCCAGATATTGTACCGTATTCAATGATTAATTGGCGAGCAAGCGAAGTGCACGGGACACTGCGCAGAAGTGTCAAATTGAGAATCGGGGATATTCGTTTATTGGCGAGCGAGCGAGACACTTACAGGGGTAACACAATTGATAATCGGGGATGTTTGTTTGTTTATATATATGTTTGGACGTACGTAAGGCATTTTTGTACTTTGACCCTCGCGTTTTTGTGCTAGTTCGGTGGTCGACCCCGTCCCAAACTTCACTAAACAGAATCCTCTGTTTATCGATCAGTACCCGTATCACCCTAGAAATTGAATTGTTTACCATTTTGAATTATTTTACGGGTGCAGTTAAAACGTGAAAACTTACGGGACTTCCATTTCTATTCGAGTTAGTGGCGGTGGTAAGTCAATGCGCTATTTGGCATGTTATAAGCCATACGCAACAGTATTTACTTGGAAATGCATTGTCCACTAGACTAACCGCGAAGGTAAGTCTTGTGTAGGTGTATGTCCAGTTGTGTCAAAGCATTGTGTTTTACAGCCACTATTTAGCTAAAGAATATCACAAAGAAAACGTTTAAATAGCGTGTATTGTTTTGTTGTTGTTGTTTTCCTTCAATTCAAACAGTTGCAGCGAGTTGTTACTATGGTACTGAAATCCCTTTACCCTGTATGCTAAATAAACAAACTGGACCTTATTTTCAGTAGCTTTAGTGTTAGAAGTCAAAATCATTCATATAAAAATATTATAGTCTTTAGGCTCGCTCGCCATTTGTGCTCAAGCACATCACTAGTAAGTTGATAAAAAAAAATTCTACCGGGATTGGAAACGGGTCACGTGCAGCCTGTAAAAACTGTACAAAACGCTAATTTTAGACGTGTAACATTTCTTACATGCGTTGGTGGTTCTCAAAGCTGAACTACCGACCCAGAGCTGCACAAGACCAGCTAACTCGGGGAATAACTACTTTTCTAGGTTACTGTATATATCTAATGTAGTGCTTGAAAGAATTTCAACCCTTTCGCAGTCATCGACCAAAACTGTTATAATCCCTTTAGCTGGCTAAAAAAAAAACTTAAGCTGCAAGTTTGAAGCCAAACTAGTCTTAAATAAACAACTATACACTGTTGTGAACAATTTTAATGGACATAATGAAAATGAAACCTTCAATTAAAGTGTGTATAGTGTTACAATCCCTTTGCTAAATAGCCTACTGATACTAATTGAATATTGTGTGTAATAAACTCGTAAATGCAATAAGCATTATGATTTTGATCCCTTTAATGGTATAGGGATGTGCCCAGAAAGTTTACATTAATAAGAGATCCATTTAAATTTGTTCATGTGTAGCTACTGTAATAATGTGACTGAGCAACCTTAAGGGTGCAGTACCACTTGAAACTGCAGCGCTAAACCGCAGATGGAGGAGTTATGCTATGTATTTATTTCTCGTTGTCTGTTCAATGTACGCTTACTTTGTTGTTGCAGTTGAAACAGACACCAACAGACAGCTCTTATAAACCAAGTTTCAAGAAAAAAGACCGACCAGGAACTGAGAAACAACGGTACAAACCTTAAGGCTATTCAGCGATATTCAGGGGCGACCGTTGCAGTTACGAAGTCGATTTTTTTTTCCTGCGGTAGCCTAGGGGCTTCCCCACAACTTAACAACGCCGTATTTTTTATATTAGTATTTGTGACAGGATCTGAGAAAACAGCCCACTTGGAGCACTCCATCAAAATTTTATTTTTGTATTTGCTATGTACTCCTTAAAATTTCCTTCAAAATGAGCCATAAATAATTAGCAGGCTATCAGTAGTTTACGAGTTATGAGCCGTTAAAGTTTCGCCTGTTCTACCACGCTATTTCGGAAAAATTGAGAAAAACGCGTTTGATAGACCGCAAGAGAAAGGAGTGCGGCATTTCTAACGACACGCTCGCCATGAAATACTTGTCGTTGACACTTCAAATTTTGTCAGAAGGTAGGCAAAGGGTTTTAGATTGGTATGAACAAATAAAAAAAATTTCCAATTTCTATGCCCAACTCGATGTTCTTGCCTGTATCTCAATTTCATGTTTTGCGCGAAGTGGGCTGTTTTCTCAGATCCTGTCACATTTGTTTTCCATTTTTTTAAATATTTTTATATATTTTTTTTTGTATCCTATTTAAAAGAAAAAACTCGTTGTTATGTTTTTTTAGATGTGGAGTGTACCCCGTGTACAAAATATGAGTTCATTCTGGTCATCCAATACTTCTGAATATCGATTTTTAGGTACGAAGCTAACTATTGATTCGTATTCATTTGATTCTTCAACTCCGCCCCAACTCTGAGTGCGCAATTTATTGTGGGCAAAATTCCGGGTGGTGGCGGCTCTAATTTAATTAGAACTGGTAAGCAAACACAAAAGAAGAGTTACTGTGCGAGTGAGCCCTGCGGGGAAGAGTACAAGACTTTTGGAATGCACTGGAGGGTCCTAGACAATGAAGAAGCGGCCGCGTATTAATGGGTCCTGGAGTCACTCGTTCAGAATAGATATATCACGGCTCCCAGCTGCGACTTGAAGGAAGCCTCTGCTTTGGTGTCTTTGGATAGCTTGATAGAAGGTTGGTGTAGCGGGTAGAAGTTAGAAGCAGTTTCAGTGTGTTAACTTCAACTTCTCAGGAATTTTTGGTGCTATTTGTTGAAAGAAAATGTGAATTATTACTTTTATTGACTAATGTTATTTTCTTTCTACAATAATATATATTTATCAATTAGGCTGTTTATTATCAATTATTATTTTATTGATTTATTTAAAATAAGACCAGAATCAAATTTTAGATCTTAGTACCTTGTCTAATCTACCTCAACAGGAGGAAAGGTGCTGACATGCTCTTCATAGAAATAGATGAGCTCCGATTATGAAAAGGCACAACTCCTTGGTTCTAGGGTACAACTGGCAGGTTCACAACAAAAGTGCAGAGCAGAAGACATGGCTTCCTTGTTCTCCAGAGGAGAGAATAGTAGACCTTCGGCTCTCCTAAGAAGTCATGCCTCCTGAAGGGAAGAATACTACATACATCCTGGTTATTTAGAAGAGAGGACATGGCACTCCAGTAGATAGGTCAATGAGAAGGCACAGCTCCTTGGATCCCCTTGATAGTATTGCATACTTCAGAACCTTTGATTTTGTTCATTTCATATTGTATTTGATTATGGCCCTGCTACTATGGAGTTATGATTTATAATATTGTTTAGTAATATTTTTTAGAAAGTGAACAAATATTAATTGTCTGCACTGCTGCTTCTGCCCTACAGTACTGGTAGTCCTTTGAGGTGAAAGCTCTTTGTGGTAAATTGTCTGGTACAGTTATTGGTACGTGTTCAAATTGTGCGCGAGTCGCGTACAATAGTCAGTTCGCGGAGAGTAAATTGGATCGAGTTACGGGCGGGTTTTGTGGTATTCTACTGAATCACTTAATTACCGCAGGTTCCGGTGGTACTGCACCCTTAATATTAATTACTCAATCACATTTGTGATCATCTATGAATAGTGCACAAGTGGAAAGCCTATTAAACAATTTCAATTCATGAGTTTATATGATATTATTTCTAGAAGATTAATAAAAGACATTATTACTGTGACTCCAATTTCCTGATTGAGGTCCTAATGGTGCGTACTGCAGATATTACGGTCTCTGTGTCACTAGCTATCATTTTAAACTCAGCAGGAAAAAAAATGAGAAAGCTGTAAAAAAAAATTAGATACGCACATATTGTTACAGCGCCCGTTTTGTTTTGGCTACTGGGCGTTTCCAATCCCGGTAAATTCTTTTATCAATGGTTTATGTGTGGGCATACGTTTGTCATCTGTACTTTGACCCTTTCGTATTTTGTGTTAGTGCGGAGTTCAACGGGTCCTAAACTTCACTAAACAGAATCCTCCGATCTAGCGAACGTTACCCGCGTCATCCTTCCTAGAAATTGATTTTTTTACAGCGCTTTGAATTCTTTTGGGGTGCAGTTAAAAAAAAACTTACCTAGTTCAATGTCTATTCGAGTTAGTGGCGGTTGTAAGTTAATTTGCCGTAGTTATAAGCCCTGCACAATAGTATTTACTTGAAAATTCATTGAAGCACGAGGTGAGTCTTTATGTTCAGCTGAGTGAAAGTATTGTGTATTACAGTTACTATTTAGGTAAACAATAACACAAAGAAAACGTTTAAATAACATGGCTCGGTTGTTTTTGTTTGTTTGTTTTTGTTGTTATTGATGTTGTTTTGTTTTGTTTAGCTTTGTTCTTTTTCTTTTCTTTTTTTGCTTTTTTTCAAATTCAAACAGTTGTAGGGAGTGGTTACTACGGCATTGAATCCCCCTTACCCGTAAAAAAAATTAAATCGACTTTTTTAGTAGCTTGAGTTTTAGAAGCTTAAATCAATAGTTTAAAAATAGTGATTTTTAGGCTCGCTCGCCATTTGTGCTCAAGCACATCACTAGTCTATATATAATTATTGTGCTGGTTGGACAACATGGGATAAAATATTAATAACTGATGAAATTAAATTTAATGCATTGATGCTGTTAATGTCAGTATTAGAATGACAATAGAATCTGGAGATAAAACTGGATTTATTGTAGTTGAAAGGAAATGTATTTAAAATTAGCTAGCTATGGGATTTTAGTGGATCGGATGTACTCATAACAGAGTTCGCTGAAATTGGTGAGATAGGACTGTGCTTTTGAAAGAGATAATGTATTAGTTATTAGAGACTGATTTGTCAACAAAACTTTTGTACTTTTGTACAGTTTACAAGTGAGTCCAAAAGCTCTCACAGAAGACAATGAATAGAAATGGGTCCGCTATGTAAGACTCGGTTTAAACGTAGAGGTTGTTTTTTATTCTCCGTACGCGAAATCATTGACCCCGTACTATATTCAAAACTCTTTCCGGAGATATGGGTATAAAAAAGGAGATCCACGCATGCACTTTGACCTCTATCTCAAATGCAAATTCAAGAATTAGCCAGCACGAGAGAACCTTCCAGAATAGCTCAGCATTCTTTCAATTTGGTCCACACCGCGTTTAAGACGAGTGCCCCAACTTACAAACAGCTATAACTTTCGAATCTAGCTCCTATCATGTAGGTGTGCCAAGTACTTCTAGAATGGCTCAGGCCACGAAGTGGCTGCCAGCTATTCTGGATTATTTATGAAGAAGGTGAAGTTGAACATATCAACGTGTTTGGCCAGTTTTCCTACTCCAACAGCTAATTATTTGTCGCTTAATTGGAATAATTTAACTTTACATACCGTCCGCCCCGCCTATGGGCGTGGCCATCGACGGTATAAGACCGCTCGTGCGCATGCTCTCATCGGCCTTTGATTAGCTCGTCCCAGCTACCCTCATTATTATTTTTTTTTTTTTTTTTTTTGATTAATTATTTTATTTATTTTTTTTTTTTGCATTGACCCTTGATTATTGCATGCCCCATCCAGGGCGGGTGGGACGTTGATATGTTCAACTTCACCTTCTTCATATAATCCAGAACAGCCACTTGGTGGCCTGAGCCATTCTAGAATTATATTTCAGAATGCTCAGTCTCACATATCAACCTGTTGTTTGTAGCTACCTCACTCCGAAGGCTTGCCTGCTGATGACAGCACCGTTCTACCAAAGTGTGGGTTCTGTTGTGACTTGTGATAGAATTTCTGGAAGACTGACTCCGAGCTCCAGTCTGCTGCCTTAAGAATGTCACCTGTGGTGATCCCACCCTTTGAGGCCATGCTCGAAGCCGCTCCGCTTATGGAGTGGCCGCTAAAAATATTTGTGTAATGCCTGCACACTCTAGCATGGTTTTTAGCCACCTTGCAATGGTACTAGGTGCCACTGCTTTATGTGGCTTGATTGTGCCAATCAGCACCTTTGTGACCTGTCCCCTGCAGTTCTTCGTTCTTTCTAGGTAAGCCTCCAGTGTTGTCACCGGGCACAGCAGTAGATTTTGTTTGAAGGATGGGAAAAAGAAGTCTTGAAGGGGTCTACCCTGTCTGGATTGTTTTGAAAGGTGTGTAGGCGTAAAGCTTACTCCATCCGGGTGAGGGTGCATGGCCCCCACTTCAAGCTGGGCTAGATCCGCCGATCTTGATGGTCTGGTAAGGGATAGGAGCATAACTGTTTTAAGTGTGAGCTCTTTCAAACTTAAGCCATTGTTAGCACCCATGCTTGTAATATGATCCAGCACTGTCTGCACATTCCATGTACTAGTGTATTTAGGTAAGGGTGGTCTAGTATTAAATACCCCCTTAATTAGCCTAGTGATTAGTGGGTGATGTCCTACCTCATACCCTTCCACCTTCTCATGCACCGATGAGATGGCTGACCGGTAGGCATTGAGTGAGTTATATTTATATCCTTCAGTAAATAGCTCTGCCAGGAAATTGGCAATGTCTATTGAAAATGGATTGGTACCCCGTCTACTACACCAGCTATGCCATCTCCCAAAGAGGGAGTTGTAGGATTTATTTGTTTTTTTCCTCCACGAGCCAAAGATGAGCGAGCTAGCTTCCTCCGAAAGCTTGTGATCTCTGCATTTTTCCCGGATATGGGCCAAGCGGCTAGCTGAGGGGTTCTCATCTGTGAGCGACTTGTTGCTTGTTTCTGGGGGAATCAGGTGTGGGGCATCTACCAGCATCTCCAGTAGAATTGGGTACCAAGGCTGGGTCCTCCACACAGGTGCTACTAGCACCAGCGAGGCTTGCTCAGCCTGAGCCTGTGCTGCCACTCGTCCCACCAAATTCCATGGCGGATTTGCATATGCCTTGAGCCCCGTCCAGACTTGGAGGAAAGCATCTGTTGCTGCTGCATATGGATCTGGCCGCCAACTGAAAAAGACTGGGCACTGTGTTGTCAGTCTGGAGGCAAACAAATCCACCTCCATTGGGCCCCAGAGTTGATGGATTTGTTGAAAGACTCGTGAGTCGAGTTTCCAGTCCGACCGGTCTAGCATGGTTCGAGACTCCGAGTCGGCCACTTGGTTCAAACGTCCTGGGAGGTGTTGTGCCTTGACAGTGATATTCCTCTGCAGACACCATGTCCACAGCTCCTTGGACAGTCTCACCAGCTCCCTGGAGACTGCACCTCCCTGGTTGTTGACATAAGCCACTGCCGTGGTATTGTCCATCTTCAAGAGTACCGACAGGCCCGTCTGTCCCTTTGTGAATGACTTTAATGCCAATGTTGCTGCCAGCAACTCCAGGCAATTTATGTGCAGGTTCTGCTCCTCCCTTGACCATGGCCCGCCAGTCTGTTGCAGAGGCGGCTCTGGCAAATTCCAGGTGGTCAGGCCAGAAAGTGGGTGTGGCTCAATTGTGATTATAATATAATTTAAACTATATAAATGAAATTGAATTGAATAAAAGCAAAGGAATTTGACAGTTTATGTGATGATATAATTGGTGTTTAGAAGTGCCCAAATACTTGACTTCTACGATCACTTCGGCTAACAAAATCATTTGCAACTTCTGTCAAGTTAATACTGTCAGTATACTCTTGGTGTACATGAAGAATCATAAGATTATTTAATCGGTCTTGCGTCATAGTTGAACGTAGGTAAGATTTAACCCGTTTCATTGCACTAAATGAACGTTCACTAGAGCTATTCGTGGCAGGCATAACCAATATGAGTTTAGCAATAATGCAAATTTCTTTAATAAGCTCTTTATCTGCCAAGGATAATTTCTGAAGGTATGAAAGAATATCGTAAATACTATTTATTCCATCAGGGGCAGTGGTACAAAAAATTTTCAGCTGAGTTTCAAGATTTGAACCGTTAACGTCATCTTTGTAAACCTCCAAAATCTTTTTTAATTCTTCGGTGTAGTCTTCTTTATTGATTGACTTGAGAAGCAGTGCTTCCATGCAACTGTACATAGCATAGCCAGCCTGATCAAAACGATCGTGTATGGTCTGCACTAAAAGATCTATTGCTTCAAAATACACTCGCCGATACATGTTCTTTGGACTCGTGTCATAAGTAGGTGGTGCACTCCCATCTTCATATCGCCGTGGAACTTTTCTCTTTCTAGGGAGTACCGGCTCACTAACTTCCACATCTGAAGTCATTCTGTTGACTTTCTCCCAAAATAAGTCAAAGTCTTTGTCATTTCGAATTCCCATAAGTGTCTTCCTTGTCTTTTCTGCAGTCTGCTGACCTTCACATGCAGAAATTTGTTTCTTTTGCAGGGATCTACTGAGATTGTCAGTATGTCTAAGGAGGAGTTCACCTAGTACCAGGCCAAAATAAAAGTCAAACAGCTTCATCTGTGCAGAAACGCCTCCAATACGAGCTACTGTCTCACTATCATGCACGATCTGTGTGGCCTCATCCCAAAGATCTTGCAGTACTGGGTAGTTCTTGATAATGCTGAGCATGGAATCGGCACGCACTGTCCATCTGGTTGGACATAGCACACGAATACCGACAGATCCTGGTGAAAAATCATCCTTTAACCGATTAAAAATACTCTGCCTGCGAGGAGAATATTTTACTAGCTTTGTCATTTCGTGAGTAATTTCCAAGGCTTTCTTCATACATGCACTCTTTTTAATTGTGTCAGAAACTGCCAGATTGAGAGAATGGCCATAACAGTGAGTGAAATAAGCGGTAGGCTGTTCTTCTTGAAGAATAGTTGCTACTCCTCTTCTTATTCCAGTCATATTGCTCGCCCCATCGTAGCATTGTCCTCTCACTTTTGTAAGTGATAGATTTAAACGAAGCAAGCAATCTTTCACTACTGCAACTATGGATGATGCTTCAATAGTTGCAACTTCATAGAGTCCAATGAACTCTTCATGTGGCTGGAGCTCGTCATCCACCCAGCGTAGTACAACAACAACCTATATATAGTTATTAGTATATGTTGTTGAAATATGTATTTATGTGAGACAACAAAGGAAGAGTGTATTTAGTTCAAAAATTACTTACTTGTTCTTTGTTAGCTACATCTGTACACTCATCGATCATGATTGTAATGAAGTCAGTGGATTGAAGTTTGCTTGCTATCTGTCGAAGTATATTCACAGCCATTAGCTTAAGAAACTCATTTTGGTTGTCATGACTCATGTACCGTTCACGATCCTTCTTCAACCACTCTTGACACTGCATTTATAATTATTTATTTAGTGATATGATAATAATTGACAACCATTATTACCTTTGAATCATCTTGGCTCATAAGCTTTACCAATTGATACAGGTTTCCATCACATTTGTCATCATGACCTCTGATGCCACAACCTTGCCTTGCCAAAAAATTCAAGCTGCTCAATATTTTTAGCAGACAGTGCCTGTTAAATGCCCTTTGTGTCGACAACTGCTTACACAGCATTTCTCCAACATCTTTATTTGTTGCTGGTAATGTCAGCAACTGCTCAGTGGCAAGTTTGTGACATGCACTTGATTCATGCTTCCTCAATGCGACAGTTCCATCTTTCCAATTGGAAAAACCTCTCGAAAGCTACAGAAATGAGGCAGGCATATTATTTTTAAATGTTATAGCTATAGGTATTGAAGTTAGTAAGTTAACTTACAAATGCTTCATCTGTAGCACCGGGCTTAATACCAATCTTCTTCTCCTTTATTGCTCTGCAGCAGAGATGACAAAGCAAGGAATCATCACTCTCATTGTAATGTAGCCATCTCCAAGAACGAAACCAGCTTGCTTGGCATGACCGATGCACTACTTTTTTCTTGCCAAAAGCTTTCTTTGGAAATGAAAAGAACTCCGGCTGATGTGGAGACTCCGGTAACAAATCTTCAGCAGTGGTTGAAGAATGGACACTAGAAGAAGTAGAAGAGCTGGAAGCCATAGCTGATGCGCGGTATCACAGTAAGTCGCTGCAATTTTCAACTTGCGCGTGGGGCGTGCAATAGTTTGGTCACGCCCACCGATCCTAAAAAAGTGGTCCGGCCATGGCCGGACTGGCCGTACCGTCAGAGCCGCCTATGTGTTAGTGGTTGCAAACTGCTCCCCACCCTATCAGTGATGCATCTGATTCTATCACTAAGTCCACTGCCTTCCGTAGCATGCTCTTCCCGTTCCACTGGCTCAGGTGATAGTCCCACCACCTTAGCTCCTCCAGGCAATCCTGAGACAGCGTAACTTCTACTTCGTAATTCTGATTGCTGGCATTCAGGGCCTCTGTCATGGCCATCTGTAGGTTCCTGAAGAATAGTGGGGCAGGTGGTATGGTATGGCTGGCTGCATTCATCTTCCCTACTAATCGGGACAGAGCTCTCACAGGTATTACCCTCTGCTGGGCCAGTTTTCGGGCCTCCGCCCGGATGTCTTTTAATTTTTTGGCAGGCAACCTCAGTTCCATCTTTGTGGAGTCTACTGTCATTCCCAGGAACTCCATCACTTGCCCCGGGGTCATGATTGATTTGTCTGGGTGCACAATAAAGCCGAGACATTCCAACAGGTATTGCAGCCCCTTTACCTGCTCCTCCGCCACTGTCTGGGTCTCCGCCAGCAGGAGTATGTCGTCTATGTAGCAGACCAGACGAACCCCCATCTGGCGCAGCGTAGCCGCTACTGGCTTGAGGGTCTTGGTGAAGACCCATGGTGCTGCTGCCAGGCCAAAGGGAAGACAGTTGAACTGGTAGGTCTGGTTGTCCACTACAAACCGTAGATACTTCCTGTGGCTTGGATCTATAGGGATCGCGAAATAGGCATCCTTTAGATCCACCTTTGCCAGCCAATCTCCGGGCTTTATCAGGTCCTTTAGCGTCTGCAAGCCTTCCATCTTGAAGTGGTACGTGTGAGTGTACTTATTTAGCGCTTTGAGGTTTATTACGGGGCGTTGTCTGCCGTCTTTTTCCGGCACTAGGAACAGGGTTGAGTAAAAACCTCCCCTGGCCTGTTCTATCTGCGCGACCGCCCCTTTTTGCAGTAGCTCTGTCAGCTCCACCCTCATTTGCGCCATGAGCTCCGCCCAGTATTGTGGTGAGTGCGGTCTCGTCCTCTGGTAAGGGTCGTTTGTGAATTATATTAGGTAATCCTTTACCGTATCTAGGACCCACCTGTCCTTGGTGACCCTTTCCCAATTTGATAGGTGGTATTGGAGCCTTCCGGCAACCGCCTTTGGAGCTTTTAAGGGGACCACGCCCCAGCCCTTCAGTTGACTTATAATGTTTGTCAAAACTAATGGTGGTGAAATGGCATGAGATTGGTGCATTAGTTCTTGGGAAGTTCTGGCTTCCGGTACCCCTTGTGGAAGGGCCTGTAGCTGCTCCGAGCTCCTCCCCTCTGGAACTGTTGGTATCCGCCTTGTCTGTTGTTGCTGCCTCTGAACTCTCTGAACTTGCCTCCTCCCCCCCTCCTGGGGGGGGCCCCCACGAAAAGGCGACCTGGTGTCTGGCTTGGTGGGGAGAGACGCCCTCATTGCCTTGACTTGGCAAACTCCGTGCCAAACAATGAGGGTGGGGCAGACTGAAAATTGGTTGCATCCTTGGCCACTGGAAGCAGCGCCTTGTTTAGGTCTGTTGTGACCTTTTCCCTCCTGAGGTGGGTAATCTTGGCGCTGGCATTGCTCACGAACTCCATGGCGGCAACGACAGCCTTCTTGGCCTCCTCCCATGTTGGGGGTCCTCCCCTTTGTTCTGCTTCCAGCAGGTGGGTAAGGGGCGCCAGGGAGTCCAGAGTCTGGCGAGTTCCTTGTCAGCGTTCGGTGGCCATCGGTACTTTACTCCTGATGAAGCCATCTAGCTGCGGGGTCCTCATGGCCGGCACCTTTGGAAGCGGGTAACGCCTCCTCGCCTTCAAGCGAGCGTCGTTCCTCAGGCCCAGGGTGCACCGCTCGGTAAGGAGCTCCGCGGTAGCCTCAGAGACCTCCACCAGGTCTGACTCTTCATCCGAGTCCAGGAAGGTAGGGATAGGCCCAAGGCGATCTTCCTCTTCTGACGGGCGCTCCATCCTATGGCCCCAGTTCTTGCTGTCAGCGCTCTCCCGCCTCCGGCGGGGGCGCTGCCGCTCCCTCCTTCCTGACCTGCTCCGAGATCTGGAGGGGCTGGGGTCCCTTCTCTCCTTCCTGCTCCGAGACAGGGAACGCGTGGAGGGCGACCTCGACCTGTGGCGCCTCTCCGTGTTATCCACTACCGACCGCTCTTTCAGGCGGTCAACGTCTTGCCTCAGGGAGTCGAATTTTGACAACAGCTCCCTGAGAACTGGAACAACTTCATTGTTTTCAGCAGTCATAGCTTCTCCAAGCAAGAGACGATGTCCACGTTGTTCGAGCTAAGAAAAAGGCCGACGATAGCATGCGCACGAGCGGTCTTATACTGTCGATGGCCACGCCCATAGGCGGGGCGGACGGTATGTAAAGTTAAATTATTCCAATTAAGCGACAAATAATTAGCCGTTCGAGTAGGAAAACTGGCCAAACACGTTGATATGTGAGACTGAGCCTTCTGAAATATAATTGTTGATTAACGATAAACCCTCAGGATAGGTCTAGCATTACTCTGACAGTATGCTGTATATCAAGTACGGTTGAATTTACATGGTAAACAGTATTCTTCCTTTTTCTTTTAAGGTGCTCAAGACTTTCTATATTAATTAAGTTAGGTTTTCAACTCAAATTTATGTGGGACTAAACAAAGTATTACTCCAATTAAAAAAAAATGAGTGCAATAAAATTCAAATGCCTACTAGTGGTGTGCTTGAGCACAAATGGCGAGCGAGCCTAAAGACTAAACTATTTTTATATGAATGATTTTGACTTCTAACACTGAAGCTACTGAAAATAAGGTCAAGTTTTTTAATTTCGCATACACGGTAAAGGGATTTCAGTGCCATAGTAACAACTCTCTGCAACTGCTTGAATTGAAGGGAAAAAAACAACAACAAAACAATACACGTTATTTAAAAGTTTTCTTTGTGATATTCTTTAGCTAAGTAGTGGTTGTAACACACAATGCTTTGACACAACTGGACATGCACCTACACAGACTTACCTTCGCAGTAGTCTAGTGGACAATGTATTTTCAAGTAAATACTGTTGCGCACGGCTTATAACCATGACAAAGAGCGCATTGACTTACCACCGCCACTAACTCGAATAGAAATGGAAGTCCCTTAAGTTTTCAAGTTTTAACTGCACCCGCAAAAGAATTCAAAACGGTAAACAATTCAATTTCTAGGGTGATACGGGTACTGATCGATAAACCAGAGGATTCTGTTTAGTGCAATTTGGGACGGGGTCGACAATCGAACTAACACAAAAACGCGAGGGTCAAAGTACAAAATGACATACGTACGTCCATACATATATCTAAATAAATAAATAAACATCCCCGATTTTTTCATTTTTACCCCTGTAAGTGTCTCGCTCGCTACGCTCGCTCCGCCAATTACTACAAAATTATGGCGAGCGAGCGTAGCGTAGCAGCGAGACACTTACAGGGGTAACACAATCGAAAATCGGGGATGTTTATTTATTGGCGAGCGAGCGAAGCGAGCGAGACAGTATTAGGGGTGGATAATGCAAAATCGGGTATATGTTATATATATATATGTATGTATGGATGGATGGTACGTATGCTCTTTAAACGCGCGCGCGGGAAACTTTCTCCAAAAAAGACGGCTTTTTAGGCTTGACCCCAGTTTATTCTGAAACTACAGCATTAAGCAAGCCTTACTTTATACTTAAGCGCAGAAGTGTGAGCAAATTCAGGCGAAAACGCTTGCTTTTCAAGAAACAAAAAGTTGATTCTACCGGTTACTATGGCATTGAAGACCCTTTTCCAGACTTCATTTCAAAACTTCGCCGTTTTATGGGGGGATACGGAGTGCCGGTTGTTGGTTGTCAAGAGCAGTTGGTAGTCAGAATGCCGTAGTATTAATGCTAAGGAAGCTACTACTTCTCGAGGGAAGCTGAGATAAGTACGCAATTCCATATTTGTTAGCTAAATATGCAAAATTAACTCTGGCCTTTCTTTTTTGGTAAATTCAAATAGTCAGATTGGCTCAAATTTGGTACTACAAAAGTTACCACTGCTCAAGAAAATGAGGTAAGAAAGTAATTTTGTATTTGTGTGCTAAAATTGGTTGTCTTTTGTTTTTGTAGGTGAGAGCTTGTCAAGAATTCAAGGTAATTCAGGTGGTCAAAGTAACTTCAGTTTGATACTACAGAAGTTATCAATACTCAAGAATGATGTAAGTAGTAATACCATATTTGTTGGCTAAAATTACAAACATTAACACTGGTTTATTTTTTATCGTAGCTGGGAGCTTGTTCAAGAGTTACTGGTGATTGAGATTATCAGAATGGTTGATGTTTGATACTACAAAAGTTATCATTAATAAGGTAAGAGAGTGATTTTGTATTTGTTTGCTGAAATCAAATGTCATAACTGCTATTATAGTGTTTGCAACATTATACATACTATGTTACCTAACTATCAGGCTCGCTCGCCATTTGTGCTCAAGCACACCACTAGTTTATTTGTATATATGTATGGACGTATGTATGTCATTTTGTACTTTGACCCTCGCGTTTTTGTGTTAGTTCGGTTGTCGACCCCGTCCCAAATTGCACTAAACAGAGTCCTCTGGTGATCGATCAGTACCCGTATCACCCTAGAAATTGAATTGTTTACCGTTTTGAATTATTTTGCGGGTGCAGTTACAACTTGAAAACTTAAGGGACTTCCATTTCTATTCGAGTTAGTGGCGGTGGTAAGTCAATGCGCTCTTTGTCATGGTTATAAGCCGTGCGCAACAGTATTTACTTAAAAATACATTGTCCACTAGACTACTGCGAAGGTAAGTCTGTGTAGGTACATGTCCAGTTGTGTCAAAGCATTGTGTGTTACAACCACTACTTAGCTAAAGAATATCACAAAGAAAACTTTTAAATAACGTGTATTGTTCTGTTGTTGTTGTTTTTTCCTTCAATTCAAGCAGTTGCAGAGAGTTGTTACTATGGCACTGAAATCCCTTTACCCTGTATGCTAAATTAAAAAACTGGACCTTATTTTCAGTAGCTTCAGTGTTAGATGTCAAAATCATTCATATAAAAATAGTATAGTCTTTAAGTCAATGCGCTCTTTGTCATAGCTATAAGCCTTGCGCAACAGTATTTACTTGAAAATACATTGTCCACTCGACTACTGCGAAGGTAAGTCTGTGTAGGTGCATGTCCAGTTGTGTCAAAGCATTGTGTGTTACAACCACTACTTAGCTAAAGAATATCACAAAGAAAACTTTTAAATAACGTGTATTGTTTTGTTGTTGTTGTTTTCCTTCCAAGCAGTTGCAGAGAGTTGTTACTATGGCACTGAAACCTTTACCCTGTATGCTAAATTAAAAAAACTGGACCTTTTCAGTAGCTTCAGTGTTAGAAGTCAAAATCATTCATATAAAAATAGTATAGTCTTTAGGCTCGCGCGCCATTTGTGCTCAAGCACACCACTAGTATATTATATGCTATGTGTTTATCTTACTTCAGTTATTCATTTTAATGTCACTTACCCACCACTACGTGTAGTGTCAATGTATATATAAATAAAATACTGATCATAATTTCGTTACGGCACTTTTCACACATAAGAAAGAGCTGCTACTACCACCAATCACCCGAACGCCATCGAGTGGGTGTGGCCAAGCTAACTTGTTGCCACTTGTAGGTAAGTTAAAAGTATCTACATTATACAGGTCATGCAATAGGTACGTCAATATTTGAATTTGAATTAAGTGAAAAATATTGATAGTAATGAAACAATTCAGTATTTTTTTTGCTATGTTTTATGTATCCTAATTGCTCCAGCTATTTTATTTCCGCGGACTAGTAAGTGTTACTGGAAGGAAGCACGTAACGTGACAATGTCTGAACCTACCGTTCCCGAGCAGTACGTATGGAGTTATTCTTTCACTCCTCAATTCGATTGCGCCCCGCCCCATCGGTAAACGGGACGCGAACAACAACTACCTGGAAACTACTATCCAGGACTTTGTGGTTGATAATGCGCGACCAAAAGCTAAGTGCTCCATTAATATCACCCAGGCAATGCTAATTGGTCCAATATATAAAATAGTGATACTTGCAAGTAGTTCCTATGCCTTGATATTACTGGATATCACCAAACAAGTTTAAATAAGAATGCAAGATACATTTTTTTATATCTGCACAATTACAGTACAGTTTCTAGCTCAGTCAGTAGCAATTCCTTCGACTGTTACCATTATGGCTACCTCAAATAATTTATCAAGGCCCAAGCAAAAGTGGAACTGCAAAGACCAATGATCTGTAGATAATGACATTATTCCTTGCATCATAAAGTGAATAGCATTCTGAATAAACTTTGTGATATCATCCCACTAGGTGAAAAAAGAAATTATAGTGGATAAAAGTACCTATGCATTGGTGGTGGGTGTGGTCAGTTACTTGTGAGAAGTCCTATAGCATTCAAGGTGTGGCGAGTATGGAATTGGTCTACTGTAGTTGTGAGTTTAGTCTGCTGATGATGGTAGTATTGAAGGATGAAGATGCCTCTAGAATTTTGCCCAAGTCTTTCACACTGTATCTGATGCTTGCATCCTCTACTTGGTCACTCAACAGTCTCAGTGCTTCCAAGACAACCTTCACACCAGCAGGATCGCTACATGCCTCTGTAGAATCCTCGCCGACATCAGCTGTTTCTCCTTCACTGCTATTTACAGTTCTTTGCTCTCTGATAGTTGACTGTTTTCTGTGTGAAATATCAAATTCTCGACTGCTATTGCTTGAATCTGTTCTTGCATCATTTGCTCCACCATTATGAGTGGGATCTTCAACAGTAGCATCTAAAGGGTCTTTTCCAGAATCCAATGATGATTGTACAGCTTCACATTCTTCTAACTCCATCACATCCATGCTAATTACTTGACCCTCCTCTGCCACGCCTTCCAGCTGATCAACCAATCCCTCCTTCCTGCACTCCTCAGTCAACCCATCTTTAAGGTTGGTATCAGGAGAGAACAGTTCCTGGCTCTGAGTCACTCCATTGCCCTCGTGGGAATTATGTTTAGTTCCAGATTCCACGTTCCCATTAATACGTTCTATTCCAGGAATGGAGCAGTCCAATGCCTGGGAGTCCACATCTTCAAGAGTAGCCATTAAAGGTTGAGAGAGAGCATCAGGATCAGACTCAGCCAAGAAGCTATCTTGCTCCAGTACTCGTGTGTTAGCACTGGTTGTCTTGCTGCCAGTCTCTGCAGTCTCATGTCTACCACTGGTAAAGACGGGACGGAGGCTAGCAGAGGAGCCATTGAAGGAGCTGTGAGAGGTTGGGCTGGTGGGCATTGGTCTAGGGAAGTACCTTGATGTGGGCGAGTCACTGTCTGATGGAGTACGGTGTTTGTTAACCTAAATGTTACAAAATATATCACACACAATTATTACAACTGTGTTCCCTCAATTCCAAATTAAGATCTACCCAATACAACCAGCCATAGAATATATGTATCTATGTATTTACCTATAAATTTTACTTGTACCGGACCCTACTTCTAAAAGGAAACAGGTCAGAAACATGCCAATTCCAAAGGGTGTACACTGTAGTTTGAATATGAAGGAACTTTATCATAAGAACTTGATCTGACTAGGAACTACTTTAAATCTACAGATTAAAACTTATGGACACTCTACCTCACGTTGCATACCTGCATCTTTTTGCTGAATGCAGTGAGAGCTGTTCTGAGTGTGAGGACTTTGGGTGACTTGATGGGTAAAGTCTGCACTTGTTTGTACGTCAGTGAGCTCATCTCTCCAACAGTCGTGATATTCCTGGCTCGGACCAGCTGCACCAAACCTGGGGAACTACGACAACACAGAGACACAAATGTAAATAAATGAAATTATAAAATGATTGTCTTAATTCAATCATGGGATATACACTGCAGCTTAACCAGAAGATAGAGAGGAAAAAAGAAAGAGAGAGAGAGAGGTGTGGAAGAGGTAATAACACTTGGATTACTAAAGCACAATATCAAAGAGAGGTAGGGAGAACTTTACAATATGGTAAACTTGCTTCTGTTATTACAAATATATTTAACTCGTGTTATTAACGATGAATGTTATGTCTGAGTGAGTGTAGAAATTCTGACTCACTAGGTATTGGAGGGAGAGAGGGAGGGGAGGATCTGCTCCACGGGACTACCACAGTCTACCAGAGATGGAAACACAGGAGATGAAGGAGGCGGAGTCTGCAATAATGCAATATTCAAATTCTCTCATACGTACTATGCATTAGTTTGGGTTATACCAGTTACCTTGCAGGAGTTGCTGCTGTTAGGATTGGGCGGGGTCATGCGAAGCATACGTCTGGATGTATAATTACTTTTTCCTGAGAGAATCACAATCACATAAATTTAAACCAATATAAAGTATAAAATAAATACGACAGAAGAATACAAACAAAATATCTAGTGGTGTGTTTTAGCTCGAATGGGAAGTGAATTGGCCTGGCTATACTAACTATGTGGGATATACAGATACCTGTGGCAGTGAATTAATCATTTAATTTAACACATAAAGCATGTCTCACCTCTGATAGGAGTGACCTTGTGACCTTTATTGTTGCAATCCACTTCCCTGACATCATTCTGACTGGCAAACTGCACGTGCTTCCTGGCCGACTGCCTGGCTGAAGTGGGCGTGTCAAACTGACTGACTCTCTTCAGCACTCCCTTCTGGTGCTTGCCATCTATGTCACATGACTGGGGTGTGTGGTCACCATTGGCTGACATGATAGTTCCCTGCTGTGTTGGACTAGAGGCAAGATCCACCTCCATTCTTTCTGTGATAGTTGGTGATACTGCTAATGCAGATTTATCAACATTACCTAAAGGGTCTTCAGACTCCTCCCCACCAGGCTCCACCTCATTGCCGCACTTTTCACTCCTAGACTGACCAGGTAAGGTGTCACCAACAACATTGCCCTCACAAGTTCCATTTACCATGCTGGCATGGGAATGAACTCCATTGCTCGAATAGTGGTTGGTTCCACTATTCTTCCCTGTATTGCTTGTTGGAATAGAAGTCTGTGTGGCATCCTTGTTCTGTGACAACATCAGCCCGTCAGCCACCACAGCATTGTCAGTTGATAAGAGCAAAGAAGCTAGGCCGTTGCATTGAGTTTTAGGCTCTGCAGTGACTTGAGCTCCGTTTTGTCCTCTCTCTGCTTTGCTCTGTAAGCTTTTAGTCTTTATTCGCTTAGCAGTAGGTAGTCTATCACTATCATCAGCAGCCTCTGGAGACAACTTGCGCATTTTTCTCTTTCTTTTACCCATTACAGGAACACACAACAGCTTATCCAGAAGGGCGGAATCACTCACAGATAAGCTGCTGTGTTCCGTTGCAGCGGAGGAGGTCTTTGCTCTAGCAAAACCATTCTCAGACAAACTAGAATCAGCCGTGATCACAGGGCAAGCATCTGATGCTGCAGCTACTGTGGAATTGGATGATACAACTAGAACTGGGATGGAACTCATTGCTGAATTGATGGTTCTCTGAGCAGCATTGTTAATTGCCACAGAAGTTCCCTGAGCCAATATAGCTGCTGTGCTAGTCGGTAAAGGGCCTCTTGCCATGGAAGTAGTAGCAGTGCTGACTAGAGCCATGTTGATCCCTGCCATTGCTTTAACTCCTCCCACCTCTTTGCTAGCTCCTCCTACATCATTGCTAGCCCCTCCCACCACTTTGTTAGCCCCTTCCACTTCTTTGCTACCCACTAAGGGGGTACTCAGTTGTCTGGCAAGATTGCCAAGGTCCGTTGGATTGGTTCTGACATACGGATGTTGAATGAGATTGTTTACCAGCGCCTTCAACTCCTCAGCTGAGTAGAGACATGCAGACCTGCTGGGCTGGGCATTGAGAGCTTGGAAAGTGTTGACCACGCCCCTCTGGCTATTCTGGAGCATCAGTAGATACCTCATGACCTGCGGGTGATTGTACAGCGATGGAAATCCAGCCCCTCCCACCATCTGAGACATTGAAGATAGAAGTAGAGTCTGCATTTGAGACAAAGATAGGGGTTTGATGGGAGGCGGGGCAGTGATGGTCGCAGCTGGAGTTGGCATTTGAATGGAAGTATTGATGGCAGTGGAAAGTAAAGACTGGAGTGAACTAATAGTGGGAACTTGTGAACTAATAGTGGGGACTTGTGAGCTAATAGTGGGGACTTGTATTGTTCCAACTGATGATTGATCATTCATAGGTGACATGTGGCCTGCAATAGCAGAGTGGGTGGGGCTGATCACAACCGAGGCTTGCTGCTCGCTGGATGATTGGGTAGTGGCCACCACTACTGAGCTAGTCATGGTTGGGACTGGAACACCAGGCAAGTGGGCGGAGACTATAGTTGATGGGTGGGCAGGGTTACTCCCTGGCGTCGACAAACTACTAGCCAGCTGAGTAGATGAGTCATCTGCTGGTGCTTGCTTGGAAATATACTTAGGATCAATGGGAGCTGTTCTGCCTGTAAGAGGGGTGGGGCTGATCACAGTTGCAGCAATTGTTGTGGTAGAACTGCTAGAAGTCTCCAGAGGGATGGGGCTGATCACAGTTGCAGTAACTGTTGTGGTAGAGCTGCTAGAAGTCTCTGCTATTGGTGTGCGGTTGGAGAGATATTTAGAGTCAATGGGAATTGTCCTAGCTGTGGGAGGGGATGGGTCGGCAGCAGATGCAACAGAGCTGTTACACGATTCAGTAGAAGATTCCTCTTCATCTACCGGCCTACCAGACCTATAGCACGAGTCTACTGGTATTGTTCTGGCTGATGTGCTACCATTGCTGTTGTTGCCGGAAGAAATGATATCTCGCGCACTTGTGCCCACTACAGTTCCTGACGTATCTCCTGGCAACACTTCCTTGGAAACTGGAGATGTGTCACTGGAGGAAACCTGACCCTCCTCTGACTCGTGAGTAGTTTCTGAGTGCAACAGCTGATGATGCTTCTGAACCTCTCTCGGGCTTAAGTTCTCACTGGTGGGCGTGGTCATAGGCATGCTAGTGGCTGTAGGCAACAGTGGGTTATGAGATGATGTGAGTGAAGGCAGAGTCACTTGTACGCCACTGACAGACTGTCCATTAGTAGCTGTCGTTGATGTGACTTCAGATGATGGAAGTCTAAAATAAAGTAAATAATAACAAAAAGAGTTTATTAAACTAGTTACAGGAACACACGGAAAGTGCAAACTGCTAGAAAACTGTCAATAACTCGTAGAGAAGTGTGTTCACAGACTGCCAAACATTGTCTGTCTAAAATAAACCTTCATTCATCCAATACTAAAGCACAACACACTATCTCCTCAGAAATATATTCAACTACTTCAAATTGATTCCCTAGAGCCTCTTCTTAACAGTAGAAATATTTAACAAATGCTAGGCAAACACATCACTCTACAGTCTGCACTAGTAATGCTCCTCTACTATCCAACAGCATACAGAGTTTCTAATTTGAAGAATAATTTAACATTGAATTACGTTGTGGACTGACACGCTACAAATAGAGCAGAGAGAACATCTCAGCTATTTATATGTGCATGCACACACAAAAACACACACACACACACACATCTATACAAAAAATCTGAAAAACATATCTCTGATAAAAAACAAAAAAACAAACCAGAAGCCACAAAACTACACCCACTAACTAACATGTAGAGTACGTACCCTTCATTTCCGATATCGATGACTGGGTGCTGTCCATTGCACATTGACAGAGGAATGAATCCATGCTCCTCCTGCCGCTCCAACTGATGCTCAGTAAGGAGGCGTGGCTTCTTAGTGGTAGGAGTATCGATCTTAACAAAACTCTTCAATGAAAATAAAACAACTATAATTCACACCATAAATCCATTCTCACTCACTGGCTAGACACCTCACTCACTGGCTAGACACCTTAACCCTTTTACTTCATTCCTCACCAAAATGTGTGACCCCTTACCAAATAATTAGACTACCCTTTACCAACAGTTTTACTTTTGAATTTACATTTGACCCCTTACCAACTTGACTTCATAGGACCAGTTCCTTAAACAATACATACCGGATGTTGCTCGTTCTTATGTAAGGTCAGTTTCCGGCAGACAGACTCGATTCTCACTCCTCCATTCAGTCCTGCCTCATCAGCTCCTGTAGGGCGACTCAGCACTTTATCCAAAGCCTGGGCATTTGGTGACAAGACCTGGTTTTTCCCGGGAGATCTAGAGCATGCAAACTGATCTATGCAGCTTTTCCTGAACGGAGACATCGGCACTTTCATGGGAGACTTGTTTGGATGAACAATGACTTCACTTTCACTATTTCCATTCCCAGTATTAGTTTCCAAGTCTGATCCAACTGTGTCACTGTTGTCTTCCATTTGACTGTTGTTTACAGTCCCTTGATTCTTGCTGGAATAATTCTTACTGTATTCACGATAGGCTTCAACAAACTCTCGAGGCCACCTCAAACTGCTCACACGACTGAATGCCCCTGCCCAAAAATTGAAGGACACCTCAGCAAGTGGGCAGACTGAAGACTTCACCGTGGCAACCAGGAAGGGAGTAATGGATGGCAGGAGAGAGATGAGTTGTGACTGAGTCCCTTTAGATTGGAGGGAGTTAGCTATGGTGGACCAAGTGCTCACTATCCTGCTCTGAACCTCCTTACTGGCCATTGCAAGGGCATTGTGGTCAAGGAGCAGCTTCCAGAGTCGTCTCAACGGTTCCCCAAGAACTTCTAGGATGCCAGACACCAGTTCAAAGGTTGGGGCACTTATAAAGACCTTGTCAATGACGTTGTGAATGGCAACTGTGACAGTCGTGTCCAGCTGACTCGTACGGTTCTAAAGGATAAATGGAAGGTCTTAATGTTTCGCGAAATTAACTAAAATGTAAATTCACTATTGCATAAAATTTCAGTACAGAGTTTTTAATACACTATGACCTAATCATTCTGAAGTCTTCATTGCAGTATTTTTTAAGAAAATGCATTCGAATTACTTGAGCTATAGTTGTGACAAATATACTGATATTATCCCCAATCCTGAGAATACGTATCTCTATCCTAACGTAAGTCATACCTCACCATGTCACATGACATGCATGTGCTACTGACATCATACCAAATCAAATACTACTAATACCAACTGGCCAATCAACAAATAAACCTTCCCCAATAAAGAAACACCATGTGTTACTTCTAACCTTTATTAAATCCTCCTGGAGATTCAGCTGCCATGACACGAGCTCCACCACTTTGTGAATACACTTGTTCAGCCTCTCGTACTTCCTCCCCCATGACAACTTGCCCAGCAGGAACAGGATTGCTGCCGAAAAAGAGTTTTGGTACAGATCTATGAAGGAGTTGTTGGGGTCTGGCGGAGACCGTATCCCAGGGTGACGTAGGTACCGATAAGACTCGCACAGGGTAGTAGCCATCAGAAATGGAAAGTGGGTGGGGTCACCGGCCACTAGTGTGCAGTGCAGTAGACACACTTCATATAAATTCTCCCATACATTTATGACGTTCTTCAGAGTGACCTAAACAATCAAGACGAAACAAAAATAGAATTCAAAAAAGCATCAACAACAAAAACAATAAAACTTTCAGTTACACAACACAGGTTGTATACATACTCATCCATTGCTTACATAATCCACATAGAAATACTGCATTTGTTGACTTCCGTCTAAACCAATCGCAGACAAGTTTTGATATCCCTTACAAACCCAACATCAGCTAGTTTACACCATCTTCTCATTAGTCCTTCCAACTCACCATGTCACATCTGTCCACAAGAAAGTCAAACGGAAACTTGAGAGTGTTAATGGCTGCCTTGAAGTCCGGGTTCAACGATGTGCCATGGTTGATATGGGTGGTCTATAATTAGAACAGTGCATCATACAACACTGCATCATACAACACTGCACCAATTGCATTCACACAAGTGTAACTAGTTATACTCTCTATCATTTCTGATACTGCTCCAAAACCAATAGTAGTCGAGGATAATCAAATGATTACTGTAATTAAAGAAAATGAGAGAGGAATGAGGCAAATGACTCTGTTACAGTATACTACTGGTGTTGGCTTCCATGAGCTGTAAACAAAGCATTAATCAAAACCTCTTAATCAAATTTTGAGCAATACTTACGTAAAAATCTACAAAAAAATTTTAAAACATCACGTAAAGTGACTGAAGGTTTAGTTGCCACTAACTGTCATTGCAGTGACTATATACAAGGAGCAAGTAGGCAGGGAGGCTAACTGTCATTGCAGTGACTATATACAAGGAGCAAGTAGGCAGGGAGACTAACTGTCATTGCAGTGACTATATACAAGGAGCAAGTAGGCAGGGAGACTAACTGTCATTGCAGTGACTATATACAAGGAGCAAGTAGGCAGGGAGACTAACTGTCATTGCAGTGACTATATACAAGGAGCAAGTAGGCAGGGAGACTAACTGTCATTGCAGTGACTATATACAAGGAGCAAGTAGGCAGGGAGGCTAACTGTCATTGCAGTGACTATATACAAGGAGCAAGTAGGCAGGGAGGCTAACTGTCATTGCAGTGACTATATACAAGGAGCAAGTAGGCAGGGAGGCTAACTGTCATTGCAGTGACTATATACAAGGAGCCAGTAGGCAGGGAGGCTAACTGTCATTGCAGTGACTATATACAAGGAGCAAGTAGGCAGGGAGGCTAACTGTCATTGCAGTGACTATATACAAGGAGCAAGTAGGCAGGGAGGCTAACTGTCATTGCAGTGACTATATACAAGGAGCAAGTAGGCAGGGAGGCTAACTGTCATTGCAGTGACTATATACAAGGAGCCAGTAGGCAGGGAGGCTAACTGTCATTGCAGTGACTATATACAAGGAGCAAGTAGGCAGGGAGGCTAACTGTCATTGCAGTGACTATATACAAGGAGCAAGTAGGCAGGGAGGCTAACTGTCATTGCAGTGACTATATACAAGGAGCAAGTAGGCAGGGAGGCTAACTGTCATTGCAGTGACTATATACAAGGAGCCAGTAGGCAGGGAGGCTAACTGTCATTGCAGTGACTATATACAAGGAGCAAGTAGGCAGGGAGGCTAACTGTCATTGCAGTGACTATATACAAGGAGCAAGTAGGCAGGGAGGCTAACTGTCATTGCAGTGACTATATACAAGGAGCAAGTAGGCAGGGAGGCTAATTGAAGCACTGACTATAAGACCAGCAGCTAATCCAACATTGTATACTGTACTTCTTCCATTCTTCACTCCACCCACTTTCCTTCTAATCGTCTCTATAGTAACTTACCGTGGAGACAAACTCGCAGAAACCCTTGGCCAGAGTAGCCCACATCATAGCTAGGGCAGACTTCGTCACTAGTCCTATCATCGACACCTCCGGCAACTGCTCCGATAAATAAAGATACTTGGAAAGGTCAGAGTTTGTGGACTTCGTACCCAATAGGTTGACCATTTTTATCCAATTAGAGCTCATCCACATACTGAAGGGGATAATACAACAACAATAACACAACGAGTATAACAATAATCACACCAACGAGTATAACATTAATAATCACACCAACGAGTATAACAATAATCACACCAACGAGTATAACAATAATCACACCAACGAGTATAACAATAATCACACCAACGAGTATAACATTAATAATCACACCAACGAGTATAACAATAATCACACCAACGAGTATAACAATAATCACACCAACGAGTATAACAATAATCACACCAACGAGTATAACAATAATCACACCAACGAGTATAACAATAATCACACCAACGAGTATAACAATAATCACAACAATGAGTACAATAATCACAACAATAATAATAATAATCTTTAAGCTTATCAAATTCAGTTCTCAAAAACAACAAATAAAACACATAACCCTACTTGCGGACCAATAAATTATAGTTGACCTCTGACCTTTGGTTCTGGCCTTTCTCACTGAGTCCAATGATGAGATTCAGCAGCTGCTTCCACAGACTGCAGCCAGCTCCGCCCACCAAGAATAGGTAAGGCAAATCCATCAGCTTGGACACGAGGTCTCGCTGCACATTCTGTTCCAGCATCACATCTACAGATCCAGAACTGATGAGCTGTATCAGCACTTCAATGCAGCCCCTCCCATTTTGGGTGTGGTCTGACAAATCTTCTATTCCATTGGCTACGACTGCAGAGTTCTGTTCTACGGAGCTAATGATGCAGCATATGATGGGGACAACCACACCTTTCAAGCACAGACCTACAAATAATTATAGACTTTCATAAATACTGGAGGGTAAGGGGTCATCAAATACTGGTGGGTAAGGGACCGTCAAATTGATGACCCCATGTAAAATATTGAAACTAATATGTGACCGGATTTGTGAAAACCCGGCTAAACGCGGCATCTAAGTTTTCTAATTTTTTCTACCAGTAGGCTGCACGGGGCTTTGGGATGCCTTCCTCCTAATTTGGAAGCTGTAGCACAAGCCGTCTTCGCCCTACGCACTACAACACTTCAGTATTTTTGCTAAACTTATTATTGCTGATTTCGAAAAAACGCCAGGTAAAGGCGTTGATAAGGTCAGGGCGCGTGCCTTGTGTCCGTATACTATTACTGCGTGTCTCCGGGACACTATGGAATAAACCGGTAACAGGCGGATTGAAAGAAGTCTAAAAGGCTTAATGCAAGGCTCCTTAAGAAACTATGATGGCGAGAATTGCGTGAGTACGTGAATTATGTAGAATAGTAAGTGAATTAGTTAGCTACAGTTTTCCCCCCGCTGTTCGTGAAAAGCCCGCCAATAATTTCTTAGCAACTCTCCGTACACGAGTCCAACCGGCTAGTGTTTCTAGCCTCCTAGTGTGAGTTCTAGAGCACGCCAGAGCTTACAACTGCGTCATAAGCTAGAGCTAACTGGTGTCTATCCATTTCTGCCATAAAAAAATTTTCGAAAAAAATCGACCCATAAGGCTTTACCCATGGATACTGAAAAAAAATTGTTTGCCGCGTTTAGGCCGATTTTCCCAAAAACCGGTCACATATAGTAACACCTTTGATACCCTCTGCACTATTCTCATCCAATATAAAGTAATTTTAATTAATCTGAAATTGACAGAATCATTTCATGTTAGTCTGATACTCGCACCTTCTAGCAGTTGAGCGAACTGAAGATGACAAAGTCAGTATCCTCAGGCTATAAGGACGTTGTTCCAAAGACACATATCCTGTGCTAGTGGGTGTGGCTAACACAAGAACTCAACATACCTTGGAATTACGTACCGTTCAAACATATCTCAAGTTCAATGTTAGTTATACTGAGCTCTGAAACTACTTGTAAAGCTAACGTCTCCCTCCACTGCAAGGTCTTCTATTTTTTGGCATGGTTCAGCTACTTGGCTCACACAATTTCTCACTTTTACAAGTCAAAAATTACAAATAGTCTGACCTCTCTGTAGTAGCTAAGTAAAGATTTCTGATGCTACAATTTTAATCAAACCGTTTCCGCTCCGTAGAGCCAATTTCAGTTGAAGTAACATCTTGATTCAAATTTTAACACCAGAATTCTTTAACCAGCTACTACGAAAAATTTGCATAATATTCGCATTTTCTATACTATTTATGTAGAAAAAAAAACTCTCTATACAAAGTTATTACTATTAATTGATGTGTTAGAATGACATTCTTTCTCTGGTCAGCCAGAATGTTGTCAACTAGGAAGTTATTGAGTGCATGCCAATACTGTTAGTAACCATAGTTAACACCCAAGAACTAGACAGTTAGACGGTAGCTATGGCTACAAATAAGTGAGTAAATTATTGATTAATCGTATTGTAGCTAAAAACAAAATAATAATTGTACTTTTAAAAATTCCATCCACACAATATTTATAGAATGGCAAAAAGAGGGAAATTGGAAGGGGAAAAAAGGAAGGCAGGAAGGGGGTGGGGTTGGGGGAACATTTCTTTCATGATAGTAACTTTTTCTCGTTCTAGCAGCCCATTTTATTAAGTTAATTACCCGACGTTTTCGGCTTATTGCCCAAGTTCTTACAATTATTTCAGCCGAGAATGACTGCATCATTAATATTTTCTTTACATACAACCAACTACCATGTGCTATTGTTATGGTTTCTAGTTATTGTTGATTAATTTTCAACAGTTTTTCATAAGAATTTGCTTCTTTTTCCTCCAACGTTTCCTCCACGTATGTGTGTATGTAGTATTTGCATATGTATTGTGTGTGTACTTGCTATGTATGTAGTATTTGCATGTGTTGTGTGTGTACTTGCTATGTATGTAGTATTTGCATATGTGTTGTGTGTGTACTTGCTATGTATGTAGTATTTGCATATGTATTGTGTGTGTACTTGCTATGTATGTAGTATTTGCATATGTATTGTGTGTGTACTTGCTATGTATGTAGTATTTGCATATGTATTGTGTGTACTTGCTATGTATGTAGTATTTGCATATGTATTGTGTGTGTACTTGCTATGTATGTAGTTTTTGCATATGTATTGTGTGTGTACTTGCTATGTATGTAGTATTTGCATATGTATTGTGTGTGTACTTGCTATGTATGTAGTATTTGCATATGTATTGTGTGTGTACATGCTATGTATGTAGTATTTGCATATGTATTGTGTGTGTACTTGCTATGTATGTAGTATTTGCATATGTATTGTGTATGTACTTGCTATGTATGTAGTATTTGCATATGTATTGTGTGTGTACTTGCTATGTATGTAGTTTTTGCATATGTATTGTGTGTGTACTTGCTATGTATGCAGTATTTGCATATGTATTGTGTGTGTACTTGCTATGTATGTAGTATTTGCATATGTATTGTGTGTGTACATGCTATGTATGTAGTATTTGCATATGTGTTGTGTGTGTACTTGCTATGTATGTAGTATTTGCATCTGTATTGTGTGTGTACTTGCTATGTATGTAGTATTTGCATACATGTATTGTGTGTGTACTTGCTATGTATGTAGTATTTGCATATGTATTGTGTGTGTACTTGCTATGTATGTAGTATTTGCATATGTATTGTGTGTGTACTTGCTATGTATGTAGTATTTGCATATGTATTGTGTGTGTACATGCTATGTATGTAGTATTTGCATATGTATTGTGTATGTACTTGCTATGTATGTAGTATTTGCATATGTATTGTGTGTGTACTTACTATGTATGTAGTATTTGCATATGTATTGTGTATTTACTTGCTATGTGAGTAATAAGATAGCTCCTTATCACAGTCCATAAGGAGCCATCAGAGTTCCACAAATAACCTGAACTGTCCCTCCCTCTATGAACCTATAAACCCCACCCACTTGTCCTGTGTTCACCTGGCAACCTAACCTCCATAACTAAGACGCTATGAAAGGCATTACTACAAGTCACCTGGCACAAATGCTGTCCCAAAGACTAATAGCACGTGCTAGTGAGAAAATAGCTAGCACGGGCACTCAACTGTCCTTGGATCAAACTGATCATGATGCTCGTAACTCAAGAACAATGCCACGCCTACTCACCAAGCTGCGCTGAGTTTTCCTTCGTTATGTACTGACTGCCACAGTCCAAGAAGAGGAGAATAAACATGGCCACATCCAGGGGGACCACACCCCCTTGGTACACGCACTCTCCTTTTAAATCTGTAAGTAAAGTTACAACGTACCAAATCATCACTACAGATGTATATCAAAAACAAACTGATTTATCCTACCATTCTAACATTCCTCCTGGTCCCGAACCCCCTTTTACCCACCTGACATTTATCCTACCATCAGCTATTGGCCTGACATTTGTCCTCCCACTGACTAGAGACCTGACATTTGTCCTCCCACTGACTAGAGACCTGGCATTTGTCCTCCCACTGACTAGAGACCTGGCATTTGTCCTCCCACTGACTAGAGACCTGGCATTTGTCCTCTCACTGACTAGAGACCTGACATTTGTCCTCCCACTGACTAGAGACCTGACATTTGTCTTCTCACTGACTAGAGACCTGACATTTGTTCTCCCACTGACTAGAGACCTGGCATTTGTCCTCTCATTGACTAGAGACCTGGCATTTGTCCTCTCACTGACTAGAGACCTGACATTTGTCCTCCCACTGACTAGAGACCTGACATTTGTCCTCTCACTGACTAGAGACCTGACATTTGTCCTCTCACTGACTAGAGACCTGGCATTTGTCCTCTCACTGACTAGAGACCTGACATTTGTCCTCTCACTGACTAGAGACCTGGCATTTGTCCTCTCACTGACTAGAGACCCTTTGTCCTCCCAATGACTAGAACCTGCATTGTCCTCCACTGACTGATAGACCGTGACCTTTGTCTCCCCTGACAAAGACCTGACATTTGTCCCTCCCACTGACTAGATACCTGGCATTTGTCCTCCCACTGACTAAGACCGGCATTTTGTCCTCTCACTGACTTAGGACCCTGACATTTGTCCTCCCACTGATCAACCTGGCATTTGTCCTCCCACTGCTAGAGACCTGCATTTGTCCTCCCACTGACTAGAACCTGACATTTGTCCCTCCCCAACCCCCCCCCACTGACTCGAGACCTGACATTTGGTCCCCACTGACTGATAGACCGGCATTTGTCCTCCCACTGACTTGAGACCTTGGCATTTTGTCCTCCACTGATTAGAGACCGACATTTGTCTCCACTGGACTAGAGACCTTACATTTGTCCTCCCCATTGTTTCTGAGCTAGACCTGGCATTTGTCCTCCACTGACTAGAACTTCATTTTGTCCTCCCACTGACTAAGACCTGACATTTGTCCCTCTCACTGGAACTAGAGACCTGACTTTGTCCCTCCCACTGACTAAGACCTGGCATTTGTCCCTCCCTGACTAAGACCTGCATTTGTCCTCAACCACTGACTAAGACCTGGCATGTGTCCTCCCACTGACTGAGACCTAACCTTTGTCTCCTCACTGACTCAGACCGGACATTTGTCGCCACTGAACTAGAGAACCTGACAATTTGTCCTCTCACTGACTAGAGACCTGGCATTTGTCCTCTCACTGACTAGAGACCTGACATTTGTCCTCCCACTGACTAGAGACCTGACATTTGTCCTCTCACTGACTAGAGACCTGGCATTTGTCCTCTCACTGACTAGAGACCTGACATTTGTCCTCCCACTGACTAGAGACCTGACATTTGTCCTCTCACTGACTAGAGACCTGGCATTTGTCCTCTCACTGACTAGAGACCTGACATTTGTCCTCCCACTGACTAGAGACCTGACATTTGTCCTCTCACTGACTAGAGACCTGGCATTTGTCCTCTCACTGACTAGAGACCTGACATTTGTCCTCCCACTGACTAGAGACCTGACATTTGTCCTCTCACTGACTAGAGACCTGGCATTTGTCCTCTCACTGACTAGAGACCTGACATTTGTCCTCCCACTGACTAGAGACCTGACATTTGTCTTCTCACTGACTAGAGACCTGACATTTGTTCTCCCACTGACTAGAGACCTGGCATTTGTCCTCTCACTGACTAGAGACCTGGCATTTGTCCTCTCACTGACTAGAGACCTGACATTTGTCCTCCCACTGACTAGAGACCTGACATTTGTCCTCTCACTGACTAGAGACCTGGCATTTGTCCTCTCACTGACTAGAGACCTGACATTTGTCCTCCCACTGACTAGAGACCTGACATTTGTCCTCTCACTGACTAGAGACCTGGCATTTGTCCTCTCACTGACTAGAGACCTGACATTTGTCCTCCCACTGACTAGAGACCTGACATTTGTCCTCTCACTGACTAGAGACCTGGCATTTGTCCTCTCACTGACTAGAGACCTGACATTTGTCCTCCCACTGACTAGAGACCTGACATTTGTCCTCTCACTGACTAGAGACCTGGCATTTGTCCTCTCACTGACTAGAGACCTGACATTTGTCCTCCCACTGACTAGAGACCTGACATTTGTCCTCTCACTGACTAGAGACCTGGCATTTGTCCTCTCACTGACTAGAGACCTGACATTTGTCCTCCCACTGACTAGAGACCTGACATTTGTCCTCTCACTGACTAGAGACCTGGCATTTGTCCTCTCACTGACTAGAGACCTGACATTTGTCCTCCCACTGACTAGAGACCTGACATTTGTCCTCTCACTGACTAGAAACCTGACATTTGTCCTCCCACTGACTAGAGACCTGGCATTTGTCCCACCATCCTGATTTTACCACTATTGACTGACCCCTAATTGCCTTCCCTCTATTCCTCTTAGACCACGCCCCCTCCTTCCCTCATTGCCACATCCCACTTTAGTTACTCACCATGGCCTACTATCAGACTCTGTGGTAGTGACATGTACAATCCTATAAACTGCAAGACAGCACTACACCCAGTCAGCACCATAGGCAAAGAGGGCGTGGCTACATTGTGGGGGACACACCCCTTTCTGGGAAACTCCAGCAGCTTGTTCCTGAGCACTATTTTGTCGCTGCCAGGTGAAGTCTGGCCAAGCACCGACTCCCCGGCGGTATCCACGGTGATGATGTGTGAAGTGGTCTTGCTCTCCGTATCCAGAGTCAGAAGCTGAGAGAAGTCCACCTTTGGATTCAGACCCACACTGAACATCAGGAATGGAATGCAGACCTGCATCGGAATGCAATACAAATGTGACATATGTCAGCTGGGTATGTGAATATCTACTACAGTAACCTAGGGAATCAGGTATTACACTCATAGCAAATACTTCCCAAAATTCCGGGGGGGGGGGGGGGGGGTTGATTTCAAGGGCAGCTTTCCTGTGTGTAAGATTATAAAATCATGCATGTGACCAAACACTGATCAGTGTGAAGTATACATGCACTCTCATATAGGTATATGCATCAAAGTAATATGGGTTAAAAAAAAAAAAAGGGTGCAGCTAAGTAAATATGCCCACTTCCAGCCAAAAATCCTGTATGAAACCCTTTTAATAGTATTTATAAATGATGATAAAATTTGTGTCACGTCCATAACAGGTAAAGTATCTTCACTAAGTATATATAACACATGACCTGCCAATTCTTCACACAATACTAATATACACTTCACCTGGTGAAAATGCTTCCCTCTCTCAGTTCCTAGAGCAACAATGAGATGCCACCACGCCCTGAGCCGTGCCTCCTCCACACACACACTCCTCTCAGTACTGGCAGCTCCCACTAGTGGCATCAACAACAGCTTCAGACACTTCTTCATCATCACACCTGTAACCATAGCAACAAAAGCAGCTGCAGTTCACTGCATGAATCAGGATATTGTTCTATACATACTTTTCTACTTCCCACTGTGCACCATTAACAAACAACCACTAGCTATAACAATTAATACAAAACAATGTTAATAACTAGTGATGTGCTTGAGCACAAAGGGCGAGCGAGCCAGTGCACAAATGAAACACTTCAAAAGAATCTATCAGTCCATTTCTAAAGCTAAGTACGTAGCCATTGTGACCATTATCTACTTTAGCTAACCAATACACAACCACTTTCTTACCTCAATTTCCCGAGTACTGGTATTTTCTGTAATCTCTAATATATGTCATTCTGACTATCTGAATTACCAGTATATTTTAACAACAAGCACTCACAGCTACTAAAAAAAGATTACACCTCTGGTAAAGGGTTTCAATACCATTCTAACTATTCACCATAACACTATGCGACTTGAAAAAAATTCCAAAGAATTACTGCACAGTGTTGAGTCTAACTGTAAGTTAAAGACCTAAGTGCGTATTGTGGCATTCAGAAACAACCTAATACAAAAGGGTAAATAATTAATTTCCTTGAATGATACGGGGTCGCTAAACGAAAAGATTCTGTTTAGTGGAGGTATGGAAAGGGGTAGACCACGAGGCAAACACAAAAACACAACATGCTCCTAAATACATTAGTGAGTCTCATCTCTCGTCATCTAGCATGCTGTACCGTTCTGGTGCAACTGTCTTTACTCCCATTCTTCCTGGCCATGCATGTAATTGCTGGGACTTACGAACTACTAACAACTGTACTGAGTAACCACACCTTACCCACTACCAACAATTGTACTGAGTGTGAGCTGTCAACCACACCTTACCCACTACCAACCAGTGCTGTGTCAAGCCCAGTTGAGCTTAAGCCTTTTTGAGCTTAAGCCCAGGCTTGTCAAGGGCTTGAAGAGGCTTGAAGCCCAATTTCATAAAAATGGTCAAGAGTTTGAGCTTGGACGTAAGCTCTATCACAAAATATTGGGCTTGAGCTTAAGCTCAATTGATTGATAGTTGTTTGCTGAATGGAAGCAAAGAATCAATATTAGTAGACAATAACACTTTCTCATTTTACCTAATAGGCTATTAGCCACAGCCAAGTAAGTGCAACGTATTGTTATTAGCGCAGCTATTTAGTAAATGCATTGATAAGCAAAGTGCAAACAACTTTTGAGGGAATTGCAACATCGTATGATGGAATAACTTGTGAAGAGTTTAATTTTAAAACTTCAAGATGGCCTTTGCAGCCAAAAGGAAGCTACCAGCTATTCTTCAGGAATACATCTTGACTTCTGACTGTCCTCAGCAAGGTATTTTCAAGGCTAAGCGCAAGCACTGTTCTCTAGAAATATCTGGCAGAATGGGAGTAACCACTAACTTCATAAGACATGTTAAGGCAATATAACTGTACTTGTGCTTAGCTGCTGAATTGTGCATAATGTAAAAGCTATTGTGATTTTAAAGTACCCTAGCTAATATAAAATATATGTATATATTGTTTTTGATAGAATTATGTAATTTTCAATGTATAAAATGAATAATAAAGAATTTCAACTTCTGAATAGAGCTTAAGCTTGGACTTAAGCCTTTAAACAAAGACTTGAGCTTGGACTTAAGTCCGATTCGAAATTGACGGGCTTGGGCTTGAACTTAAGCTCTAAAAATCTATAAAGGCTTGAGCTTGGACTTAAGCTCTTAATTACAGGGCTTGACCCAACACTGCTACCAATAACTGTACTGAGTGTGAGCTGTCAACCACTCCTTACCCACTACCAACAACTGTACTGAGTGCGAGCTGTCAACCACTCCTTACCCACTACCAACAACTGTACTGAGTGTGAGCTGTCAACCACTCCTTACCCACTACCAACAACTGTACTGAGTGTGAGCTGTCAACCACTCCTTACCTTGATCCATGGAGAAGTTAGTGATCAACTGCATCCACGACCCGTAGGCTGCCACTTGAGCCATCACACACTGGTGCTTGAAACCCTACCACACCCACCACAGGGGGGGGACATCAAGAAGAAGGGAACACAACGTAGAGAAGAGAAGGCAGACACACATACATATTCATCACCACTAACAAAGATGTTTCAAATCCTTCAACTTACCAGCTCCACCACGTGCAAGAAACCGTTGAGGAAAGAGCCACGCTTGTGGAGAAGCTGCATTTCACACGACAACCATTGATACTTTTGCGAGTGATTAAACCACCATAAAGTGGGCGTTGTCTTACCTTGCCTAGCACACGCACAAAGTGAGACCAGGTATACAGGATGTGAGGATAGTCCATGCCCTTCTTGGTGAGGTGTGATATCATCATATCCAACACTTGCTGTATGGCAGATAATACGTAATTAAACCAACAAAAGCAAACAAACAAAGTATCATGCAGAAAGAAGTGGTAAAATCATCCCATACCAGCTTAAAATAATATGAATACGTTCATTTATCAAATGCCACAGAGTGATTGGTGGTAAAGG